>Ga0190313_1001763_pt1 | contig 11318 bp, 11 predicted proteins | sample 4870071011_MG_FD_169989 | JGI IMG/M metagenome (GOLD analysis project Ga0190313, IMG submission 169989) | Hydrothermal vent sediment bacterial communities from Southern Trench, Guaymas Basin, Mexico - 4870-07-10-11_MG | ecosystem: Environmental > Aquatic > Marine > Hydrothermal vents > Sediment ...
GTTTTAAATTGGAAATTTTTGGATTTAGATGTAGAAATTCAAAAAAAAACTGGGAAAACTATAAAAGAAATGGTAGAAAAAAAGGGATGGGATTATTTTAGAAAATTAGAAAAAGAAGAAATGAAAAAATTAAAGAATATAAAAAATGCAGTAATTGCTCTTGGAGGAGGAAGTGTGATTCACCAAGAGGAAATGGAAAAACTTTTAAATGGGAGTTTAGTAATATGGTTATATTCTTCACCTGAAGTTATTTTAGAAAGAATAAGAAAAGATGAAAAAACTGCTTTACAAAGACCACCTCTTAAAGATTCTGATTTAGAAAAAGAAATAAAAAATGTTTTAAAAGAAAGAATTCCTTTATACGAAAAATTTTCTCATTTTAAAATAGATACTGGTAAAAAAAGTATTGAAGAAGTAGTAAAAAAAATTTTAAACCAAATGACTTAAGGAGTTAAATATGAAAATAGAAAGACTTATAGTAGGTCCTTTGGAAGTTTGTTGTTATATAGTATACTCTCCCGAAGCTAAAGAAGGGGTAATTATTGATCCAGGAGATGCGGATCCGAGAATTATTAAAAAAGTAAAAGAATTAGATCTTAAAATAATAGCTATTTTGGGAACTCATGCTCATGCTGATCATGTTGCTGGAGTAGATTATTTAAGAAAAGAATTAAAAGCACCTTATTTAGTTCACAAATTAGATGAAGAATTTTTTAAGGATCCTGCTAATTTTTCAATGTTTAAATCCTGGGGATTTTCAGAAAATCCTAAAGCAGATAAGACTTTTGAAGAGGGAGATATAATTAAATTTGGAAATGAATATTTAGAAGTAATTCACACACCTGGGCATTCACCCGGTTCATGTTGTTTTTATAATAAAAAGCATAAAGTTCTTTTTACAGGAGATACATTATTTGTAGAAGCAATAGGAAGAGCTGATATTACTGGGGGAAATTATTTTCAGATGATGGAATCTATTCAAAAGAAACTTTTAGTTCTTCCTGAAGAAACTAAAATTTATCCAGGACATGATTATGGTCCTAAACCAACTTCAACTATAGGAGAAGAAAAAAGAAATAATCCTTTTTTACAAGAATTTTAATTTCTTCCTATACCTGAATAATTAAAACCAAGTTTTTTTGCTATAGAAGGTTCATAAATATTTCTCATATCTATAAGTACAGGAGTTCTCATAACTTTTTTAATTTGAGATAGATCAAGAAAGCGGAATTCATTCCATTCTGTAAGTATTATTATAGCATCTGAATTTTTAGCACACTCTAAAGGTGTATTAGAGTATTCAATATTTAAGTCTCCAACAAATTTTTTAAATTCATCCATAGCTACTGGGTCATAAACTTTTACTTTAGCACCTTTATTTATTAATGCAGGAACTATTACTAAAGCAGGACTTTCTCTTACATCACTTGTATTAGGTTTAAAAGAAAGACCAAGGATTGCTATAATTTTTCCTGAAAGATCTTCTAAAAGATTTTCTAATTTTTCAATGACTTTAAGTTTTTGTTTTTCATTAACTTCTAAAACAGCTTCTAAAATTTTAAAAGGGGAGCTTATAGATCTTCCATGATGGACAAGAGCTTTTACATCTTTTGGGAAACAAGAGCCACCAAATCCCGGACCCGGATTTAAAAATTTAGGTCCGATTCTTGGATCAAGTCCCATTCCTTTAGCAACTACAGTAACATCAGCTCCTACCTTTTCACAAAAATTAGCTATTTCATTTATAAAAGTTATTTTTGTAGCTAAAAAAGCATTGGAAGCGTATTTTATAAGCTCTGCTGTTTCTAAATTAGTTATAATAAATGGAGTTTCAGCTAAATAAAGAGGACGATAAATATCTTTAATAATAGCAATAGCATAAGCACTTTCTCCACCTATTATTACTCTATCTGGATGCATAAAATCTTCAATAGCAGCTCCTTCTCTTAAAAATTCAGGATTAGAAATAATATCTACTGCTACATCACTTTTTTTATTAGCATCAATTAGTGATTTTATCCAACGATTAGTTCCTACAGGAACTGTGCTTTTTGTAACAATTACTTTATATTCATCTATTACCTCTGCTAAAGAAAGAGCTACCTCTTTAATCTGGCTTAAATCTGCAGAACCATCTGGGTTTGGAGGAGTGCCTACACAGATAAAAATTACTAAAGAATTTTTAACAGCTTCTACAAGATTAGTTGTAAAATGAAGCCTTCCTGCTTTAATATTCTTTTTAACTAATTCTTCTAATCCAGGTTCATAAAAAGGAATTTCTCCTTTTTTTAATTTTTTTATTTTCCATTTTTCTTTATCTACACATATTACCTTCATTCCAAAATCTGCTAAACAAGCACCTGAAACTACACCTACATAACCTGCTCCAATTACTGCAATATGCATAACTTCAACCTCAGCTCAGCTTAAAATTTTATATCTTTAATTTTAATATTTTAATATGCTTATAACCACAGAAGATTTTTTAATTTTTGACTATATTTTAGAACTTTTATTTTTATAAAAAATTTTTTTAGATTTTTTTCTATTATGCTTTGTTTTATAATGTTTGGTATGTGATTTCTTTAAAGCTTTGTTTACTAAAACACTGGTATTTACTACTGTAGTTATATATACAGGTGTGGTTTGATTTTCTAATACCATTTTAGCAAAAGTTATAAGATTTTTAGAATCTTTCCAGAGTAATTTTCTATTAGGAGAACCTAATACAGAAGTTATGATTAATTTGTTTTTTATATAAACTCCATTTACTAAACAGTGTTTAGATGCTCTTGTAAAACCAGTTTTTCCTCCAATAATATTGCCTTTTAATTCAGGGTCCCTTAAAAGTTTATTTGTATTTTTAATTACTAATGTTCTTCCTGTTTTAGAAGTTATTATTTTTACAGGAGTATTTATAATTTCTTTAATAATGGGATATTTTAAAGCCTCATAAAAAATAAGAGCTAATTCATAAGAAGTAGTATATTGGTTTGGAGCAGGTAATCCCGAAGCTGTAACAAAATGAGAATTTTTCAACCCAAGACTGTGAACTTTCATATTCATTAATATTGAAAAATTTTCTTCTGAACCAGCTACAGCTTCAGCTAAAGCAACAGCAGCTTGATTTGAAGATTTCATAAGCATAAGATAAAGAAGATCTTTTACTGTATAAATCTCACCTTCATATAATTTTGGAGAAACACTTGGTAATTGAGATACGTTTTTAGAAATTTTTACTTTTTGAGACAAAGAAAGATGGTCAAGGACTACCATAGCAGTTACTAATTTTACAGTGCTTGCTGGAGGGATTTTTAAATGAGGATTTTTAGCAAAAAGAATTTTTCCTGTATCCCCATCAATAGCTACAGCAGAAATAGCATTAATATTTTCTGGATATACATTAGATTTTAAAGCTTTACTTATATTGAAATTAATGAATAAGAAAAAAAATAAAAAAATAAAAAAAATATATAAAAATTTTTTCATATACTTGAATTTTAATTTACTTATTTTTTAAAGTAAAATAACACAGAGTTTTTTAAAAGTCAAATTTTGAAATAAAAGAAAGTTTAAAAAATTATTTGAAATTTTAAGAAAATTGGGAAAATATAATTTATATTACTTTATAAAATAAAATTATTATCTCTTGTAAAGTTTAAAAAAGTTTTTAAAATTAAAGAAAATTATGAAAAATAAAGAAGTAGCTGATATTTTTAACAAAGTAGCAGCCCTTTTAGAAATAAAAGGAGATAATCCATATAGAATAAGAGCTTATCAAAAAGCAGCTCAAACTATTGAAGCACTTACTGCAGATGTAGAAGAATTAGCAAAGCAAGGAAAATTAGAGAAATTACCAGGAATTGGTCCTGATTTAGCTAATAAAATTAAAGAGATTTTAAAAACAGGAACACTTTCACTTTATGAAGAACTAAAAAAAGATGTTCCTTTAATATTATTAAATTTTTTGGAAATCCCTGGTCTTGGTCCTAAAAAAGTAAAGGTTCTTTATGAAAAATTGGGAATTACTAATATAGAAGAATTAGAAAAAGCTTGTAAAGCACATAAAATAGCTAAACTACCTGGTTTTGGATGGAAAACAGAAGAAAATATTTTAAAGGGAATAAAGCTTTTCAAAGAAAAAACAGGAAGAAAACCCTTAGGAGAGATTTTATCTTTAGCAGAGGAAATTATAGAAACTTTAAAAAAAGAAAGCCCTGTTGAGAATATTGCTGTAGCAGGAAGTATTCGAAGAAGAAAGGAAACAGTAAAGGATATAGATATTCTTATTACTTCAATTCAACCAGAAAAAGTAATGAAAAAAGTTACAGAACTTTCTTTAGTTGAGGAAGTAATAGCTTTTGGAGAAACTAAAACCAGTGTAAGGCTTAAAACAGGTATTCAAATGGATGTGAGAGTGGTAGAGCCAGATTCCTGGGGAGCAGCTCTTGCTTATTTTACAGGATCAAAAGCTCATAATATAAGAGTTAGAGAATTAGCTTTAGAAAAGGGATTAAAAATAAATGAATATGGAGTATTTAAAGGAGATACAAAAATTGCAGGAAAAACAGAGGAAGAAGTATATGCTTCTGTGGGATTACCTTTTATTTATCCGGAATTAAGAGAAGATAGAGGAGAAATAGAAGCTGCTCTTCACGGAAAGTTACCTAAACTGGTAGAATATGATGAAATTTTAGGTGATGCTCATGTTCACTCTAAATACAGTGATGGCACTGCGAGTTTAGAAGAAATAATAGCTAAAGCTGAAAAATTAGGACTTTCTTGGGTAGCAGTTTGTGATCATTCTCAAGGATTAAAAGTAGCAGGTGGTCTTTCTATTGAAGACCTATTTAAAAAGAAAAAACACATAGAAGAGTTAAATAAACGTTCTTCAAAAGTTAAATTAATTTTTGGTTCAGAGGTTGATATACTTTCTGATGGAACCTTAGATTATCCTGATGAAATCTTAGCTGAAATTGATTATGTTGTCGCAGCTATTCATACAGGATTTCAACAAAGTGAAGAACAGATTACAAATAGGATTATATCAGCTTTGAAACATCCTTTAGTTCATGCTATTGCACATCCTACAGGAAGAGTAATAGGAGAAAGAGAACCTTATGCTGTTAATATACCCAAAATTTTAGAAATAGCAGCTCAATATGGCAAGGCTTTAGAAATAAATGCCTATTATAAAAGACTTGATCTTAATGATATAAATACAAGAGCAGCTAAAGAAAAAGGAATACCTTTAATCATAGGAACAGATACTCATTTTATAGATCAAATGGAATATTTACACTTAGGAACTGCGGTTGCAAGAAGAGGATGGTGTGAAAAAAGTGATGTTTTAAATACTTTAACTTATGAAGAATTTATGGCTTGGCTTAAAAAAGTAAGAAATCAGTCCTAAAAATAACCTTGCAATATTTAGAACTCAAAGAAATCTACACCCATAATCTAAAAGGATTTGATTTAAAAATACCTTTAAATTCTTTGGTTGTTATTACTGGTCCTTCTGGATCTGGAAAAAGCTCTTTGGCAATTGATACCATTGCTGAAGAAGGTAAAAATAGACTTTTCCAAATACTAAATTACTCTCAAGAAACAGCTCTCAATATATTTCCTAAAGCAAAATTTATTTCTTCTATACCATCCATAATTGCACTAACACAAGGAATTAAAAACTGGCATCCTTATAAAACTGTAGGAGAATTTCTTTCAATATATCAAGCTTTGAGATTACTTTTTGAAGAATATGGAGAATATAAATGTCCTCACTGTGGAGAATTCAATAAAGTTACTAATTTAAATCAAATCATAAGGTGGTATCAAACTTTAAAAGAAGGAGAAAAATTTTATTTTCTTCTTCCTCTTATAGAAAGCACTCCTAAGGCTTTAGAATTTCTCGTTTCTCAAGGTTATACTAAATATATAGTAGATGATAAAGAAATAGATTTATCTGAAGAAAAAATACCAGCTAAATTTAATAAAATCTATCTTTTACTTGATAGAATGGTAAAAGAAAAAAAAGATATTGAAAGGTTTATAGAAAATCTGAGGATAAGTTTTAACTTAAATCAGGGCAGAATAATTTTAAAATTTAAAAATGGAGATGAATATTTTTTTAATTTAAGACCTGTATGTTTAAAATGTGGAACTCAACTTTTAACTGAATGGATAAGATGTAAAGCTTGTAAAGGTTATGGTTATAAAGAAAAGATAATTTGTGAAGCTTGCAAAGGATTTAAAATAGATTCTACAATATTAGAGAGTAAGCTTTTTGGGAAAACTATAAAAGATTGGCTAAATCTATCTATAGAAGAATTTTATAATTCTTTAAAGGAATTGAAAATTTCTAAAAATTTAAAACCTTGGTTTGATTCACTTTTTTATAAATTAGAAAAAGCCTTATTTTTAGAAATAAATTATTTGAAGCTTTCAACCCCTGTTTTCCATTTATCAATAGGTGAAAGAAAACTTTTAGAATTGCTTCTTATTTTTGGTATTAATTTAAATAAGGTGCTTTATATATTAGATGAACCTACAATTGGATTGGATATAAGAAAAAAACAGAAATTGCTTAAGCTTTTGAGAGAAGTGATAAAAAATGATAATTCTATAATTTTAGTAGAGCATGATCCTTTTATTATTCTAAATGCTGATTTTATAATAGAACTTGGGCCAGAAGGGGGAGAGAAAGGAGGATATTTAATAAAAGCAGATTTTAAAGAAAAATTTTTAAAAGAATCAGATACTTTAACTTCTGAATATTTAAAAGGAAAGAGAAAACTTAAAAATTTATTTTTTACTCAAGAAAAAAAAGAATTTATTAATATTTTTGTAAATAAAAAGGAAATAAAATTATTGAAAAATGGCATAAATTTAGTTTATGGAAAAACAGGAAGTAAAAAAACTTTAATTTTTAATAAGATTTCTGAAATTTTAGAAAAAAAGGGAGAAAAGGTTCTTAAAGCTGATATAAAATATTTTAAAGGAAAAAATGATTTAGTAATCAGTTATATAGGTATTTGGAATGATTTAAGAGAAATCTTAATAAAACTTCCTTCTGCTAAAATAAAAGGACTAAGTAAAAGAAATTTTAGTTTTTATACTAAAGAAGGAGTCTGTCCAAGTTGTGAAGGAAAAGGAAAAAAAATTTGGGAAACAGAAAATTTGAAATTAAGTTTCATCTGTGAGGAATGCTTAGGCAAACGATTAAATCCTGAGGTATTAAATTTAACTTACAAAGGTTTTAAAATTTCAGAAATTTTTGAGTTAACCGCGGAGGAAGCATTATCTATATTTAGTAATATACATAAAATAAAAGAAAAAGCTTTATTACTTAAAGAGCTTAATCTTTCTTATTTAAAATTAGGACAAGAAGTTGAAGAACTTTCAGGAGGAGAAAAAAATAGACTATTTATAGCAAAAAAGCTTTTAGATAAAACCAAATTCAATTATCTTTTTTTAGAATTCCCTTTTCAGGGTTTGCATTTAGAAGATATTAAACATTTTGTAAATTGGCTAAATACTTTAAAGAGAAAAAATATTACAGTAACTATTTTAGACACTAATTTATTAACTTTATTTTTAAGTGAATGGATTATAGAAATTGAAGATGGGAAATTAAAATTTATGGGATATCTTAGGGATTGGCTAAAAACTTCAAAAGAGAAAGATTTAAAAGAAGAAATTTCGTTTTATCAGAAATTTTTCAATATAGATATATAACATTAAATCAAGCTGGATGTTCCCAAATTTTGGACACATTCCTAACTTAGACATTACTCTTGCCTCAAAAATATTACTAAATATCCCTTTATTCAAGTATTCAAGGTGTAAAAGCTTATTAAAGCTTTCTATATCTATTATTTGATATATAAACATTGCAAGGATGAAGCTATAATTGAAGGAACTTGGGGTAAAGCAAAGATAATTGCTTACTTACGGAATTAAAAATTATTAAAAAAATACTTTAACAAACTTGATTAAATAATTTTTAAAATTTCTTAAAAAAAACGAAAATTTTAGGATTATATAAAATTTTTTTATTTCATTTTATTTTTTTACTTAAAAATTAAGTTGACTTTTTGAAAAGAGTTATTTAAAATAAAAAAACCAATTAGGTTTACAAAATTAGGAGGTTATTATGGGAAATTTTAAAGATACTTTTTCTGAATTTTATTCATCTGTTGTAAAATCTAATTGGAGCCCTATTACAGGAGGAATTTTAATAGCTTTATTTGCTATTCTTTTAGAAATGTGGGGTCGTCCTTGGGGAATCATAGCTGGATTAAGAAATTGGGGTGAATGGTTTTGGTATTGGGTTGGTGTAATAGATGAAGAACCAATTCATCCATTATGGTCTTCTGCGTCTGTTATAAATATTGGATTTTTATTAGGTGCTTTTATTTCAGCAAATCTTGCTTATGAATTTGGAATAAGAGTTCCTCCTTTTCTTGAAATAATAAAAGGTATTATAGGTGGAATACTTATGGGTATAGGTGGGGCATTGGCAAGAGGATGTAATATTGGAGGTTTTTATACTCCCTTTACTAATCTCTCAGCAAGTGCTATTCCTATGATGATTGGATTAATGATAGGGGCTTTAGTAGCTGTTAAATATTTATTATGGGAAATTGAACATCTTCCTTCAAAAGGAGGAACAGAAATTAGTTTAAAAAAATTAAATCCTATATTAGGTATAATAGCTCTTATAGTTTTAATCTGGGGTGGATACGCATATTTTCATAGTGAGGATGAAATGGGAGCTTTATTAGGAGGAAGCTTGTTTTTTTCAGCAGGAATTGGTTATGCAATGCATCGTAGTCGTCTTTGTTTTGTTGCTGCTTTTAGAGAGCCATTTTTATCTGGTGAAGCAACATTTGCAAGAGCTATTATTTTAAGCATGTTTTTAGCAATGATAGGAATATTGTTTATCAAATTAGCAGAAATAATGCCTCCTATGGTATATGTTCCACAAACTTTTATATGGGGTGCTTTAATAGGTGGATTTATTTTCGGTATTGGGATGGTTATTGCTGGAGGATGCGGTTCAGGTTCTCTTTTCAGAGTTGCAGAAGGGCAAGTAAAATTAATTATTGCTGTTATTTTCTTTGCTTTAACTAATGCACTTGTCCGTTATTATATGGATTATGTTTGGAAAATTTGGGATAAAGGAATTCTTGGGAAAAAAGTATTTCTACCAAATTATTTAGGTTACGGTGGAGCTTTTATTTTACTTTCTTTAGTTCTCTTATTATGGTATGTTTTTGTAACTTGGAATGAAAAAAGTGAAAAGTTTGTGATTGGTCTTTAATTAAAAATAAACTTTAAGGAGGTGGGGCTATGGCAGAAATTAAAGCTGATGAAGTATTAGATATCAAAGGTTTAAGTTGTCCTATGCCTATGCTTAAAATTAAAAAAGCTTTAGAGAAACTTGCATCAGGTAAGATTTTAGAAGTATGGGGAACAGATCCAGGAACAAAAAATGAGCTTAAAAAATATTGTGAAAAAGAAGGACATGAATTGCTTTTAGTTTCTGATGAATCAGGTTATACACGTTATTTAATTAAGAAAAAATAAAAATAATAAAAATTAAAAAAAATTTTTTATAATAGGAGGTCAATATGGCTAAAGATCCTGATAAATTAGGAATTTTTGTTTCTTCACCTGTGAATATATCTCACTTAGTAAAAATTGTAGAAGCTGCACAAAGAAAAGGGAAAAAAGTTAAGATTTTTTTTACTTATAAAGCAACCCATTTAGTTTTTCACCCTGATTTTCAAAAATTAAGAAATATGGTACCTGAAGATGATTTTGCAATATGTTTAGCTGCTTTTAATTGTGAAGGATTTGAAGCTGAATATCACGCTTTGGGATTAACAGAAAAACAACTGCGTACTCAAGCAGTGCATGGAGAAATTGTTGAAGAATGTGGCAAATATATAGCACTTTAAAAGGAGGGTAAATATGACTCCAAAAGTTTGTTTCTTAATTGCAAATAGAATTTATATACAAGATGGTTTGCGTTCTACTTTAGGATTAGCTGTTGAAAATATGTATTCTTATGCTTTTATTTTTTATCAAAAAATGCCTGCTAAATCTCAATATTTACAAGAAACTTTAGATATGATTAGAGATATGGAAGGTGAAGTTTATGCAGTAACAGATACAATGGATGAGGAAACTAAAAAATTTAATATTGAAGAGTGGGGATTGGCTGAAGCAACTCTTGATGATGTAGTAGAAAAAATTTTAGAATGTGACGCTGTTGCAGTATACGGTTTACCACCTATGAAAGTGCCTCTACCAGCACAATGCGCATAGTATAAAGGGGGGTAAAAATGAAAATACTTTGTATTTATAAACATAAAGTGAGTGCAGAAAATGAAGATATAAAAAAAATTATATCTAAATTAAAAGAGAAAGGAAATGAAATTATAGAATTTGCTCTTTATGATGCTAAAACAGATGCTGATTATGATAAATTGATTGATTTAATTTGGGAGGCTGATAAAACTATTTCTTGGTGGTAAAATATTTTAAAGTTTCCATTTTATTAATTTTTTCTATTACATTTTTAATATTTAGTTCTGGATTATGAATTAAAATTCCTTTTATTTCTTTAAATTTTTCTTTTTCTTTTTTATTTTTAATTTTTTTCTCAAGTCTTTTAAGATAATTCAGTTTACTTATGTAAAGTTTTAAATAGCTTATATATTTATTTTTATTCACTTTTATTGAAAAATTTCCTGGAATAAACCATTTATCAGTAAAATAAATCCATGAGGCAAAATCTGTTAATTTAAAACCTGGTAAAACATTAATTTCAGTGTGCCAGAAATCTTTTATTCTTAAACCATTCTCATCAGCCACAATTTTATATCCTCCTCTAAAAGGCTCTGCACCCTGAATATCTTCATACTCCCATTGAGATACAGAAATTTGTTTATCACGATGACAACTTTCGCAATCCCTAGCTTTCCCAAAAGGATGAGAAACTTCTTCAATCTGAATCCAGAGTAAATGTTTATTACCAGAGGGTAGTCCATCAATAGTTCCAACAATGTAATACATATCTCTGGTTTCACCATTTGGCCATCTATAACGAAGACCAGATGGAGGCACATCTTTTTTAATATTTTCTACACTGTGAGGGAATATTTTAACAGGAAACCATATTCCCTTTTGATCTTTCATAAGAATTAATGGCTTTTGGATTCCATAATAAAGACCATATTTTTTAAATGGTGTAGGTTTTTCACCGATGTATCCTTTACCCCATATTGTAATTTGATAACCACCTGCTTCTG
>Ga0190313_1001764_pt1 | contig 11318 bp, 5 predicted proteins | sample 4870071011_MG_FD_169989 | JGI IMG/M metagenome (GOLD analysis project Ga0190313, IMG submission 169989) | Hydrothermal vent sediment bacterial communities from Southern Trench, Guaymas Basin, Mexico - 4870-07-10-11_MG | ecosystem: Environmental > Aquatic > Marine > Hydrothermal vents > Sediment ...
CTTTTACTATAACCGAAAGAGTCGTTGTTGGGGCAGTTCCAACGGTTACAGACTGGGTGCCCCCTTCATTAACAGCCATTGATACTGACGATACAGCTACAGCCGCTGTCGCTGTTTCATTATTTACATCGGTTACAGTAATAGTTTCTGCCCCTGTATTACTTGCATGGGCTTCAAACAGACCAGTGCTAGTAATAGTGCCTGCATTATTATCGGAAGTTATCGACCATGTAAAAGGAGATGTGCCGTTTTCCGCTGTAAACTGCTGAGTCTGCCCATTTGTAACCGTGGCTGTATTTGGTGAAATCGAAAGAACGGTTACGGTTATAACGGAAGAGTCGGCTGTTTCGCTGGCATTATCTGTTATCTGCACCTTGCAGGTTCCTGCTCCGACTGGTTCCAAAATGCCATTGGTATTATCCGATGGATCCTCAGCAATTGTGGCAACACTTCCAGTATCAGCATCGGTGCCATCTTCATCTTTTTCCTCAATTACAGACCATGTATAGTCAGGTGTGCCACCGGATGCTGTGAAAGTAAGTGTGGTGCCTTTGGTGACAGTTGTATCTCCCGAGCTAACCGAAAGAGAAGTTACAGCAAGTTCTATATTATCGTTTGTTTGGCTGATATTCTCTGCGGTGTCTTGAAACTGTACATATATCGTTTTTGTACCGTCACCTGTTGTCAGTGTCCATGCCTTGGAAGTAGAATAGTCCTCCCAGGTTCCAGCGCCAAACGAACTGTTGCTTATATTCATTTTTGATGCATTGGTGGCACCGAGTGTAAGCGTGACATTGATGGAGTCTGTGGAAGTTTCCCCTGAGTTAATACTTACAGACGGGTTCAAGGGGGCAGTGTCGTCAATGTAATAAGGACCTTCTGTGACCAGGGGGCCCCAGTAATCTTCACCAGCCTCATAATCAACACCATCAATAGTAATTGCTTCATCTGCTGTAAAGACAGCCTTAATATGAAAGTAGTAAGCTTCGCCATCTTTTCCTGTAAATGAAGCGCTGTCTGTGCCGGTTGCGGCAGCAGAATAGTTGTTTGTTTCAACCACCGTATCGTCCGCGCTGGTACTAAATTTAAAATTGTATCCGACAAGTGTGCAATCTGTCTGCACAGCGGTGTCCCAGTTCATGGATATCACGGTGTTTTGTGAGTACTCATCAGTTGTTCCGAGAGTATGGGTAGTACTTTTTAGATTCCCAACCTCTCCATCGGCAGCCATGGCAGAAAAAGCGCTGCCAAAGATAATCAGGATGCCTGTCAGCATTGAAATCAAGGTGGAGCTTAGAGGTCTTTTGTTATTCATGGTTTCTCCTGAGTTATATGTTGTTATGTATTCAGCTTCCAAATAATATTTTAATATTTATAAGTAATGAATGGGGGCGGATAATTCCGCCCCCATCTGTTTGTTATTCTGCTAATTCTAATTTGAAAGTTATATCTGTTGTGCCTGATGAAACAATATCAGCACTTGCCCGATCGGTGACAACATTATCGGTACCATCCGAATATTTGTACCAGATCGAAGTATAATCCTCCAATTGCGCCTTGATGTTATAGTTTCCGGCAGGAAGACCTTTGATTTCAAAATTACCGTTTTCATCGGTAAACACATTGTTGAACCAAAAGCCATTGTTTGCATCGCCTGCGTTAAAAAATTTCACCTTTACACCTTCCAGCGAAAAATCATTATCAGAACTTTTCAGAATTGTTCCGCTGATTGAATCGCCTGATGTGAGGTTGAAATCGACTGCATCACCAACCTTTTTACCAGTCTTTTTTTGAATGGCAAGGTTATGTGGATAAGCAATAACTTCATAATCGGTGATGGTCACACCTCCGCCTGTCTTTTCTTTAAGACCTGCAAGGGTATATGTTCCATCATCTCCGGTAGATGCGCCGGACCAGGACTGGTTGACATCTGAATATGCCTCAATCCAGACATTTTCCACAGGCGCTCCATTATAAAATACCGTACCGGTTATTGAACCTCCGGTGGACATGGTAAAGTCAACGTCTGTGGCGCCTGCTGAAATACCGTTTTGCTCAGCGCCGGGATAGATCGGCGACCAGACACTAACCACATAATCGCTGCCGGCAGGCAGGCCTGTAATGGTATATGTGCCGTCGGTTCCGGTAATAGCCGAACCCCATCCTCCATTAGTCGTGGATGACCATGCATCAACAAAGACACCTGGAATACCTGCTTCGCTGGAATCTGTTACCGTACCGGTGATGCTGAGACCAGCATCAAAGGTAAAGGCCATTGGTGATGCCTCGGAACTGCTTGCATCGGTCAAATCTGTCAGCGTATCTTCTATCTGAACATAACCTGCCCCATATGGCCAGATTATGATCTCATAAGTTCCTTCAGAAAGCCCATTTATAGAGAATGTGCTGCTGCCGGAAAGAACCTCTGTCCAGCCATGGAATTCTTCATTCCACAGATTCACCGAGGCACCGCCTGTATAATCAGAGCCACCTGTTACTGTAAGCTTGCCATGGAAGGTAAATCCCTGGGAGATCGTGAAGTTAACCACATCTCCCACCTTCTTGCCCTTCCTGGTTTCAGGCTTATAGTCCCCCATCGGCCGGACGCTTACCTCATAATCAAATACGCCTTTTATAAGACCGGAAAGATTATAATTGCCCTGGGTATCGGTAAATACACCCATACCGAACTGCTGTGAGGGTGAATAAACATCAATCCATACATCAGCCATGGCCTGACCGTTTGTATTGGTAACCGCCCCTGTGATGGAACCGCCCTTTGACAAGGTTATATCAATATCAACCGCATCTGTGGCAGTCACATCGACCAGGGTTGCGTTATCCCATATAACTGTTGATTCGGTCTCATTGTAAAAGACCGATGGGTAACCCTCTTTATTGACTGAAATGCGATAGTCCGAAGCAGAGGCAAGACCGTTGAGGGTATATGCACCGTCTGAATCTGTCATGCCGCCGCCCCACGAGCAGGAGGTCTCTGACCATGCATCCACCCATATCCCCTCAAGCTGCGGGTTGGGAGCTGTGATGTCATCTATGGAAACCGTACCTGATATTGATTTGCCTGTATCTACGGCAAAATCGATATCGCTGACGCTTCCACTTGAAAGATCAACAGGTTCCGCACTGTCCCACATGGTGGTTCCACCGGCTGAAGTGTAGAAAATGGTCATGATATTGTCGCCTGTTAAAGGATTGAATCCATTGACAGACACGCGATAATCAATCACACTTTCATCAAGACCATTGATTGTATATGTGTATGTGCTGGTTTCACTATCAAATACAGCTTCAGTTCCGCCCCGTGATTCGGTGCTTTCAGACCATGCATCAGCCCAGAGATTCCAGCCGATTTCCGTAAGCCCGCTGATTGTTCCGGATATGGTGACACCGGTGGAGAAGATTAAATCATCCAGATTAATAACACCCGAACCTGTTCCATCCCCACTCGTCTGACCGGTCAGCGTCATGTTACCAAACTCAGGCGACCAGATATTCACCTCAAAGTCTGAAGCATCAGCAAGACCTGATATCTCAAAGGTACCGTTATCGTCTGTCTGAATACTTCCCCATGAACCGGTGGAAGCTGACCAGACATTGACCCAGACGTTTGCTATTGCAGCGCCTGTGTTATCTGTAACCGTTCCCTTGATTACCTTGCCTGTAGCCGTGGCAAGATTGAAGTCTATGCTTGTTGCAGGCGCTATAGTATCTATACTTACCGGCACCTGATTATCGGGATAAACAGTCACAACATAACCACTGCCTGATGCTAACCCGTTAATATGGTAACCCCCCATGCCGTCAGTATGTACACCGCCCCAGGAATTAGTGGTTTCAGACCATGCATCCACCCAGACAGCCTGAATACCAATAGCGCCCCTGGTAACTGTTCCGCTAATGCTGACACCAGCAGAAAGAATCAGGTCGATCGCATCTGCAGAAGCAGTATTAATGTTTACCGGAGTCGCATTTTCCCAGGTAGAAGCTCCATTATAAAATGCCTGCATATACTGCACGCCGGCCATTGAATTTGGCCAGTAGGAAACAATATAGTCTGCTGCATCGGGAAGACCGTTGATTATATAATAACCGTTTTCATCGGTCATTGCCCCACCCCAGCTCGAAGTGATCTCGGAGTAAGCCTCAATCCAGACACCCACAACCGGATTTGTGCCATCTGTAACATTACCGGCAATATGCTTGCCTGCACTCAGGACAAAATTAATGTCGACAGCATCACCCTGTGTAAGGTTAACCGCTGTGGAATACTCCTGAGATGGATAATTGCAGGGCCATGCAGTAACAATATAATCATTGGCAGGAGGAAGCCCGCCAATGGTGTAATCGCCGGTATCATTAAACGTAAAGTCGGGATTCTCACCGGACATACCACCGCCACATGCTCCTGTGGATGGAGACCATGCCTCTACCCAGACATCTGATATCGGATTTGCAGCATCATCTGTTACTGTGCCGGTGATGCTTACGCCGGTAGATATGATAAAATCAATATCGGTGCTATCTGGTGCAACATTTTCAATAAAGAGGTAGGCATAGTTCGAATCCTGAACTTCTACAGTATAATTTGTGGTATCATCCAGCCCCTTAATAGTATAGTCACCATTTGCGTCGGTCATTGCGCCATTGCCCATGGCAGTTTCTGACCAGGCATTGACCCATATACCGGATATACCGGTAAAACCATCGCTGGTTACCCTGCCGGAGATGGAAGCCCCTTCTTTGTAAAGAAAGTTGATTTCGCTTGAAGGAGCGGGTACAAACTCAGCCATATCCCAGTTGGTTGTCCCGCCGGTACTGGTATAGAGTATCTGCATGAAATCAGGGCTCATAAGCTCGCCTGTTTCCCAATCCCAGAAAGGCATAATAGATACCCTGTAATCGTCAGCCTCGGCAATACCGATTATGGTGTAACTTCCATTAACCGAAACAGCTCCGCCCCAGGAATCAGTGCTTTCCGACCATGCCTCTACCCAGACAGGGAAGTTTATTGGAATAATGGTTTGTCCATCAGTATCATACATTCCGATCATACCGGACATAGTAGTACCCGGATTGAGAACCATGTTAATATCAGCCGGATTTGTTTCGGCGCTCACCAGTTCAGCCTCATCCCACATACTGGTAGTACCTGTTGAACTATAGAAAGCCGTCTGATAAATTATCTGACCTTCCATAATTTCTTCAGGAGGTGGAGGCCAGTAGGAGACCTTATAATCACCGGCAATAAGACCTGCAGCTGTATATTCGCCGGTATCGTCGGTCATTACTCTGCTGCCGCACATAGCAGTATCTGAAAAGACATCAATCCAGATATCGGCAACAGGATTATCCGAGCCATCGGTAATGGTCCCGCTGATGGAAAATTCCCCGCCGCATCCTTCTCCAGGACCTTCTCCGTTACCACCTGGGCCTTCTGCCCAGTTCCAGGCACCGAGGGGCAGAATGTTAAAGCTTAGACTTTCCCCTGGTACAAATTCGGTTACCTCAACAAGGGCATACATCTCTTCGCTTATCTTGATGGAAAAGATATCGCCTGTATTAAAGGTTCCGTCTGCCAGGGACGTAGCCGTAACGCCTGTGTGATCCGGCAAAGTACCGGCAGCCCAGGCAGCAAAATTTTCGATTGATTCAGCCTTGATTGTAGGGCCGTTAAGCTCAAGTGTATTTGTATCTGTATGGAACCAGATCTGCCATTCGCCACCCACGGCAGTATCTACATACTGTTCGGTATCAATGTTGAAAGGCTGGTTAATATTGAGTGTAACAGAATCAAAATTTGTGCTTCCGGTAATCGTAATGGAAGCGGTTATCGGGGTATCTGGTGAGATGTTTATTACAGGAATCTCGGGAAATGCAGATTCCAGAGGTATTGTAGGATCTGCAGGATCGGCAGCAGCAACCAGCATTGGTGAAGGCTCGCCGTTCCATCCTGCTGCAGGGTTGTTGATCGTGGATGGCACTATCATGATGGAATATATTCCATTAAATGAGCCTGGCAGATCAAAGGTAAGTGTAAACAGAGTGGAGTTTGTTGTTTCACCTGCCTGCACACGGGCAGCCGCAATCATGGTTCCACCCATCATCATACCTGTTTCCGGAATATCATTTATTGCCAGCGGACGGGTATAAGTTTCGCCGTCCACAGTTACGCTGGTTTGAGTTATCCCCTGATTTGCAAATGTGTCAAAAAATGTGCTGGACACGCCGGTCAGGGTTAAATCCTCTGTATCATAGAGAACAGTGAATGCTGCCCCCGCAATTTGGGACGGATCATCAACCGTAATATCAACAGAAACAGTACTGTTTGTGGAGATATCAACTGTAGCGCTTCCAAGGGTCAGATTAACAGGATTCACTTCTGCAAAAGCTCCGCCTGCCATAAAAACCATCAGCACAAGCGCTGAAAATATTGAAACTATTTTTTTTATTGGCTTCATTTTTTCATACTCCTTATGTGTTAATGTCCTGCTGTCTGACGTTCCAACCGGTTCAAGCCACGGATTCTGGCCTGCGCCCATTTTTCACGGGTTCTCAGTTGTGAAGTTTTTCCGGCAAGCGTTGCCCTGGCTTTTGCCATCTCCCTGGCATCTGTTATGCTTCCAAGGTCACGGCGCATCTTTGTTATATCGCTATGAAGCCTGGCAAGCTGGATGTTATCTTTTTTAGAGATGGAGGCAATGACCCCTGTTCCGGTCTGTTTTGAACCAGGGGAAGAACTGCTGATAGCGGAACCTGTCTTGACTGCATGAGCAGAGGAGCTGCTTTGATCTGCCTGTATTGCGCCTGATGATTCCTCGCTGCTGGATTTTTTTATTGCCGAAGCAGGCAGAATTTCAAGACTTGTGTTATCCGAATGTCCATTTTTAAAAACCTTGATTTGAGAAATCATGACATTCTCTTTTACCTTTGTAAAAATCATGGAACTGCTGTAACCGGAAAGAATTCTTTTTAACCCTTTTTCAAGTGAAAGATTGGAAAATTTGGTGGACACATTTCCTTCAAGTCCTTTTTCAATATGCACCTGAATACCGGTTCTTTTAGACAGATCAGCCAAAACAGCTCTCAGAGGCGCCTGGTTTAAATCAGCATCAATCCTGTCTCCTTTAATACTGATACCGGACTGGCTGCCCAATGTAATACCCGCAGGGGCAAAAACTACAAATATACTTATAAAACATATGATAACTTTTAGTTTAAACATAAGCTTCTCCATTAAATTTAGCGGAAAGGCTGTTACAGAATGAAAGTTTTTTCAAGCTCAAGGCGAAAAAACAGCGTTTTGTAACAGACTGTCAAATTAACTAAAATTATAGCTATAAATTAATAAACAGAAAAGCATCTCGGAGGAGGTGACTCTGGTGAGAATAAAATGGATTGATAATAAAAAAGCTGTTCGGCTACTTTAGAATAAGTAGTCGAAACAAATAAAAAATCGAATAAAGATATGAGGTAAGGCAAGGTAAGACCGGATAGAGAAATGCCGAATTTTTTATCAACCGGCTGGCTGATAATCGGTTTTATCCCTGCCAGAACCTGCATGATGGAAATAATATTTTTAATGTTTTCGTCAAATGCATCAGGGGTGTCTGCTACCCGGACAAGATCCCTGGCAAATAAAATTGCATCCTCAATACCCACCGTTGTATCCCGGTTTGCATCTTCGGTATTGAAAACAGGCAAAATAGTAGAAAGCATTGTAATTATCATAAAGAGACTAATTACATTTCTGGCAATTTTCATCCAACCATTCTCCAATTAATTAAAGAAGTTACCTCTTTTTATCAATATGGAATTTTTTAACATTTTTAAAAAACTGTTAAAACAGTCTCATGGTAGAAATATAAAAGTCAAGCTAAAAATCGTTTTTTTATTTAGTTATTTTTTATTTAATTATTTACTAAAGTTTTTAAACAAAGTGACGATTAAAGAGTCAAAATAACCTAAAAAAATTTGTATAATTTACAGGTTTGGTAAAGGCGCTTTTTTTCTCGACAACTAAAATTCATAGTGATAATGACCAAAATAATGATAGTTATGAGTAATAAAATAACCAGAATTTTTACATGGCTGATTTTCATAATTTGTATATCTGTCACAGTTATGTGGATTAGCCCGGCTTTAGGGACAGAACTTTATTTTTCTGGAATAAAAGTAACAACAGAACAATCCATTGATATTCCGGTTATGATTGATCAGGTTGATAACCTGGCCGGAGTAAAAATGCTGATCAAATATGACAGCAAAATCCTGACATATAAAAATGCTGTTAAAACAAAACATACCTCTTCTCTTATACATATTGTAAATAACAAAAAACCTGGGGTCCTTATAGTCGTCATGGCAGGGGCCAAAGGGATAAAAGGGAAAAACTTTCCGCTCTTTTTACTTCAGTTTGATATAAAAAAGGGTTTAAAAAACAATAGCGCTATAAAAATAAATATTTTTGATCTTCAACTGATGAGCGATCAGTTGAAAAATATTAAATGCAAAATCAGACCAAACACGCTGCGGTTTATAAAACAATAGAATTTGTTTTTATCCTACTTTTATAAAAACAATATAAAAACAATTTTTCAACTACAAATTTTATATGGATGAATGCGGACATGTTTCAAAAAAATAGAGCCGGAATATTATATGCAGTTTTTTTGGCGCTGGGAATAGGTGTGTCTGTTTTTCTCGTTATTTTGTACTTTCATCATCAGGCCTCAAAGCCTACCCGGAATCTAAAGAATAGTTCACTTAAACGATATCCAAAAGCGAGCCATGAAATTAGAGGGTTTCGCTTTGAAGATTATAATGATGGTCAAAAAACTATTTTAATAAAAGCTGATAAATTTAGCATTCAAAAAAAGAAAGTCGGTTTTTTTAGCTTTGGTATGATGAATGAGGCTATATTCGACAACGCCATTATTCATATTTATGGAAGAAAACAACATACCGAAGATACTGCAACACCTGATGCACATAAAAAAACACAATCTGAAGCTCCATCTAATATAAAAAATTTAACATTTAATGCTATTTCTTTAAAAAATGCTATTTCATCGTTTAATACCAAAAACATTTCATCTGTTTTAATAAAACCGGTTTCCATAAAACTTTATGATGGAAAATTAGTTGTTACACAGATCACAGCAAATTTGGCGACAGTTCGGTTAAAGCCTGATAATATTTTTTTCAAAGGAAATGTTAAAGTAGTGTCAGGCAATAAAATTCTAAATGCAAAACAGCTAAGCTTAAACATTGAAACTGCTGTCATTAAAGTGAAGACAGGATTTAAGCTTAAGACCTCTGAAAAAGAATGGAAAGGGGAGCATTTGATCACAAATATTTTTCTTGGCAACCTTGTAAAAGGGCAAACCATTGTTGAAAAATAATTTTTGAAAAATGCTCACTTTTACTAAATTTTACATCCATAAAAAAAAAGCAAAACGGCATCCTTCATTTACCGGTTTACATTTTTTAGATGTTGGTTCTGCCTGTTGCCCATGCTCCAGCCTGGGAACAGAAAAGTGAAAAACGTTAAAACAGGGTATTATTAATATGGTGTATAATTATATATAAAGGGGAGATTTAGAATTATGAAGAAAAAAGTGTGTAGTTTTGTCGCAATTTTTTATTTAACCATCGCTGTTTTTTCCTTAACGACTGAAGCTAATGCATCTGAAGAATCAGATGCCCTTGTTAACGAGGGTTGCGTTTTGCTTTTTGGTACCGGCGGCCCGACCTGTTCCGGCATACTTGCAGCTAACTTAAAATTTGAGGCGGCAGTTAATGCGGATCTCGATGATCAAAAAGCTAATCTGTTTTATGCCGTTACAAGGGTGCTTGCGTTTGGATTGGAGCAGAGCGGTGGCGCAGGACTTGAAACTTTAGCTGATTTGCTTGGGGCCTTTGGAATAAACCGGAATGATATTGACTCTCTTAATGAAGGCTCTCCATTTAATGATATTCCTGAAATATATGATTCATATAATCCGCCTGCAACAATTCCAGGTGGTGAAGCAATGCGGGCGTTTTTAGCAGAGCAGGTTATGACTGTACTGGATGCTGCAATCGATAATCTTAATAAAGTTGATGGTACTTTTACTACAACTTTGCCTGCTTCCGTAACAGGCGAAACCTATGATACTGAAGTTGATTACGGAGATGTTCTTTTGTTTAAATCAGCTCTTTATACATTTAAATCTGTTATGTTGCTTATGACAGCTTATAATCTGGACATTGATATAAAAGAGATAATAGTTCTTGGTAATGCGGATATGCTACAGTTTCAGAGGGATTTTTTAACTAAATACCAGGATGTGTTGAAATTGCGTACAGACGGAACTGCGTCACTTCATAATGCAAAAACAGCGCTTCTTAGCGCGATAGATACCTGGCAGGCCACTTTTGCTTTTATTACAGCCGAATCAGATGGTCAGGAAAACGACCTTTTTTATTTTGATTCAGCTGAAGATCAAAGGGAAGCAGAATTCCTTTTAACACAGCTTGCAGAATTGGAAAATTCTCTAAGTGAAAATCGCCCTGCTACATTTACCGTAATTGAAGAGACCTGGATAGTTACTGATACCACCACTAACGATCAGATTGAGATAGAAATAGAAAAAGATGTTGACGGAAAATTTGTAATCGGTGATTACTGGTTTTTAAATATAGGCTATGAAGGTGTAATTGAAAGTTTTTCCGTTTCAGGCAGCACCGTTACATTTGAACTTTCCTATGAGGGTATGGATCCATGGTCAGTAGTATCTACAGGCACAATCAGCGCTGATGGGACTTCCATATCATCAGGAAGCTATACTAAGTATGATGACATGGGGAATCCCGTTAGTAATGGTAATTTTATCGCCACGCGTCAAAATCAGGAAACAGAGACTGAGACTATCGACTTCAACCTTGTTTTCGGCAATTCAGGTAAATCCCCTCTCGACATCAGAGCGATTCTGCCAGAGTTTGATCAATACAATGAAATAATTCCAGGTGCATTTCCCGGAGAACCGGTTTTGAATGGCATTATGCCGGGTATTACCAATGATATTTTGACTGCTAAACTGGAATTGCAGCCATCCGGTGAATTTCTTATTCCCACGCAAACTATTAATGTGCAGGATGGAAGTATTGCAGATTGGTCAGACATTGTTCCTGTTTTTACTGATATTACTGGAGAAGATGAATATGAGTTTACAGGGGACGATATTACCGCTCTTTATCTCGCTAAAGATACGGAGTTTCTTTATGTTCGAATGACATTGGCGGAAAATCCCAACACT
>Ga0190313_1001765_pt1 | contig 11312 bp, 17 predicted proteins | sample 4870071011_MG_FD_169989 | JGI IMG/M metagenome (GOLD analysis project Ga0190313, IMG submission 169989) | Hydrothermal vent sediment bacterial communities from Southern Trench, Guaymas Basin, Mexico - 4870-07-10-11_MG | ecosystem: Environmental > Aquatic > Marine > Hydrothermal vents > Sediment ...
GGAGAGGATTGCAAAAGCTGTTGCAGTTGGTGCCATAAGGTTTGACTTCGTTAAGATGTCTCCGGAAAAGCCAATGGTCTTTGACTGGGAGAAAGCTTTAGATTTTGAAAGACAGACGGCAAGCTATATTCAGTACAGTCATGCAAGATGTTGTTCAATCCTAAAGAAGGCTGTTGAAAGTGGAATGCCCGATTTAGAGTTTAGACCTGAACTTTGCACACAGATAGAGAGAAAATTGGTGATGTTACTATCGAAGTTTCCGTACATTATTGAAAGAGTTGTAAAAGATCTTAAGCCCAACTACGTTGCAGAATACCTTCTAAGTGTTGCAAACAATTTCAACGACTTCTACAGAGAACACAGGGTTTTAGATGAAAGCTCTGAGATTAGAATGCACAGGTTGGCTATAGTGGATGCAGTTAGGATAGTCCTTAGGAATGGACTCGAACTTTTAGGAATAGAGGCTTTGGAAAGAATGTAGTATTTTTATTTCTCGTAGTGTTACTTGTTATAAACAGCTATATCTTTTAAAATCTCTTCTAAATTATTTTCAACAAATTTTAAAACTATTTCCAAATATGGCTCATATTTTGGATTATACAATTTTTGTCGAATTCTATTAAGGACATTGTCTAAAAGATAGCACCGTTCTAAGTAGTCCAAAATATGGTGTAAAAAGTAAGCAAAAATATAATCATCACCCTTCCTTCTTAAAAATTCCAGTTGAGCACTTAAAGCAAACTTTCTATTCCTACCCTTATCATGTCCTATATGTGTTTTGATTATTATGTCGGGTTCCCTAAATCCTGTATATTCGTTCAAAAATTCTTTGAATTCTGGATGCCTTTCAGCAAATTTTTTTTGGAAAATCGATCATTTCATTAACATAATTAGATACTTCTTCACTAATTTCAAATATTTTTGCCCATTTATTGTGAATTTTCCATTTTGGCATTCATCAAATTGTTTATAAACTACATATTTTAACTTTACCTTCCTACTCTCCTCTAGCAAAATCTAAAAATTTAAAATACTAAAGACTAATTGATCTAGTGCTCTGTCTTGTCAGTTACCAAGGCGATCCAGCAGAGTATGTAGAGGAACAGTGCAAAGCCAAACACGCCATCGACCATGTAGATTTTTTAGTCTTCTAATATAAATCGTTTTTCATCGATAGCTTTATCTCTGTTCAAGTAGAATTTATTCTGATGAATGAATACTTTGAATACTCAGAGTACGTTTCAAAAATACTGTTCTCAACAAGACCGTCTTTTTTGGGATTTATGAGAAAATACATTCTCTGCTTGGCACCGCTTGTAGCCCTTGCAATATATAGCATTATTATTAAATTACTCCTAAAGAATTTACTAAGTGTTTCTGACCTAATTAATCTTAAGTTCATCTCTGACCTCCTGAACTTTACGATCTTGCTTAGCATTCTCTTTATTATATCGTGGGTTTTTAGATCACGAGAAGCACAATGGTCAGTAGGACTATCTCTAACAATTTCGGCAATATTCGTTTTACTTAATGTGAGTGGAAATTTCTTCAATGTACTTTTTAAAGGTTTGAGTGTGTATATCTCCTATTTTCCGTTAGCTTCGGTTATAGCTGTTATATTAACTATCCTCGGAACGGAACTCTATAGAAGATCGATAAGGTATGAGATAACCGATACGGGAATAAGGCTGCGTGGAGGTATTTGTAGAAGACAGGAGCATTACATTCCGTACGACAAAATAGGGAGAATTGTACTCGAACAGAGCTTGTTTGGAAGGTTACTAAACTATGGAACAATAATTCCAGTAGGTTTGGTTGAGTGGGGAGCTGAATACTACACTAGGGCTGTTGGAGTTGGTAGTTACGGTAGAGTAACAGCTGGAGTAGGATACGTTAGGACACTTAAGGAGATTTCAAGGGATCCTCTCAAATGCCTTTATGGTGTGAAGGATGCCGTTAAGATAAAAGAAATAGTTGAAAGGATGATTACATCACCATTTAGAGCTGAGGTGGATCAGGTAGAGTATCTCAAAAAGATTTACAATGAGATCACTCGAAGATGACATCTGCTATTGTCCTTATCCTACTACCAACTGCCTCATCGACATCGTAGCATTCGAAGATGATCACATCACAACCTTCACATCTTCTCAGCACATCAAGAAAATCTTCGAGTTCATCCCTCTTAATTATGCAAACCCTACCTTTAAACCTCCTTGCAATCTCCTCTACACTGTACTTACCAAAGATTGCAACAACTTTCGCTTTCGGCTTGTAAGCTCTGTAATCCAAAACCTCTACATTTCCAATAACTCTTTCAATGTCTTTTAGAGGTAATGCACCGATTCTTAAAACCTTTGGAGGATCAGTTGTTGTGTCAATTACTGTGGATTCAATCTTAAGCGGTGTTTCTCCTCCATCTATTATAGCATCAACCTTCCCCATTAAATCCTGTACAACATGCTCAGCTTTGGTTGGTGAAGGCTTTCCAGAGATGTTGGCTGAAGGAGTAGCAATTGGAACTCCGCTGAATTCCGCAATCTTAATTGGGATTTTGTAGTTAGGAATTCTTATTCCAACCTTGTCACTTCCTGCTGTAACTATATCTGGTATAACATCTCTCTTCTTGACTATAATAGTGACTGGACCGGGTAAAAAACTTTTCATGAGCTTTAAGGCCACCTCGTTTGGCTTGGCAATTTCTCTAACTAAATCTAGATTTGGAACTATCACAGCAACTGGTTTTGGTGGTCTTTGCTTAACTTCAAAAATCCTTTTAACGGCACTTTCATTGAAAGCGTTTGTACCCAGGCCGTAGACAGTTTCGGTTGGAAAGGCTACAAGTTTACCATCTTTTACCATCATTGCTACTTCCTTTAGAATATCCTCATTCGGATTGTTGGGATCAACTCTATAAACCTTGGTCATCAAAAATACTCTAACTCATATCTTATATCTCTTCATGAACGATTCAACAATCCTTTTCTTAATACGGTATAGGACTTTCATGGGTCTTGGTATGAGGATGCCCTTGTAAATCATAACTGCTCTGTTCTTTGCAAGGGTTATGAATGCTATTGGCTTATCTATACTTGAAACAACCTTGTACTTTAGAGGCTTTTCATCCTTTCTAATCCTTCTAATGTTCTTAGCTGTAATCCTAGCCTGCATCTCAGCTTCAAGTGCAGTCTTCGTGGCAATTTTTCCATTCACTTTCACTAAAGCACAGTCACCTATTGCAAAAACGTTTTCTCTAACCCTTAGATACTCATCAACGACTATCCAACCTCTCTCAGTCTTTAAACCATCTAAGGGGTTTGGTTTTAAACCAGCACACGATATCGCCAGATCACAGTCTATTTTACCTTTATTCGTCTTAACAGCTTCATTGACACCGATAACCTTACAAGACGTGAAAATCTCTATTCCTTCCTTTTCCATTAACCTTCTAACGTAATTCGAGACTTTTGGAGTGAACGATGGTAGAATTCTTTCGAGGTACTCGATCAACTTAACTTCATATCCTCTCTCTCTAAGTTCACATGCACATTCAACTCCAGTAGCTCCGGAACCTATAATCGCGACTTCTTCAGCTTTATCAAGAGCTTTCTTACAAACTTTGGTACTTTCCAAATCACTTAAGCTGTACGTGTTTTCAAATACAAAAGGCCTAGCTCCTGTTGAAATTACTAGATAATCGAACTCAACTTCGTCCTTCTCAGTTATAACCCTGTCAGACTCAACTCTTACCGCCTTATCCCTAATCCAATCGACACCGTATCTATTACAGAAGTCGGAGATTTCTACGGTTATTTCCTCCTCATCAACTTTATCAACCATGTATTCGGGAAGTAGAGCTTGGCACACCATTCTATCTTTTGGCTCAATGAGTGTAACATCTAATTCCTTCAAACACCTTATGAATTCAAGTCCACCTATTCCGCCACCAACTACCACGACTTTCATGCCCATGATTTTTTTATTTATTTATTTTATGTTTATTTTTAAAGCTATTATTGGGTTTACCTGATTTGATACGTTCATTTTAAATGTTTTGTCCTTCAGTTAAAAGTTTTTAGCTTGGGGTACGATTAGGATTGTGAGGATACAGATAATGGGTGCTGGTGCCTTGGGATGTCTCTACGGCTACTTTCTGAGTAAGAGGTACGATGTCGTCTTTGTTGCAAGAGGGAAGCAGTTTGAAGCTCTGAAGAGAGGTTTAAAGGTTACGGGATTAATTCAAGATTTTGTTAAAGTGAACGTTGTAGATAAGCCGTGTGATGCAGACGTAACGTTTGTAACGGTAAAATCTTACGATACTGAAAATGTAGCTAGGACTCTTGCAAATGTGGACTGTGGAGTCGTTGTTTCACTTCAGAATGGGATAGGAAACGAGGAAATCCTAATGAAATATCTCGAAAAGGTTTTGGGTGGCGTGACCACTTATGCATCAAACCTTGTCGATTACGGATGGATAGAGTTTGCAGGCGTTGGCGAAACCTTTATTGGAGAAATGAGTGGTGAAATAAGTGAGGATGTCGTGAATGTTGTTGAGATTTTGAGATCATGCGGTATAAACGCAACTGCTGTTGATGATATAGTCAGAATGAAGTGGATAAAGACTGTGATAAACTCAGCAGTAAATCCTATAACGGCAATCTTGAGAGTTAGGAATGGTGTAATTGTTGATATTAAGGAGCTTTGGAACTTAGCTTTATCGGTCTTACGAGAAGGTGAAGATGTTTTGAGGGCTATGGGTTTCGATGTTAAGCTTGAAGATGTTCTAAGGGATGTTTTAGTCAAAACTGCCAAAAATAAGTCTTCGATGCTTCAGGATGTTGAGAGGGGTAAAAGGACGGAGATAGATTTTATAAACGGTGCAATAATCAGAAAGGCGGAGAAGCTGGGTATAGATGTTCCGTACAACAAAGCTTTGTACAGCCTCGTGAAGGGTGTTGAGTATGGACTGGTTGAGGGTCATAGTAGTTTCCGCTCTACCAATATCCGAGCTTAGAGGAGGCATACCTCTTGCTCTTTACTTGGGATTTAATCCTATTGAAGCTTACACAATATCAGTAATTGGTAACATCTTGCCTGTTCCCTTTCTACTGATGTTTTTGGGTCTAATAGAAAAAATTGCTTTGAAGACACCTCTCTCCTCGCTTTACTTGAAAATTGTGAGAAGAACTGAAAGGAGAAGAGATGTGATAGATAGATACAGCTACTTAGGCTTGACACTATTTGTTGCAATTCCTTTACCAGTGACTGGTGCCTGGACTGGCTGTTTGCTTGCATTCTTGCTTGGATTGGACAAACTCAAATCATTCTTTTACATAACCTTGGGTGTTACCATAGCTGGGATCATCGTGCTTACTACGAGCTTGGGGGTTTTGGTCTGTTTTAACTCTTAAGCTATAGAGAAACTTTAAGTTAGAGGTATATATAGGATTATGCATAAAGCCAAAGCTTACAGAAAGGTTAAAGATGGAATTATTTGTCAACTCTGCTGGCACTTCTGTAAGCTTAAAGAGGGAGACTTTGGGAAGTGTGGGACGAGATTTGTTAAAGATGGGGTCCTTTACACACTTACTTACGGTAACATAAGTGCTATAGAGAGTAGACCGATGGAAATAAAACCATTCTTTCACTTTTTCCCAGGAAAGACAGCTATAACATTTTCAACCTATTCTTGCAACTTGGATTGCCCTTGGTGTCAGAATTGGCATCTCTCAAAGAGGACTCCTCCTTTAAGCTATCGCTTGGTAAAGCCTGAAGAGATGACTGAGAAGGCTCTAACTTTTGGAGATATAGCTACATGCGCAAGTTTTAACGAACCAACTTTACTCTTTGAGTACCTCTTAGATCTCTTTCAGCTTGCAAAGGCTAGGGGCTTGTTCAACACGATGGTTTCAAATGGCTATATAACTCCACTAGCACTTAAGATGCTCGTCGATGCTGGTTTGGATGCAATGAACGTAGATCTCAAGGGTGATGATGAAGTTTATGGGAGTTACTGTGGCGGTAGGGCTAAGAACGTTTTAAAGACAATTAAAAAGGCTAAAGAGCTTGGAGTTCATTTAGAGATTGTGAATTTACTCGTTACAGATGTCAATGACGATGAAGACTGTATAAGATGGATTGTTGAAAATCATCTGAAGAATGCTGGATGTGAGGTTCCACTGCACTTTACGAGGTATTTTCCTGCATATCTCTTCAGCAATCCGCCCACTCCCGTTGAGAGGATTGAAAAGGCTATAGAGATCGCTAAGAAAGAAGGTGTAGAATATGTTTATATTGGGAACGTTCCAGGACATAGATATGAAAGTACATACTGTCCAAACTGTGGAGAGCTTCTGATAAAGAGATACTCTTATAGAGTTCTTGACATCAGACTTAAGGGGAACAGATGTTGGAAGTGTGGAAAAGAAATATACGGTGTTTTTTGAAAGTAGGAGTTCAAAATGAGCGGGCCGGGGGGGATTCGAACCCCCGACCGCGGGATTAAGAGTCCCGCGCTCTAACCTGGCTAAGCTACCGGCCCCCAATTAAATCGATGTACAGTCGGATTTAAAAATGTTATCCTCTAAATCTAAGACAGTAAACGAAGAGAATCCTCACTCTTCCCCTCCTAAGTCCAGCAAACTTCGTGCTGAATTTGATGTTAAAATCTGACAATTTCTTCAACGTTGATATAAATTTCCTAGCCTCGTTTACATTTTCAAAGTAAATGTCTGTGCCGTTCTTAACATGATTAACCACAACATTAAACTTCTTAGCCTTTGAAATTATGTCTGTCAATACGTTTTCATCAACATCTCTTATCTGAACTATGCAGGGATGCTTCATCAAAGGATTTATACTCCTCCAGTATTAAGCATCTGCGATGGACGAGTTGCTGATAAAGGAATTTGACATCAGGTACATCAATGCGGTGTCGAGGAAGGATTTGAAGGAGCATGCGATGATTAGACTTATTATATCCTCTCTTGCCACTCCTGAGGAGATTTATAACCTTACAAGAAACGATATAAGATTGATAAACGGAATTAAGGCTGTTAAGCTTAACAGTGGGAGAAGAACAAGAATAGCACCAGTAGATTCAAGAACTTACGATGTTCTCATTGAAGTTTCTAGAGGCAGAGGTAGAAGACAGAGAATATTTGATTATTCCAAGGCTGAGATGGATGAGATCGTTAAGAAGTATTCTCCAGCCAACAGGACTTACGATGTTGAAAAGTTGAGAAGTGCTGTCATAGATATACTCAGAGACTGTCAGTTCTTTGAGCACGACTACGTAAGTGACATGTTGAACGGAACGAATTTCGAGGGAGTTGTAAACTTTGTTAACGATTTGCATCCAATGTTTTCTGGTGTATGGGACTTGGACGATGATGAGGTTGCTGAAGACTTTATTGAGAACTACATACTCTTAATTGGAGAGAGAGATGTTAAGAAGATTGCTGAAAATATATGTGAGAGTGTTGAAAGAGTTCAAAGTATAATGAGAAACATAACTTCTAGATCTCTTAGGTTTAAGTTGTAAAAAATAGATTAAAACATATCGTATCTTTCGAGCCAAACTATGCTCTCCCTTCTCCTCCTTACAGTTATTGGAATTACTCCTCTTTCAAACTCCTCCTTCGCAATCTCCAAAGGATCAGTTTTTTCAGTTTCTATAAGTACTGGTGCTCCTAAGGCTATCTGTAAAGCCCTTGCACCGATGATACGGGCTTTCTCAAATCGAGTATATTTAAAGGGAAAGGTATGTTTAATAGGGCATCACCCCTTTGATGGGGCCGCCGAGATTTGAACTCGGGTCACCGGCTCCCGAAGCCGGGAGGATAACCAGGCTACCCCACGGCCCCATGAAACTTCGCAATTTCCTCAAGCACCGATTTATATGTTAAGAACATCCTTCTACAGCAATACCTCTCAATCCCCATCTCATCCAAAGCTTCCTTCGGACTTTTTCCTTCCTCAAGCTTCTTCTTGTATTCAGCGTAAAGATGGCCAATCACAGCTCCACAGCTAAAGCATCTGATGGGAAAGTCTACACCCTCCATTCGATTCACCATATTAAAAACTGTATAAAATCTTTACCTATATGAAGTCTGCCTCCTCTTTCTTGCTCCTCTTCCACCCTGCTTCTTTGGCTCCTTCCTTCTTACATCGTTTACGAGTAAATATCTGTCATATTCCAAGTAGGCTCTTCTGAGTTCCTCATCTCCACTCCACTCAACCAATCCCCTTGCTATAGCAGTCCTTGCAGCCTCAGCCTGTCCCATAACTCCTCCTCCTTTAACAGTGACGTCGATGTCCACTTTTTTAGCCAAGTCTTTTGCTATAATTAAAGGTTCCATTATCGTCAATCTTGCCAACTCAGGCTGATAGATCTCAAGAGGTATCTTGTTTATCCTAACCCTTCCAACCCCATCTCTAACAACAGCTTTTGCTATTGCAGTTTTCCTTTTACCACTCGTTATCACAACCTTCATAATCATGCACCCCTAAATCTGTAACCTAGATACTCACAGATTTCAGCTAAGGTTACAAACTTATCAGTCTTGCAAACCTTCTCATACAGAGCTTGCTCAACCACCTCAAACTCTCTACCTTTCAACTCTTCAGGAACACCAATGAAAACCCTAAGTCTTCGATATGCTTCTCTACCCCTTCTGCTCTTCCAAGGTAGCATTCCTCTGACTGTTCTCTTAAAGAGTTTTTCGGGATGTCTTGGGAAGTATGGTCCCTTTTCTTTACTACCTCTATCGTACTTCTCCTTATATCTCCTGAATACCATCTCTCTATCTCCCGTAACTATAGCCTTTTCAGCATTGACAACAACAATCTTTTCCCCGTTTAACAATCTCTTTGCTATAACACTTGAAAGTCTGCCTAAGATGTGTCCTTCAGCGTTTATAACTGTGAAATCATCACCCAATGTCTTCAAAACTCTCTTAACGTTCACAGCCATGATTATCACCCCATTATCCTAACACCACTACCCTTGGGGTTTATCTCAATTAACTGTGGAATTGTGAGACATTTACCTCCTGCAGACTCAATTTTCCTCTTAGCAGACTCTGAAAAGCTTAAAGCAGCTACGGTTACAGCTTTTGTTATCTTTCCACCTCCTAAAACTTTTCCCGGTACTATCACAGTTTCACCATCATTGACGTACCTCTGAATCTTTGAGACGTTAACTTCAGCATAGAGTCTCTTTGGTCTGGCAAGTCTTTCAGCTATGTCCTTCCATATCTTAGCCTTGTTCTCAGCAGACGCTTTAAGAAGTAACTCTATTATCCTTACCAAGTTTGGATTAGTCTTTCTCTTGGTTAACCTTTCGACTTTACCCATAGCACAACATCCAAGAAAGATCGGTATTTAAACATTCCTTTCCAACAGATCACTCAACTCCAATAGAGGTATCAAATTTGGAATTATCTCTCTTGCCCCCTCGTTTCTGTCAACGACAGTCAATACTGCTACTACCTTCCCACCCCTACTTTTAACCCTTTCAACAACCGATAGTGCAGATCTTCCCGTTGTGGTAACATCCTCAACCACAATAAAACTTTCTCCCTCATTTACAACTCCTACAATGTCACCACCAACACCGTAACTCTTCTTCTCCTTCCTGAATATTACGTAGGGTTTATTTACTTCTAAGGAGAGGGCAACTGCCAGAGGAACCCCCCCAAGCTCTATGCAAGCGATCTTGTCAAATTCAAAATTGATTCTTTCAGCCATTAATTTGGCAATGACTTTGAGAACCTCTGGGTATGTACAAGCATGCTTTATATCAACGTAGATATTGCTTTTCTTCCCAGATGAAAGTGTGAACTCACCGAACTTCAAAGCTCCAACTTCTATCAACATCTCTATCAGCTTCTCCTTCATGTCAATACCTCAGTAAATCCAAGGCTAATATCTTATTGTCAAGAAGTCCTATGCTGTAGTTGTCCCAGAACACACAGGTGCCAAGGACTATTATCTCTCCCCTCTCTCTATACCTTGCCCCGATAATCGGATTTTTCACTCCATTTGGATGTGTAACTCCATCTGAAACTATGAGGGTGTTGTTGTTTGTTGTTAAGGAAGATGCACAGGGCATGACAACTTTGTACTCCTTGTATCTGCATATTGGATACATCATATCGTCAAGGTTGTTTTCCAAGTCTATAACAACATCATTGTTTATCCTTATCGGAATCTCAAGCTTAGCCAAAACTTTGTTTATATTTTCAGCAGTGTTATCCATGTTTCCATAGTACGTTGCAAATATTATTCTCTTCCCCCTCCTAAGCCAGCTGTTTATTTTTCTAACTTCCCAACTTCTAAATCTCTCTTCTGGATAGTTAAAGACTATAACATCGTGCTCTCCAAGTTTTCTGAAATCTTCTTCCTGGTATATTTCTACCCCTTCTTCCTTTGCAATCCTTTTAAGCTTTGAAAAGTAATAGTAATCTTCTATGAGGAATTCTCCATGAGAAGCATCCCAACCTACACTCATGTCACATAAAAGATTCATTCGAAAAATAAAATTTTCCTGCGAAACGTTTAAATGTATATTGTCTTAATAATCAGTAGGCGCGGGTAGTCTAGCCTGGTAGGACAACGCCCTTCCGAGGCGTTAGCCCGGGTTCAAATCCCGGCCCGCGCATTTTAAATCTTTAAGGGGTTTACATGAGAAAAACGGATGTAGAGATGTTTGTTGAAAAAGCTAAGGGTTTTGAAGAGATGGCCAAGTTTAATTTTGATAAAAATAGATATGATTTAACTATGTTTTGTTTAGAGCAGGCAACACAGATTTATATAAAGGCTAAGCTTCTTGAGCTCATTGGTGAGTTTCCGAGGACACATGATTTGGATAAAGCTGTTGAAAGAGTTAGGTGTCGTTTATAGAAGTAGTGATGTCGATAAATTCATCGAAGAGAATTTTGACATCCTTACAAAGTTGATCGATGCATACATAACTTCGAGGTATGGTCTTGCTTTTTGGTAAAATTGCTATCGAATATTATCAAATGACTATAAAAAAACACTTTTGAAACGGAAGGCTTTAATAGCAATGTTTTTAAATACTCGTATGTTAGGAAACGTATTAATGGGTGATGATGTAAGCCTAACGGGAGTAGTAGAGATGACCGTTAGGTCGGAGCCCTTAGTCCGGCTTATTAGAAATTACACGAACGCGTTGAGGTTTGTAGTCTCGGAGATACTAAGAGATCCGTTAAGCTATGGGAGATGGAGATACGTCAAGAAGACGAGAAGGATTAGATGGGAACACGATCTGAAGGCAGTACATTACC
>Ga0190313_1001766_pt1 | contig 11307 bp, 11 predicted proteins | sample 4870071011_MG_FD_169989 | JGI IMG/M metagenome (GOLD analysis project Ga0190313, IMG submission 169989) | Hydrothermal vent sediment bacterial communities from Southern Trench, Guaymas Basin, Mexico - 4870-07-10-11_MG | ecosystem: Environmental > Aquatic > Marine > Hydrothermal vents > Sediment ...
ACTCCTTCTCAACGAATTAAAGGAACTGAAGGACGAAATCACCGCTGCGAAATTGGGGTATAAGGTATCCGACGACGTGGGTAAACTCGTTGCGAAAACAGTGCTGAGGGACCACGCCGGAATAGATTTGCCGTTTATTTTAGACTATCAGAAGGCGTGCACCGATGTGCCGCACGTTATAGAAAATCAGGTAAGGGATTGGGCGAGTTACGATATGTTCGACGCGATCATAGGCGACCCGCTGGGCGCGGGCTCGCACAGAGAGAAAAAGGGAGCGTTGGAAGCGTTCGTAGAAACGTGCTACGAGTGCAACGTTATACCCATCGTTGTTATAGAGAAAACCTCTCCCGGGGCAACGAGGTATTCCTCGCTCGAAAAGTGCGAGGAACTCGCGAGGGATGCACGTGATTTAGGCGTGAACTACGTGGTGGCGCCGGCGACGAGACCGGAGAGAATAGAAGTTTATAAGAGGATAGGAGATTTCGAGGTGATTTCTCCGGGCGTAGGACCGCAAAAAACAGGTAACGTAATAGAGGATGCGAAAAACGCTGTGCGGCACGGCGCGGACCACTTGGTAATAGGTCGCGGGATTTTCAACGCTGCGAATCCGAAGGAAATGACGAAAAAGATTTACGAAGCGCTGCTCGAAGCTTACGGGTGAGGAGCGTGGCTTTCGATAAAAAATCGTTTATCGAATTCGCGATGAAAAACAGCGTTGCGGACGTGCGCAACGAACCCATAACCCTTGCCTCCGGAAGGGGGAAGGCACCGCCGTACTGCTATCACTACGTGAACTGGCGTCCTGTTTACACACGGGTTTCCACAGCGGAAGAACTCGCGAATTATATTATCGATCTCTCAGAAGATAATAAAATCGATGTAGACAGTTTCGTGGGAATTCCTGAGGGAGCAACGCTTCTCGGCGGGATAACAACCTATCTCCATGCAAAGAGGAGCGGCGGGGACGGAGAGCTCATATCGATACGCAAAAAACCGAAGGACCACGGCTTACCGAAGGATAGGCATTTTGTAGGGAATCCCGAAGGGAAGCGCATAGTTCTGATAGAAGACGTTACCACCACGGGAAATTCCACCGCGAAGGACGGTTTGCTCAGAATGAAGGATGTTAACTGTAAGGTAGAAGCTCTCGTGGTTTTAACCAACAGAATGGAGTACACCCCGATTCCGGGTAGGGATGATAAAAAACTCGTGGAGGAGTTCGAAGAAGCGTACGAGCAGCTTACGGGAGAACGATACAGAGAACCCATGAGCGTGCGCGAGTTCGTCGAAAAATGCGGCGTGGCGTTTCTCGAGATGAGCAACATCAACGATTTGCTGAGCGCCCGCAACAGGGAAAAACCGCTGAGCAGCGAGGAGATAAGAAGGATCGACGATTACTTCAAAGAATACTGCATCACGGGATTTCGGGTGTGAGATTTATTTTTCTTTTCTTACATCGTTAAAGAAAATGTAAAATACTTCGGTTTATTATCGCTTATCGATTTTTTACAACGCCATTTGTGGGTATTGATGCCGAAACCATGTTTCGTTTCGCACCATCCGATTACCTGCGATTTTTAGTAATATTTCTCCAGCACGGTTTTGACGAGTTCGGAATACACGGGTCTCGTGATGAAAACGCCCACGAGGATGCCGAGTATCGTTGTTATCGCGAAACCCCGAAGCATGCCGAATCCCAGCACCATTAACGGAAGCATCGCACCTATCGTTGTGCCGGCGCTTCCGAAAATAACGAAGAACGCTCTGTTCAGCCTTTCCCTCAGGGAAATATGCTGCTCCTTCCCAGCGCGTATCTCATCGGTTATCATCACCTGCTGCTCTATGCCCGTGAGAACGACCACGAAAATTCCGACGAGCGAGCCTAAATCGAGGGTCCAGCCGATGAGAACCGAGCACGCCAGAATTATGATGATCTCGCTCAGCGTGGTAAAGATGATGAGGGAGACCACCTTAACGCTGCGGTATCTCAACAGCAGCACAGAGGATATCGCTATCAGAGCAACGATTCCGGCAAGCAAAAGATTTTCGAAGAATTCTATACCCAGCTTCGGTGTGATTTTGTATACCGAAAGCACGTTGAGTTTCACGGGTAAACTACCGCTCCGCAAAATGTTCTGCAGGAATCTCCTTTCCTCTATCGCCTCCTCCCTCGTTCTCGAACTTCCGGTAACGCTCGCTATTGTTGTGGGCTTCTCCTTCAGCCCGGCGCTTATGGAAAGGTTGCTCATCTCCTTACCGTCGAGATAGAGAAAGAGCTTTTCTTCGAGATAGAGTTCCTCGCCCAATCGTGCGGGTCTGATTCCGAGATTTCTCACCACGTTATAGAAGCGCTGCGCGGCCTCTTCCGTAACCTCGACCCGAAACCCCCAGGTGTAGAAGTCACCTTCTCGCTGCAGGAAGGAATGCTGCGGGTCTATGTACACCTTAACTATATCCTTTCCGCGATTATCGTTTCTGTACACCGTTGCCAGCAAACGCGCGGCATCCGAGGAGATGTTGACTATCTCGAAATTTATTCCCAAATAGGAAAAGTTCTGATGTATGTGATACGCAGTATCGTTTATAACGATGCTGTTATTTTTGAGTTCGACCTCCAACCATTTTTCTTTAGGACCCACCTTAAGCATGCCCTTATTTTCTTCGAACTTTACCGTTAGCGGAATCTTACCTTCGAATATTCCTGTGGTGTTTATGAGTTTCATGAGCTCCTCTTCCGTACCGCCCGCTATCTGTATCTGGATAAAACTTTGGTTACCGAACTTCGATATCTGGAAGGAGGATTCCCTCACAGAGGACACGCGCTTTTCCAGCGTTGCCTTCACATCTTCCAACACCTCATCGCTTACATTACCCTGTGGCTCCACCACGGCGTAGATACCGCCTTCCAAATCGAGACCGAAACGAAGGTTGGTGAACTTTCTCTTCTCGAATTTAACGAGGGTGGAGTTGAACAGAGTTTTTATCTCCCCTCTATTGGTTGAGAGCGTAACGTACTTTCCGTTAAGCGCGTGCAAATCCACCTGCGACGGAGGTTTGCCGTTGATTCGGTAAACCACATCGTTGGGCAGGAGTTTGTTGTGAAGTTCCGATGAAGAATCAACGTATTTTACGACGAGTTCGTCTCTCGGCCAGGGAGAGATTACTATAAGAGAAGCAACCAACATCGCCGCAAGCACCCACGCTCTGGGATGTTTCATTTGCTACCCCCTTTTCTTTCGGAAAACCAACGCAAAATACAGGCGTTCTGAACCCAGGTATTCACGATATCCGCGAGAAGTCCTGTACAGAGCACGAGCGACATTACCTGAATGGTGTAGTTCTGCGAAAGAAAATAAATCGTTATTAAGGAAATCACACTCGTTACGGATACCGTTAATCCCGTTTTTCTCGCATTCTTTACGTTTACCTCAAGGTTACCGCGCTTCTTCATCACGCTCGTTGTAAGCAGGATGTTGGTATCTATCGAATAGCCGAACATCATGAGCAGCGCGCCTATCACCGGAATGCTGAGCTCCACGTTCATGAGCGAAAGGGCGGCGAGCGTATCCACGAAGTTCGATGCGAGCGCGAGCAGAATCGCGGCGCAGGGAAGCGGGGAGCGGAAGAGGAAGAAAATTACGCAAACGATTAATACCGAGGTGCACAGCAGCGCTATCTTCGACTGTTCCCAAAAAACCCTACCGAGCACGGGCTCTATTCTACCGATTTCTATTTCGCTTTCGTTGAACTCCGCGAAACGTTTCGCTACGCTGAGTATCTGCGTTTCGTTCAGCGAAGAACTCTGGATTATTATCGCTCGTTGATTACCCGCTATCTCGCGCACCACAGCACCCGGAAGCCGGGAGGAGATTTCTGTTATGTTTACGCGCTGTTTTAGTGGTATCGTTACCGTTATACCGCCAGTGAGTTCCACACCCCGACGAAGCACCTCTCCTGTTGTAAGAAGATTATTAGTGATTATTGCTATAGAAATTATCAGAAGAGCAATCGGAAGAAAAATTATTTTATACCATTCCATTTATTTATCACCAAACCCATTTTTATAAGGGGTGTGTGAATTTTTATATTTTGTTTCGTCAGCCGAAAGAAAGAAAAACAACATTTTTATTATTTCAACGTTTAAAAACTTTAGTTTTAACAATTATTCAATGGTGATAATATGGCGAGCATACTTCACGTGAAGCACGAAGTGATGGATGCTCTGAAGACGATAGGGTTGAATCTCTATGAGAGAAAGTTATGGGTCGCTTTGCTTTCTAAGGGTATTGCAACCGTGGGTGAATTGGCGGATTTAAGCAACGTTCCGAGGTCGCGGTGTTACGATGTGCTCGAAAGTCTTGCGGATAAGGGCTTCGTTATAATCCAGCCTTCGAAACCCATGCGCTACGTTGCAATAAAACCGAAAGAGGCGCTCGAAAGGGCGAAACGCAGGCTCTATCAAAAAACGGACGAAATGATAAAGCGCATCGAAAACCTGCAAAAAAGCGAGATGATTAAAGAATTGGAAAATATATACAGCGAAGGCATACGTGTTACCAAACCGGAGGAATTTTCCGGCGCGCTGCGCGGAAGGGAATCGTTCTACGAGCATTTAGAAGAGCTGTTGAACAAAACGAAGCGCAGTATTTCGCTGCTAACGACCGAGCAGGGATTGATAGACATTTATCAAAGGTACAGCAGGTTGCTGCAGCGCGCGGCGAAGAACGGTGTTAACATAAGGATTTTGGCTCCCGTAACCGAGCGCACCGCGGAGATAGCGAAGGAGTTTTCCAAATTTGCGAAAATAAAGGATATAAGGGGTCTTCAGAAGACCCAACCGATTTCGCGCGCGTGCAGTATCGACGGCAAGCACTTTCTGATAAGTTTGACCAACGATGAAAAAACGAAGCCGAGCGAGGACGTGGGTTTCTGGACGAGCAGCGAGCATGCGGCGAGCGAGTTTTTCGAGCCCATATTCGAACTGCTGTGGAAGCACGGTAAGAGCGTGTAGACTTATTTCTTAAACGCTCGAAGTGATGAGAGTGGTCAACCGTAGAGAAATTTGTAGCGAGGTGGAGGAGCGTGCATTACGCTTCCTTAGAAGTATAGGTAAAAAAGATGAGGTTATCGTTGTTTTTCACAACGACGGCGACGGAATATGCTCGTGCGCGCTCATGAAGCACTTTCTCAAGACTCACGCAGGAATAGATGCGCATATAATTTCGCAGCCCATGCCTCCCAAGCGAACGCTCTCGCAGAGAATAAAACTCTCGCTGCCCACGAAGATTATATTTCTCGACCTCGGAATAGACCAGAAGAAGAAGATAATAAAAAACCTCGAAATGGATTGCGAGATATTGATTATAGACCACCACGAAATTTCGTGCAACCTCAACTCGAAGCGCACGGTGCACTATAATCCGCTGTTCTGCAGCAGGGTCTATCAGGCGGCGAGCTATCTCGTGTACAAATTGTGCTCCAGGATAATCGACATGAAGGAGCGCATGTGGGTGGCGCTCACAGGTATAATAAGCGATTACAACATCGAGGATGTGAGGGAATTCATCAACCGCGCGGCAAAGAGATACTCGAATATAATAAAACCCAACCCTTCGAGGGAGGAGCTGTTCAATTCGGAATTCGGTCGGGCAACCGAAATGATAAACGCGGCGAAGGCTGCGAGAATTTCGTGCGAGGAGATAGTGCGCATAATAGAAAGCGCGCGAACCCTGCGCGAGCTGCTCGAAAACGAGGAACTCGCGCGGGCATACGAAAGGGTGCAGAACGAAATAGAGCGCGTGTTCGTGGAGGTAAGAAGCAAGGCGCTTTCGAGTCGGAAAATAATACTTTACGAACTTCAATCGAAATTGGGAATACGGAGCCAGATATCAACGAAGCTCAGCACAGAGTTTCCCGATAAAATAATTCTCGTGTACGAACGCTCGAGGAGCAAAATTAAGATAAGCGCGAGGACGCAGCTCAACGTGAATCTGCTCTCGCTCATGAAGCACGTGCTGAGCGATGTGCATGCAACGTTCGGCGGACACGAGCACGCGTGCGGCATAGAAATAAAACGCGAAGATTTCGATTACTTCAAGCAGAAACTGCTCGAAATAGAATCGAGGATTTGAAAGGGAAGTTTTTACTTGAATATCACCAGATGAAAAGACAATCTCCAAATTAAATTACTTAGACGGTTCATTAATATTCCGAGAAACTTATTGGAGAAATATATCGCCGTTAGTGGGCGCACCGATAATAAACCCGAAACGCTACAGATTTTTTATCTCCGTTTCTATTATCCCATTTTTTACCGCGTGTCTCAGCGCGTTTTTCAGAAGCGCGACGCTTTTTACGTGAGCGTCGCAGAGATAGATGTTCGCTATCTCCACCCTACCCTTGCTTAACGTGTAGGAATACACCGTAACGATTTTCGTCGGCGCGTTTTCGCACGCTTTGGAGTTGCATCTTTCCTTAAATTTTCCTATGTCGTAGAGTTGCGATATAATCTTCGTTATCGCGGTTTCCACGCAGCATCACCGCGAAGCGCCCCGGGCAGGATTTCCGCTGCTCTCGAACCTGCGACCTTGCGGTTAACAGCCGCACGCTCTTTGTAGCGGTTGTACCGCACCTACTGAGCTACCGGGGCGTGATAATCAGATTTAGTTACATAAATCTTAATAAATTATTAAAACCCTCATATTAAGTTTATTTACAGCCGGGGCGGTAGCTCAACCCGGGAGAGCGCGCGGCTGAAGACCGCGGTGTTGTGGGTTCAAATCCCACCCGCCCCATGGTAGAGATGAAAACACACCTGAGTCTTCTGATTATAGGTGTAGTATTAATATGGATATTAATGATAGCTCTCATAGAAGCTTTACCAAAATGTAGCATATCCTATACACACCCTCCCTTTATTACTAAAAATTGTGAATGTAGAGGAATAGAAATACCATACAATAAACTCGTATATTTACTTGGTAGAGGAGTGATACTTGGTACTAACATTAAGAAGTGTCTGGGTATATGTAACACTGATAATTGTAAATGTTTTATAGCATATTCTTGGGAGGGTAAAGAAAAAACTGAAATAAAATGTGAAAAACTTACTCAAGAGTTTATTTCAACTGTAGTAAAAAAATATTTTTCATCAGAAATAAATCTTTTACAATTAGTTAAGATTGAAGATGTTGAAGATAATGAAGTTTGGATAAGGAATATAGGAAAGTACAGTATAAACACGAGCGATGTTAAAGTCTATGTCAATGAGAGTGAGGTTCAGTGTAGTTGGAAGGCGAAGTTTATATTACCATATGAAAAGGTAAGTTGTGTTCTTCCATTTTCATGTAGGAGTATGAAACTAAAAGTTGTTGCACCAGGTAATTCAGATGAAGTAAAATGCGAATAAAATAAACTTACCCATAGGTTATTTTATCTTGCAAATCTTCCACATGGCTTTGCGGCAAAATCATTCTTCCAACCAAGGTACTTCTATGCCGCGCAAATAGCGTAGATGGGAAACTCTTCTGATAGCACAGTCTAACATCATTTGCCCGCCAACTCTTTTGACTTGTATTTAATTTTACGTTGTTTGGGGCCTTCTCGCAACAATTATGCGAAGAGCGGCTTAAGCTTAAGGCGTTTCGCCGCGCTTTCAAGAATTCTTCGTGTTGGAAAGAACCAAGATTTATTCTTTCGATAACAAATTACTAATGTACGTCCATGAAAATGGGTAATTTTGTCGCAAAGCCCTTCCGCATTAAATAATTTTAAATTAAAAATAATAAATGATAGGATATGAAGAAACGAAAAATCAAAGCAAAAAGCAAAAAACTAATAGATAAACCAGTAGGAGAACTTATCGAAAATAAAATAATATTTTTTGATAAAAAGGAAGCGGTATACCTTCCAGGTTATTATGGAAAGTTATTGAAGGATAGGTTAGAACTTTCACTTGTAGAGGCATTATTTCTTATAAAAAAAGGTAAAATAAAAGTAATGAAAGATAAGAAAGAATTGGATTTTAAATCACTTTATAGTATTGCATCAAAACTAGATAAAAGATTGGCGGAGCGCTTCCGTGTTTACGAGGACCTGCGCGAGCGTGGCTTACTCGTGAGAACAGGATTTAAATTCGGTTGCGACTTTCGCGTGTACGAGCGCGGGGTTGAACTGAAGCGCGGTCCGAAGACCCAGCGCGAGCATACGAAATGGGTGGTGTACTGCGTTCCTGAAGATTACACATGCTCGTTCCAGGAACTCTCACGCGCCGTAAGGCTGGCGCACAACATAAGAGCGAGAATGCTTTGGGCTGTGGTAGATAACGAAGGCGACGTAACCTATTACGAAGTGGTGAGGATAGTACCGTGAAGAATTCGGGTGCCGCAATGCCGCGCTTTCCTTTGCTTCGCGATTTCGATAATTCTTCCTGACTGCGCGTTAATTAAAGAATTTTAAAGTTAAAACCCTCTTTAAAATTCATGCGCTGGTAGTCTAGTGGTAGGACACAGGCTTGCCAAGCCTGGGACCCGGGTTCGAATCCCGGCCAGCGCATGAAAATAGTTACCTTTCGAGCAGCACTACTCTGCTGTCACGCTTCTCGTCCTTCATTTTATAACCGCTCGCATCCGAGATTATTTTTGCAAACTTCTTTATTTCCTCATGCAAAGGCATCGCCTCATAGGGTATGCGGCTCCTCGAAAACCCGACACTCATGAACGATTTCACCTCGACATATTTTGGCTCGTGCTTCGCTATGAGCCTTGCGTAACCCTCGGGCTCGACGAAGTTCAATCCCTTAACGAGCGTGAGTCTCACCACGGTGTTGCAGGAGAAGGATTTGAGCAGCGACAGGCTTTGGTTTATCCTTTCCCAACCGTCGGTTATGAGAGGTCTGCACGTTTTTTCGTAAATAGCTTTATTCGGTGCCGGAAGCGTTACGTAAAGCTGCGTGGGTTCTGCGATGCGTTTCAACACCTCGGGCTTCGTTCCGTTCGTCACCACGAAGCACGTCATGCTTCGGGAGAGAATTTCCTCTATGAGCTCCGAGACCTTGGGATAGAGCAGGGGCTCTCCCGCTAAGCTCAACGTTACATGCTTCGGTTTCATCGCCTCTTCGAATCTCTGTTTCGAGACGTCGGGATTTCCCTTAAATCCTTGCAGCAGTTCTATGTGCGCTTTTATGCACGCGTCGAGAATCTCTTTGGGCTCGTCGATTTCAACGCCTTCCATGCTCGTCCCGAACGTAGCGTCGGTGTTGCGCCAGCAGAATAAACATCGATGGGTGCACCAGAAGAGCGCCGGGGTAATCTGAACGCATCTGTGCGATGCTATGCCGTAGAATTTATTCTTGTAGCAGAATCCTTCGCCGCGCAGCGCCTTTTTGCACCACAAACAAACCTTCACCGCGCTGTGCTTGTGTTTACCGACCACTCTGTAGGCGAGTTGTTCGTATTTTCTTATTTCCCTTTCCATTCTCTCTATCATGAGGATTCACCATTAATTTGCCGAAGAAGAATTAAAAGTTGATTCATCGCTCGATTTCCATTTTTTCAACATCCTTCGCACCAAGCAACCGCACGAGAATGTCGAACGCCTTTTTGCATTTTTCTTTGTTCTCGGTGTGCTGTACGTAACACGTGAAGATATCGACATGAGCGAGTTTGAACTCTGGCCATGTATGTATCGAAATATGAGATTCCGCGAGCAGAACGATATAGGTTACTCCGAAGGGTTTGAACTGATGGGAGGATTGAGAAATTGCGGTTAATTTTGTTTTGGAAATTACCTCATTTACTATGGACCTAATTTTATCTACACATGCGAGCTTCTCCTTCTCGCATTCGTAAAGCTTCCCTATGATGTGATATCCTACGGTCCTCCTCATCTTCGCTAATAGACCAAACACCCGAAGCCTTTCGGGCTTCAATGTTTAAAGTTCGAATATTTTATTCTGACTATATTTTTTAAAATTTACGCTTCATTGTTTCGAGAATCCCATTTCGGATTAGTTGTAATTTCTAATTGATGAACCAATTTTTGCCGTTTAACATTGTCAAGAGATTACGGAGGCTCGTGAAGTTTCTTCGGAGATATTGTATTTTAAATTGGTACAAGGAACATCAACGTATTTTGATGAAACTGTTCTTTCAGTTACTAATCAATACACACTCCACTCAAAATTAAAAGAAGTTAAGAAATAACGTCATCAATCACAGTTTTAAGATGTTTCATATCAATTTTTCTGATTAGATAAAGAAAGGAGAGATAACCAACAAGCAAACCGTAACCCAGAGAGAGCGCGCGTGCGAGAAGCACGCCGCTGCCGGCAACTCCTTTTTCAACACCGAGGAACGAAAGTAGTAGTATCATTACCGCATCGCTTCCTCCCATACCGCCAGGAAGTGAGGTTATGAGACCTGCGAGAAGCGAAAGCGCCCATAAGGATGTTACCTCCATAACCGAAAGGTTGAAATCATTCACCATAGATTTGATAACGAGAAAGAATAAAGCGCCATCCATAAGCCATACAGCGAATGTTATGGCCAAACTCAATAAAATTCTCCGTTTCTCTATCTTCGAAGAGTAGAAAGCGTCGATAAACTCTTCTGTTACGTTAAGTCTGAATTTTCTGAGAATTGAGAATAATTTTCTACCGAGCGGTTTATTGTAAATTACCAAGACCATCACGATTACTAGAGCGGTAAATACGAGTAGAGGTATCACGCCTATTACAAACTTTTCGATGAAGAAAGCGCTCGCAATCGCAGAAAAAAACAGCAATACGATAAGGTCGAGCACGCGCTCCCATATTACAGTGGGTAGTGATAGGGACACGGGTGTATTACAGTAAAATTTCAGTACAACGCTTTTAACAGGCTCCGCGATTTTTCCCGGGGTTAGATTTGAAATAGTCATCCCAAACATCTGCACGGGAAGTAACTTGATGAAATCCGCTTCTGTGAGCAAAACATACCACTTTAACGCGCGCAGCACAAGCGTTACGTTAGCCAAAACGAATGCCGCCAAAAGCATAGCTTTATCGCTTTTTTCTATATAACTTGCGATAACTCCGGGATTGATGTAGAAAACGATACCGAGAAGTATCGCTATGCTCGCGGCGAGAAACGCGTACTTGCTGTACTTCGCGGATATCATCTTTGCTCACCCGCACTCCTTGCTGCTCTTTCGTAAATTTTTTCGATATAACTCGCTATCTTATCCCAATCGTAGTGCTTAGCTAACTTACGCGCGCTTTCCGCATATTTCTTAGCCAAGTGTTTGTCGGTCAACAATTTTATGATTTTT
>Ga0190313_1001767_pt1 | contig 11304 bp, 10 predicted proteins | sample 4870071011_MG_FD_169989 | JGI IMG/M metagenome (GOLD analysis project Ga0190313, IMG submission 169989) | Hydrothermal vent sediment bacterial communities from Southern Trench, Guaymas Basin, Mexico - 4870-07-10-11_MG | ecosystem: Environmental > Aquatic > Marine > Hydrothermal vents > Sediment ...
CCTCTATGTCCTCGCCGCTCTTTCTGCTGATGATGAGGAGAACAACCGCCAGCAGAGTCCAGAGGAGAGATAAGAGAGGGTAGTATATCATGCCGATAACAAGGCCGGCGAGGAAGAAAAGGAAGATAATGCCGATGGGCCAGTTCTTTTTTGTGATTTTCTTCAGTTCCTCCGTGTCCATCTCCATGTATTTTTCGGCCCGCGTTTCCGGCTTCCTTTCATCGATTATTCGGTCCGTGCAATCCCTCCGTTGAAGTCATTTCACTAAGAACGCGAAGGTCGTGGCCCACCCGGTCCGTTGTTCCGATGTAGCCGCCGAGGGCCATGGCCCCGACCCAAACAGCCAGCCATGCAATGCTGCCTTCTCCCGGGCCCCAGATGAGAGACATCACTGCAATGCCCGCAAGGAAGAGCAGAACATTGATGCACGCCATGACCACCGCGGCCGTGCGGAGCCCGTGCTTCCACGCGATTTTCAGCAGAAAGGTGCGGGAGATTATGTCCTTCGGAGAAATCGGGGCCTCGAGGTCCTGTTCTTTCAATCCGTATTTGAGCCATTCGTCCCGCTTCCGCCTCGCATTCATGAACGGTAATGGCCTTCGGGTATTAATATTTTTGCGGTGAGCAGCCGCTCTTTACATCCTCACAGCCGCACCCAATCCCCCTTAACCTCCATCCCCATCACCCTCTCGTACCCCTTCCCTTCGAGTTGCGGATTTTCGCGGTAGAGATTGAGCAGGGCCTCCTTTTCGTTCCGGCCTGAGGCGAGGCCGAGGACCTGAAGGTTCTCGATATCGGGGGTGTCGGAATCGGAGGAAGGGGAGAAGGTGTAACCGTCGGGGGAGAGGAAGATGTAGGTGGGCATTCTATCATTTCTCTTCTTCTATGCGCTGTTTCAGTGTATTATTGATCTTCTCCAAAAATTCTAACTCATCCTTAGACACATTTCCTCTTTCAGGGTGAGAGATCCTGTTTCTTATTTTATTTAATTTACTAAACCAAGAAAGTTGTTTCTCTTTTGAATTTCCATACTCTTTGAATGCATAATACTTTTTAAAGGTATTCCAATTCTTTGGGTTTGCAATTATCCTCATATAATCCATGAGTACAAAGTACTGTTCTTTTTTCTTGTGTTCAGGATCGCTTTCTCTCCTTTGAACTACCTCTTTTCTTACTCGTTCAGGTACTCCTTCATACCACCACTTGTCATCTTCTTCTCCGTATGTGGTTTTTAATAACTTCAATACATGAGTAGATATTCTCAGTTGTATCTCTGGCATAATATTTCTGGCTCTGCGAGTCCATTTTATATCATTTTGTTCCATCCATTCCCTCAGTCCTCTAGGTTCAAAGTCTGGAATCGAGTTGTGTATAACTTCCATCATTACATATGCCGCATCCCTCATACCGGTTCCACCAACTTTTTTTCTAAGAGCCGCTATCGTTTCATAGTCTGCAGTCTTAAAGAAATCAGTTATGGGTTTTGTATATGGGATAATAGCCTCAATCAACTCTTTGGTTGGCATATCAAATATATCTATATTGGAGTTCTTTTTTATATCTTCTAAAATCTCTTTTAATACTCTAATAAGAGGGCCTAGCCCAATGTTCATGCAGAGATATCCTCCATAGCCAGAACCAGTCTCCCAGTGCTCTGGCAACTCTTTTTTAAATTCATTGAAGTAGGACATAATTACCTTTTTTGCTCTTTCGAATGTTTTATCAAAATTTTCTCCATATAGAGGCCCCGGTATTATATCGTTTGACCCTTTTTTTGCGTATCCTATTATTCTGGTATCTTTAATAGGTATGGCTAAGCCCATAATAGTTATCGGTCTTTGTTCATTTCTGCTCTGTCCAGGAGACGCAATTCTTCGATAGAGGGGTGATTCCGGATCTGAATTTAGTTCTAGCACAAGTTTAGAGATTAGTGCAGATAGTCTTTCGCTGGCGTCTGGAGAATACCGCAGTAGATCTGCTTGTACATCTAGTAGATAATTTCCAGAAACCTTTTTTTGCTTGGAGTTTATATCTATAAAGAGTTTAGTTTGATCTTCTGGATTTAGGTTTTCAAATGCAATTATTGGAAGTGTTGCTGTCTTCTCATATGATGTTCCTGCAAACCCATAAAGCCGGTGTTGTCCATCTATAATCCAAGCAAATTTGTACCTTTGAGGTAGGTAGAGGATGCCTAGTGTTGATTCCCCATCATTTGAATTACGAATCGGTTCGAATCTTAATTCTTTTGTTGTTTTAAAATTTACTATGATGCTATTTGGAAAACTGCCCTTCTTTTCAACATATTCCCGGATGGATTTAAGCCTGCTTTTTTTAATCATTCGTTGATACATATGGATTGTTTTTGTATCTGTTCTATTTCTATGGGATACAAATGCAAGAGGTAGAATTTTATATGGTTCAATCAGAAATGAATAGAATTTATTATTCCCCATTCTGCCTCTTATTGCGGGGACCTTTAGATCTGTTTTTGATATTTTCTTGTTTTCAAAGATTTCGGCTAAAAACTGATATTTTGAAATTTCTCCTAGCTCTTTTGTTAGTTGTTCTAAGTAACCAATTTCCACATCTCTCAAGATATGAATGTTAGAACTTTTAGCTAGAGCCCTATCTGAGTCGTTTAAGATGATATCTTTTAAGGCCAAAATCCATTTTACCTCGAGTTTTTCTCCGTAATGTTTCCTAATATTTTTTACAATTTCAGGTCGCATACCGACAATTTCGTTTATTTCTTTTCTAAAGCTTTTTTTGGTTGGTACTTCTGATGCCTTACACTCTACAACTATTGCAACATTTCTCTCTTTTACAAAAATATCTATTTGTTTTGGATTTACAGTGGGATCCTTGGACATAGGAATTTTAAAATTTCTGTCTCCACTCATCTCTTCAAAGCCCATTTTAGCAAGAGTACACCAGACCTCATCCTCAAAGAGCTCTCCGAGTGGTTTTCGCTTTCGGAGTTGAGTTACAGTTTTTAGTTCTTTATAGATTTCCCATCCCTCCTCAAGATATGGTTTTTCTGCCCCTTTTTTCACACTCAGTTTATAGTATTCTTTGCTCCTGTCCTTGAGCACATCTCTTATCTCTTCTCCACTTACTAATCCTTGTAGAATTTCTTCAGCCATTTAATCCCTCCGAATTACTAGGTTTATATGACAAAAATAATGCTTCGTTAATATGTTTTCTCTCTGCACCCTTTCCACCAATGAGGCTTGCTCTGGATAGAGGATATCGTTTAAATTCTTTGTACAAATCTAGAATGTTTTCGTGTTTTGCATTGCTTATCATTACTCTCGCCCCTTTCTGTACACATTTTTCAGCAAACTCTTTTAGTGCTTCCTGATCTTCCCATGAGAATATTTTTTTGTTGTACTCTATAAACCCATTATTTTCGTGGGCTACCGTATATGGAGGATCCATGTAAATAAAGGAATCTTTTGTTATTTCTGCCTTCAACTCTCTGAAATCTTTGTTTAGAATTTTCACATCTTGTAGTGTCTTGCTCACCTTTCTGAGATTCTCCTTGTCGGTCTCTGCAAAATCTTTATGATATCCCACTGGGACATTGTATTCCCCTCTTTGGTTTAGTCTAAATATTCCGTTATAAGAGGCTTTGTTTAGGAAGATAAATAATGCCGCCAGTTCTGGCCCTCCCTCTTCTCTTATCTGGTTAAATTTTGTGCGTTTCTCGTAATAGAATCTTTTATAGTCCCCTTCGTTCTGGTAGTTTTTCTCTATCTCTGAAAGTAACTCAATGACGGTTTCTACATCTTTTTGTATAGCCCTGTATGTTTCTATCAATTCCGAGCCTTTGTCATTTATAATGAATTCTTTAATGTTGTAGTGTTCTTTTATGTGAAAGAATACGGCTCCACCACCTACAAATGGCTCAACATATCGTTTTATCTTGCCTTCAGTGAGTTCTTGGGGGATATATTCATGAATGGATTTCAAAAGCCAGCGCTTTCCACCCGCCCATTTTACAAATGGTTTAGCGACAGCCGGCAACTCTTTTTCTTGAGAATCTGTACGGACAGAAGGAATCCCCTCATTTTCAGTGGCTAAATTGTGAGTTGTTATTTGCGCCTCCGCTTCTTGCATCATGCCCATATAGCACGGGTTGATATATATCTTTCTGCTTGCTCTTTTCTTTCTCCCATTACGGTGCAAAACTCTTATAACACCCCTCCCTATTCCCTCCGTCAACCACTCTGAGAAGGGGAGATTCCATGAACGGTTACACCGATGAAACGGTTCGCATGATTGCCGAAAAGGCCAGAATAATGAGGAGAGACATAGTTCAGATGATATACACCGCAGGGTCCGGCCATCCCGGGGGCTCACTGTCCGCAGCGGACATAATCGCCTCCCTCTACTTCCATGTTATGAGGCACAGGCCGCAGGAACCGGACTGGCCCGACAGGGACCGCTTCGTTCTCAGCAAGGGCCATGCTGCCCCCGCGCTCTACGCCGCTCTGGCCGAGTCCGGCTATTTTCCGGTTGATGAACTGCTCAATCTCAGAAAGATAGGGCACATGCTTCAGGGCCACCCGTCAATGAAGACCACGCCGGGGGTGGATATGTCCACCGGTTCGCTGGGTCAGGGCCTCTCCGCCGCCATAGGTATGGCCCTTGCCGGCAGGATTGACGGGAAGGATTACACGGTTTATGCAATGCTCGGGGACGGCGAGATAGAGGAAGGCCAGATCTGGGAGGCCGCCATGTTCGCCGCTCATTACAGGGTGGATAACCTGATTGCATTCCTCGATAAGAACGGCCTTCAGATAGACGGCCCCACCGAGTCCGTCATTTCCTCCGAGCCTCTGGCCGATAAGTGGAGGGCCTTCGGCTGGCATGTCATCGAAATAGACGGCCACGATATACCGCAGATACTCGACGCAGTCGAAGAGGCGAAAGATATGAAAGAAAAGCCGGTCATGATCATAGCCCATACCGTCAAGGGGAAGGGCGTTTCATTCATGGAGAATGTGGTGGGCTTCCACGGCAAAGCTCCCAACGACGAACAGTACAGGCAGGCCATTGCCGAGATAGGCCTCGGCGAAATAGGGGTGGTCGAATGAAGTGGGAGATGGCAGCACCCCGGGACCACTATGCGAAGGCCCTCATATCCCTTGCAAAGGAGGGAAAGGACATAGTCGTTCTCGATGCCGACCTGTCGTCCTCCACAAGAACGGCCCGCTTCGGAAAGGAGTTCCCCGACAGGTTCTTCAACGCCGGCATCGCCGAGCAGAACATGATAGGCATCGCCGCAGGTCTGGCCACCACCGGAAAGACCGTGTTCGCGTCCACTTTCGCCGTCTTTGCCACAGGCAGGGCCTACGACCAGATACGCCAGTCCGTAGCCTATCCGCGCCTGAATGTGAAGGTCGTCGCCACACATGCTGGCATAACGGTTGGAGGTGACGGTGCGTCCCACCAGATTATCGAGGACCTTGCGCTCATGACCGCACTGCCCGGTATGACGGTTATTTCCCCTGTGGACATTCACGAGACCGAGAAGGCCGTGAGGGCCATTGCGGAGATGGACGGCCCCGCCTATATGAGGCTCAGCAGGTCCTCCATGCCCGTGGTCACCGACGAGTCCTCGCCGTTTGAAATCGGAAAGGGGCAGGTCATGAGGGAAGGGGACGATGTCAGCATCATCGCAACCGGAATCATGGTCTCCAGAGCGGTGGAGGCCACGGAGGAACTGAAGGGTAAGGGAATCTCCGCCTCTGTAATCAACATCAGCACGATAAAGCCCATGGACCGGGAGCTCATAGTGGCCGAGGCGAAGAGGGCCGGTGCGGTGGTGACCGCCGAGGAGCACAATGTCATCGGAGGCCTCGGTTATGCCGTCGCCTCAGTCCTTTCGGAGGAGTATCCAGTGCCCCTGAAGATGGTTGGCATAGAGGACACATTCGGGGAGTCCGGCTCTCCCGACGAACTGCTGGGCAAGTACGGCCTCACTGCCGGGCACATAAGGGGCGCGGCGGAAGAGGTGTTGAGGATGAAGAGATGAGACTAATGGATGGAATGCTCGAACTAAAGATAATAAAGGAGGAAAAGAAGATGAAAATATTTCTGGACACGGCCAATGTTGACCAGATACGGGAAGCGGCATCGTGGGGTGTCGTGGATGGAGTGACCACCAATCCCAGCCTGATAGCGAAGGAAGGAAGGGTCTTCGAGGATGTGGTCAGGGAGATATGCGAGATCGTGGACGGCCCCATAAGCGCCGAGGTCATCAGCCTCGAAGCGGACGGAATGGTGAAGGAGGCCAGAGAGCTGGCGAAGATCCACGAGAATGTGGTGATAAAGATACCCATGACCAAGGAGGGCATGAAAGCGGTCAGGGTGTTGAGCTCCGAGGGGATAAGGACCAATGTAACCCTTGTGTTCTCCCCTGCGCAGGCGCTCCTTGCGGCGAAAGCCGGCGCATCCTTCGTCAGCCCCTTCGTCGGCCGCCTCGACGACATAAGCCACCTCGGAATGGACCTCGTGAGGGCGATTGCGGACATCTACGGGACCTACGGCTACGAGACGGAGATAATCGTGGCCAGCGTGAGGAATCCGGTGCATGTGATAGATGCGGCTCTCGCGGGAGCGGACATCGCAACGGTACCGTACAAAATACTGGACCAGATGTTCAAGCACCCTCTGACCGACATAGGCATAGAGCGGTTCCTGAAGGACTGGGAGTCAGTGCCCAAGCGCCAGTGAACGCAGCAAAACCTTTCGCTTTACTTTTTATAGGAATAAAAGAGAGAATAAAGGGGTTTTTGAGGGTCTTACGCCTTCTCTTCGCCCACCACGCGGCCAATCTCCTTCTTTCCGTACCACACGGCCCAGGCCATCAGCGCAACCATGACGATTATGCCGATGATGTTGGCGGGGTTAGCCCCCTGCAGAAGGCTGTATTTCACCACTATGGGCCCCATTATGACGGACATCAGGTTTATGACCTTCACCATCGGGTTGAGAGCGGGGCCTGCGGTGTCCTTTAGCGGGTCTCCCACGGTATCCCCCACCACGGAGGCCTTGTGCGCATCTGAGCCCTTTCCGCCGTGGTAACCGTCCTCCACATGCTTCTTTGCGTTATCCCACGCACCGCCGGCATTGGACATGTAGACCGCCAGCAGCTGGGCCGCAACGATGGAACCGCCCATGAACGCACCGAGGGCCACCTCTCCGAAGAGCATGCCGATGAGTATCGGGCTGACAATGGATATGGTGGCGAGTCCCACCAGCTCCTTCTGTGCCGCAGTTGTGCAGATCCTCACGGGCGTTTCGTAGTCTGGCTCCGCTTCTCCTTCCCACAGCCCCTTTATCTCCTTGAACTGCCGCCTCACCTCTATGACGATGAGCTCCGCCGCCCTGCTCACCGCTCTTATGGCTATGGAGCTGAACAGGAACGGTATGGCCGCGCCTATGAGGAGTGCGGAGAATATCAGGGGGTTGCTTATCTCTATGCCGCTTATGACATGGCCTGTTGCCGTATCTATTGTCAGAACGGTGCTCCCCTGATTGAAGGAGTCAGCCACGAACGCTACGAAGAGGGATGTGGCCGCTATGACCGCAGAACCTATTGCGATCCCCTTGGTTATGGCCTTGGTGGTGTTGCCCACAGCGTCAAGGTCGGCGAGGTACTGCCTTGCCTGAGGCTCCAACCCTGCAATCTCTCCCACACCGTTGGCGTTGTCCACTATGGGCCCGAAGGAGTCCATGGAAACCGTGTTCCCTGTGAGGGTGAGCATCCCTATGCCGGTGAGTGCGACTCCGTATCCTATCATGAAGGGCGACTCTCCCCAGAATATGACTGTGGAGGAGATCATGGCCCCTGCAATGGCGACGATGGACCAGACACTGCTCTCCAGCCCGCTAGCCATCCCGGAAAGGATGACGGTTGCGGCTCCGGTCTCCGTGGCCTCGCCGATCTGCTGCACCGGCCTGTACTTGTCCGATGTGAAGTATTCCGTAAGATGGTTTATGGCAAGGGCGAGGATTATACCGGAGAGGGTGGCAAGGAAGAACTTCAGGCCGTATGTGTGCACCACTCCTGCGGCATCGGTGATATGGTATGTATCAACCCACAGGAATGCGAGGAGAAGGAAGCCGAGGAAGGATATTACTGTTGATGTCATGTAACCTTTTGTTATCCCCTTCATAGCGTCGTCGTCCCCTTTCTTGGTCTTGACGGAGTATGTTCCGATCATGGAACTCACCACGCCTATGGCCCTTACGAGCAGAGGATAAACGACAGCAAGATACTGCCATGAGCGTATCTGCTCGGGAGTCGCACCGAAAGATTGGCCCAGAAGGTCGAAGGCGGTGAGGCCGAGAATCATTGCGGCCACCATTGTGACCTCGTAGGACTCGAATATGTCGGCGGCCATTCCAGCACAGTCTCCCACATTGTCCCCCACAAGGTCGGCGATGACGGCTGCGTTCCTCGGGTCGTCCTCGGGGATGCCCTTCTCCACTTTGCCCACGAGGTCGGCCCCCACATCCGCGGCCTTGGTGTAAATGCCGCCGCCAACCCTCATGAAGAGAGCGATGAGGGTCCCGCCGAAGCCGAAGCCGAGCAGAACCATCGGGGCCTGTACATCGTAGATCATGAAGATGAGGGTCCCGCCGAGAAGGCCGAGGCCGTCGGTGAGCATGCCGGTAACCGTTCCTGTCCGGTAGCCGATCTTCAGGGCCTCGGAGAAACTGCTCCTTGCGGCCTGAGCCACGCGCACATTGGCGCGAACCGCCATGCTCATGCCCACATATCCTACGCTGGCCGAGAATGTTGCACCCATCACGAATGCAAGCATTCTTCCCACGCTGATAATCATATTTTCTCCTGCAAGGTAGGCAGTGAAGAACAGGGCGATAGCAACCACTGTGCTCACCATAAATACTGTCTTCAACTGCTTCTTCAGGTATGCCTCCGCTCCGGTCTGTATCGCAAGAGATACCTTCTGCATCTCCTCCGTCCCTTTATCCTTGTTCATGACGAACTTTATCAGATAAAAGGCGTACAGAAGTCCGGAGATGGCCACGAGTAGCGTGACCCAAAGCGCATACGCTTCGAATTCCGATGCTCCTTCTAACCACATGTGTTTCACCTGTTTCTTTTTCAGGGAATAGTTTGGTGTTACGCAATGGCTTCTACTATTTATATTTGGCGTTTGTGGTTATGGCAAATGCCCGCAAAACCATTGTGCCATATGGCACCATCTGGCACGGTTTTTTCGCGCATTGAGGGGGAGCGTTTTCTCCCTTCGAAAATATGGAAAAATATATCAATATAAAATATACTTCAGACCAAACCGCCTTCTTATCCGGATAACATCTCCTTTAACATTCTCACCGTTCAGTGCGGCCCTGCTCAGGAGCTCCGCTATGGTTTCCATGTCTTCTTCGCGCATCCCTATACGGGCGACCTCCTGCGTTCCCAGCCTCCCCACCGCATCCGTGATTATGTTCTGCTCCTCAAGCCGTGAAGAGAAGAAGGCGGTATCTATCCCCATCTCCCGCAGTTTTTCCGTGTCCAGAAGAATCTGATGGCTTTCGCTGTATTCGGGGCCGAGACGCACCGGTATCCCTCTCTCATCGAGAGCCTTCGCAAGGGCCTTTGAGTTTTCGACAACCGAATCCGCGTAATCCCTCCCCCAGAGCTTCATCTCCTCCAGAGCGATACCAAGGCCGGCGATCCTGTGCATGTGGGTGTTGTCGTATGTGAGCCAGATGCTCCTTTTGCGTATATGCTCCATGAGGTCCTCCCTGTTGCTGAGGATGAGGCCGCCCTGGGGGCCGAAGAATGTCTTGTGCGTTGAGCCGTAAACAACATCGCAGTGTTTCAGGGCGTCCGGCTGGAATCTTCCCCCTGCAATGAGGCCCAGCACATGGGACGCGTCGTAGAACAGCAGGCAGTCGGAGCATCCATCTCTTACGGCTTTGAGGTCGTAGGGGAACGGGATGTAACTGCTTCCCAGCACAACGGCGGCGGGCCGCTTCTTCCTTATGTCCTCCAGAAACTCCTCGGTCCTCACCCTCATCCTCTCCTCGTCGAAGGGTATCGGGGAGTATTCGAGGCCGAGCATTCCGGACATGTATTCCTGCAGGTAGCCGTCGTAACCCCCCTGCTCCGCATCTATGGCCATTATTCCGTCCCCTTTCTTCAGAAGGACCGCGAGAACGGTCATGGCGGCGATGTGGCCGGACAGGGGCCGCACATCCGAGTATTTCGCACCGAAAACCTCCTGTGCCAGCCTCTCCGTCCTCTCCTCAATCTCCGCGGAATAGCGGGTTCCCCCATAGGCGTTCCCAACGAAAGAACCGTGTATCTCGCCGTTTATGGGCAGGGAGTAGCGGCCAGCAAGGTCGGAGCCCAGTGCTTCCTTAACCGCAGGGCTGAGGATGTTCTCCGACGGCTGAAGGTTTATGGTCTCATCCGTTCGCCATTTCTCATGTTTTTCTACAAGTGGGAGGATATGTGAGTTCATGAGGGTGTAATCGGGAGAGAATATTTAAAAGTAAGGAGAGCAAAACTTTATTAAGTAGAATGTATTATAGTTTTCGAGAGTATGAGCAGAAGTGCGGAGGACAGGGCCTTCAGGCGTTTAAAACGGATTGAGTGGAGGCTCGCATATATCGAAAGGGAGAAGAGGCATCTTGAAAAGTCGATAAGGCGGACGGCTGACCCGAGAAGATACATCTTCCGTTCTCTCATGGTTCTGGCCGCTTTCGTTATCATCATGTCCGCATTTCTGGTAGTCATCAGCGGTGTCCCTGCTCCCGATGAGAACGGGATGCCGAACCTCGCCGCCTTCTGCATGACAGGGTTGTTAGGATTCGTTATCTTCATGCTGGTATTCTCATGGGCGGTACGGAAAGAAACGCTGGAAAAACTTTTAAGGTTGAAAACTGGCATGGAGAATCTCACGCGCCGGCTGGAGAGACGGAGGGAAGAGATATATCAAAAATACCCGGATCTCAGAGAAAGAGAGATTAAGGTGCGTTTTCCTTACGATATCTTCAGAGTGGGCGAGGCCATTGTCTTCCTCATCTTTGCGATAGAATATTATCTGCTTCTGAAGTCCCCGGGAAGCCCCTATTCAATTATAGCCCAAACTCCTATTTTTGTCTACTTCTTTCTGGAATACCTCCGGGAGCGACAGTATCTTTCGGAGCCTGTTTTCAGGGGTAGTGAAACCGAGCCGGTTGACCCCCTCGTTCAGCCTCAAAGGGAGGAGCGCTTCGACATACCGGAGTACAAGAGATTTTGAAGAGGGCCGA
>Ga0190313_1001768_pt1 | contig 11300 bp, 10 predicted proteins | sample 4870071011_MG_FD_169989 | JGI IMG/M metagenome (GOLD analysis project Ga0190313, IMG submission 169989) | Hydrothermal vent sediment bacterial communities from Southern Trench, Guaymas Basin, Mexico - 4870-07-10-11_MG | ecosystem: Environmental > Aquatic > Marine > Hydrothermal vents > Sediment ...
GTTATATACTTATGATAAAATATATAGCATTATAATATAGTAGTTTATAGGATATCTCTATCGATATTGTGCTAAATATCTACATAGCATACTAAACAACTACCTCAAACTCGAAGGATCAACAATACTGCCTGCAAACAATATAGCATTATTATCAGGCTCCACAAGGAAGAATAAGAATGGCCTATTAATCTTTATAATCTTAGGCTGCTCAATTACAGCACTCAATACCATAATTACAGCTGTAGCCGCTGCTGCCTCGGTTCCTTTAAGATTCACCCTAACCCGTGCCCTATGAAGAACATCTTTAACATACAATATCCTTTGTCCGCTCTCAACCATAGAGCTCAAATCAGCAGATCCAGGATCGAAAACTGCTCTAATACCCATTTCTTGTAAAATCTTCTTAAAACTCATAATACCACTATCTATATCGAATCTCGGAATATACAATTCAACAGATACTTCCCTAGATGAAAGAAGTTCATTGAATATCTTTAATAGCTTATCCTTACTCAGATTATTGGTAAATTTCTCTAGATCGCCATCTTTCGGCATTACTACAACGAATTTGATATCTGTTCCCTTATAACTAAGGGCTACTGCCAAATACTCAGATGAATCAAGTAAATATATATCCATGGTTCCCTTCATATAGACGATATCTACAACTTTCCCATTACTATAGAATTTCCCTGGCACTTCTCTCTCAAAAGGCTTTGACCAATTAGCATAGAAGTATATAGTATTCACTAGTACTATCCTAGTCGTTTCATCTAGACTTCCAGGGCCAATTATTTTCTTAATAAGTCCATAAGTTTTATTCTCGACCCATTCATTAATTGCCTGAGCAGTTAAAACGGGCTCATTCTGGAAATCTACAAGCTTGGCATCAGCAGTATAATATTTCTTTAATACATCAACATAGTCATCATTTACAGGGAATCCCTTCTGCACCCATATACTATTTGCAACACTAGTTCTTGCGGGTTCTTCGACATTCAATATATTCTCAAGTAAATTATTGAACCATGTACGTGATTCATTTAATGAGGCTAGATGTAATGCATTTAATAATTCCTCTTTAGTAACTCCACTAGATCCTTCAGTAAGCATTAATAATGCTATATAGATGCTTAGTGGAGATACTACATTATTCTTCTTACCGAAATCCATTCTTTCAAGAAGGTCTAGTGTAAACAATGTATATGCGTCTATAGGCTTGGCAGATACAACAATATTAGGCTCATACATAGGACCCATAAGCTGGTAAGACACTATAATAGACAAGACAATGATAACTATTACTAGTCCCAATGGCCTGAATCCCAGCATTTCTACATACACCACTTAGTATGTTAGCCCTGAACATACATAATACTAGGCTCTTGAACATAATTGTCTAAGAATCAGACAGAAGTTCATGCATAAGTGCAACTTTGTGACCTATTTAAATTAGATTATATCAATTATTGTCTAGTTCAAGGAGATTAAAAAGTCTACTGCGCTTATATGTAAAGGTATAACTTTAGGAATACAGAGAATACAGTTTATTTAGGAATATTATGAAGTTAATAAGCAGGGTTATGAAATATAGTAAATCACTATTGATTATGGTGATAGACATTGAAAAGAGCTCTTTTCATTGGTAGGTTTCAGCCATTTCATAATGGTCATCTACATGGTTTGAAGCATATTCTTGGTGAAGTTGATGAAGTTGTTATTGTTGTTGCCGCTGCACAATATAGTTATACAATTGAAAACCCCTTTACAGCTGGCGAGAGGATCGAGATGATAAAAGCTGGTGTTAGAGAATTCTATGACAGAGTCTATATTATTCCAGTAGATAATGTACCGAGTAACTTTGAATGGCCTCGTCACATACTAAATTATGTTCCGAAAGCAAATATCGTGTATAGTAATAATAGGTTTGTACAATTATTGTTTAGAGAATATGGTTTAGAGACAAGAGAGACTCCATTACTGCCTGGAGTGAGTGGTAGTATTGTTAGGAGATTAATAGCTGAGGATGGTGATTGGAGGAGTCTTGTTCCTGGACAAGTAGCTAGGATTATATATGATATAGGTGGAGTAGAGAGAATTAAAACAATATGGAGACTGAGAATCAAGATAAGAGGAGAGAGGTTTTGAGTAAGAATCTAAAAGCAATCATAGTAGTTATTGGAACAGAGATATTGAAAGGTATTATACAAGATATTAATTCACATTGGCTATCTAAACAATTGACGAAAATAGGTATTGATGTAAGAAGGATAATTGCGGTACCTGATGATCCTATGGAAATATGTGATGCTGTGAAGCAATCGCTTAAACTAGGAGATATAGTAATTGTGACTGGTGGACTTGGTTTTACAGATGATGACATAACGCTCTCCTCAGTAGCTAATTCACTAGGTTTAGGCCTTGAACTAAATAGTGAAGCCATGGATATGATCCGTAAGAGAATAGGTAGCAGAGACATTAGACAATTCATTAAGGCAGCGTACATACCTAGGGGAGGTAAGCCATTATATAATAGAGCCGGGATATCACCGGGTGTCTATTTATCATTGGATAAAAAGCATATCTTTATATTACCTGGTGTACCAGCAGAAATGAAGGCTATTTATAGAGACCATGTAGAGCCTATGCTCCAAAGACTAACTAGAAGATATGTTAAGACAATTATTGTATTGACAAACCATATGATTGAGGCTGAAGTTAATGAGAAGATTAATCTATTGAGGCAAAAATATCCATCTATATACTTTAAGACTCATGCTGAAAAACCAGTTAGAATATCAATAACGATAGAGGGTAAATCAGTAGAGGAGGTTATGGAAAAAATAAACTTAATTAAAAATGAACTAAGAAAACTCATTAGTATAAAAGAGATCTATTTAGAAGAATAGATTCCATAGAGTTGTTTTTATTCTCTATTAACTCTCAATAGACATATAACAAGTATATAATAAGGTGGTGTATTTTGAAGACATCAAGCAGTAGAATCTATGGCCATTAACTGGAAATTTACTTAAACAGTAAAAAGCCTCAAATAAAAATTACCAATACCCTAACCCGTCATTGGGAATACAAGTTAAATCTTTACCATTTCCTTCTCATCTATGAATCTTTTATACCATCTTTTATACATATCAGGAGTAACAATATGTAGCTCTATGGGGGCCTCAACATTTTTATAAACATTTACCATTATTTCATATTTTTTTCTCAATATTTTTTGTTATTATAAGAACATCAATATCACTAGCACCTGTGAATTCTCCACGGACAACGGATCCAAATACGTATATTTCAGCAACAGGGTCTATACCATGTACTATTTCCTTTACCTTTTTAAGAACTTTCTTATAATTCTCCAATAGACCATATACTCTATACTCATATGGCTTCGACAATAGATTTAAACACCTCTTTCACAAATCTGAACAGATCCCTTGTCTCCATCTCCCCATAAATTGTAGGAAGATAACGTGATGCAATACATGCCTCCTCAAGCCTCGCTATATAGTGTAGATTTTTAATATCATTTATAAGTACGAGTATAGATTCATTAAATTCACCTAATTCTCTAATAAGTCTCCTCAAAGAATGTGTTCTGGGATAAGATCCCTTCTTAACTAGCAACTTATACTTTAGAATTAATTGGCAATATTGTTCCAAATCGAACATACCTAGATCATATTCTCCCTCTTCAATCAGCCTCTCTGCATTACGTAAGAAAGAATATGCTCTTTTCTTAATTATTTCTGCCTCCTCAAATGACATTCTTTCACCAAGATTTAATATTACAAGTTTAAACCAATATTTCTATCCTATATGATAGTATAATATTAAGGAGAAAACGGCTTTATTTTAATTCTTTTTCTTCATCAATTTCATAATATGCTACTAACAGTATTAAGCCCAGTAGTAATTTCAGGAAACAAAATATTATCTAAGGCTCAGACTACATATAATGAATATTAGGCCGAACAATTGAAAGAATATACTAGTGGCGTAATATTAACTGTGCAATTATAACCATGTCGGTGCTTACTATTTAGTATTATGGTTTATTTATTATATTAGTATATAAGTTTTTATATAGGTTTGGTTTCTTCAGATATGTAGTTCTTTTTATTGAATACTGACCAGAAAAATTAATAATGTAGAGATATAGAAAATATATAGATAGTAGATTATAGCTATGAAGGTATTATTTAATTAAGATATTGTGTATTAGATATTCTTAAACAGCTTTACTTGAGATCATTCGATTATATAGTAGTATGTTCTGTAATGAGAATTAAGATGTCCAAACATAACTTCAGGCAAACATATAATTTATTGAGATTTTGAAGGCGATCAACAATGTCATTATATATTCTAGACTAGTATCTATGTTATTCTTGTACATATTATTATTTATCGGAACTATATTTTATGAATGAAAGGATTATTTAGATGAGAACTAACTTAGTGTAATAGAATGAAAATATCTCATTTCTTATAGTGAATCCATAATTAAGTTCCTGAAAGTTATGTATATATAATACGTTATATAGACTATGGAAAGAGGGTAGTTATGTTTAACGTTTAAATATTTTTCAATGCTATTGGAATTTTTTCGTAGAATTCAACAAGTTTCTTAAGAGACCAAAGCTCAACGAATTCGTTCGGGCCATGCATATTGCTTCCTATGGGCCCCACATCTATACAATTAATACCCTTTAGTGAAAAGTATCTTGAATCACTTGCCTCCGGCAGTTCAGTAGCCTTTGGCTTTAGACCTATTTCCTTAAATACAGTTAATGCTACCTTTACTAATTTAGAATCTTTAGGAGTATAAAGATAACCTGCGCCACCCCTAACATTAAGCTGAGCCTTTAGCTCCATGTTTTCAATGACTTGTTTTATAGAATTTTCAATACGCTTTATATCAATAGTCATGGCTCTAATATCTACTTCTAGTGTATGCTCTTCGTTCTCATAGGAATAGTAATTAGGAGTTGCAGTTATGCCGTATTCGCTGAAGAAATCTGTTTTAATGGGGCATCTAGTAATCGGTAGTACTGATTCAATAAGCTTAGTTAGAGCTAGGTCAACTTCCACGTCTTCGCCTTCTGATTCCTCTTTTACAAATTCTACTTCAATGGTTGAAGGAATTACATTTGCTTTTACAAATGATCCCTTAATACTTGAAACATAGAGATCATGTGTCCTTTGATAGTGCGACGCTTCAAGTAATGGATGTATATCGACACCTGGTACAAAATAAGCAGCATGTCTTGTCTCTATAACCGATGTTTTAACATTGAAATTCTTTATTATTTTCCTTCCCTTAATCCTAACTTTGTTTCCCTTCACCTTTAACTGTGCAACGAATCTGCATCTTCTTCTAATTACAATGGTAAGTCCTTGTCCATCACCATTAATAACATAGTTAGGCTTTAGCCCCTCTTCAAACAGTTTATCTCTAATTAATCTAGCTCCATTAACTCCCCCCACCTCTTCGTCTCCTGTAAATGCGTAGATTAATGTAAAGTCCCGAGTTCTATCTTTGATCTTGGATAGTGCTGTCAATATGGCAGCCACATTCCCTTTGTCATCTAGTGTTCCTCTACCATAGCCTTTTCCATCAATTATCGTTAGTTTAAAGGGATCATGATTCCATTCTTCTTCTACAACAGGGACAGTATCATAATGAGCTAAGAGCATTACTATGGGTTCTCCCTTACCTATAGTACCATATACTGAATAATACCCTTGACTTTCAATAATATCTGCTGGTAAATCATTACTAATTAACCAGTCTTTTATGTATCTAGCACAATCAATGCTTGGTTTTATATTCCTAATGGGATCATTAACACTTCTAAGCTCAATTAATTGACTTAATAATTCTACGACATCCAATAAAATCAACCCCCGACTAAGACTTATCGATTGCATATACTAATGGTTCTCGCTTATATATGTTAATATTATAAAACAAGGATTACTTGGCTAAGCCATAATGTTTTTGTGATAACTTATCCTTTTAAACTCACGATTCCTAATTGACTGTATTTATCATAGGGATATTGTTACGTTTAATAAATACGATCTGATCTTTCATGTTATTAGATATTTGCTAATAATAATAATGTCTAGAAGGGTTGCTAATTGATTGTGAGAAAAAATATTATTTTAAATCTAATATGTATAGGAGTAGAGCTTTCGTAGGGTCTCCTTGACTAGTGATCCATTATCAACTACTATTTGGCCATTCTTAAATACTGTTTTGACGTGGTTAACCCCGTAGTGATATGAGATGAACTTATGATTAGGTATGTCAAGTATTACGATGTCCGCTTTTTTACCTTCCTCTATGCTACCTATTATGTGGCCTCTGTTAATGGAGTGAGCTGCATTTATAGTTGCAGCTGAGAATACTTCAGATGGTGTCATCTTCATTTGCGTGGCAGCTATTGTCATCATCATTTGCATTGATTCAGACATATTCGCTGCACTCAGATCTGTACCCAGAGCTACTGGTACGCCTCTTCTAATAATCTCTCTAGCGTTTGCATATCTACCTAGGTACATGAAAGGTGTTGTTGGACAGAATATGCCTATTATACCTTTTTCAGCTATCTTATCTATAACCTCCATGGGAGTGTGAATAAGGTGATCTGCTGATACTACACCTAGTTCAACACCAAGCTCTCCTCCGCCACTATGAGCAAGCCAATCAGCATGTATTTTCAACTTAACACCTAGATCTTTACATGCTTCTAAAATCATCCTTGTTTGTTTCATATTGAAGAATCCTACTTCTGCAAAGACGTCACAATATTCTACTAAACCTCTTTTCACGAACTCGGGAACCCACTGTGTAGCAATAACTTTAGCAAACTCATCTTCTTTGCCTTCCCATTCAGGTGGTATTGCTTGTGCACAGAATGTTGGAACAAGATCTATTGGATGCATTTTATTAAGTAACCTTATTAATTCAAGCTGTCTTATTTCGCCTTCCAATGTCATTTCATATCCGCTTTTAGCTTCAATAGTTGTTGTACCATAGAGTAACATACGATCAAGTATTCGTAGAGTCTTTTTAAGAAGTTCATCTGTGGAGGCTTCTCTTGTAAGCTTTACGGTTCTGTTCATACCACCAAATTTTTTCTTAATCTCAAGATAGGGAACGCCCTTGATCATTAATTCCATTTCATCTTCTCTAGAGCCAGCAAATATTAAGTGCACATGTCCATCTATGAAACCAGGCGTTACAGTCATTCCTGAAGCATCTATGGTCTCGAATTTTCCTTCAACTCTGTCTAGAACCTCTTTGGTAGTGCCAACAGCAACGATCTTGTCGCCCTTTATAGCTACAGCGCCGTCCCTAATAATTCCGGGATCACTTAGCTCTTCTCTAACTTTAGGCCTATTTGAGAAACCTCGCATAGTAAGTAGTTCATTTGCATGAATAATAACATAATCAGCCTTTACACCCATGTATCTCACCGATTCTATTTTTAAAAGAGGCTCTGATTTTAAAAATTTGCTTATTGTCTTTTAACTCGTAAAGGCTTCTTTAAAGTGACATTTAAAAACTATTCCTTTTCTAAAAAGAAAGTGGAAAATACGATGGTGATGTACATATGGAGCGGTGGTCCCAAGTTCTAGATAAAGCCTCGAAAAAGGGAGTTAAATACGTAAACTTATTATTTACAAGTCTTGCCGGGAGATTACATGCAATACAGATACCAATAAGAGAGTTTGATGATGCAGTAAAGTATGGTGTAGGCTTTGATGGATCATCTGTAGGTTTAGTTGGCGTAGAAGAAAGTGACCTCATGTTACGAGCTGATCCATCAACACTTCGTATAGCTTATTGGGCTGATCCACCCATCGCTATTGCAGTGGCAGACATATATGAAGGAAATAATCCAAGCAGTCTTGATCCCAGGCATGTTCTTAGAAGAGCTTTACAAGAACTTAAGGATACAATGGGTGACGGAGTGAAGTACTTCACTAGTCCTGAAATAGAGTTTTGGATACTAAAACGTACACCTTCAGGTGATGTCGAATTTCATGATCATGGAACATACTTTACACTACCGCCAGAGGATTTGGGATATAAAATTAGATTAGAAATAGCTTCCGCCTTAGAAAGCATAGGCATTTACCCAGAAAAAATACATCATGAAGTACCTCCAGCTAAGCATGAAATAGACTTTAAATACTCTGATGCCTTACAGACAGCTGATAACGTCCTCATGTATAAGTATGTCGTGAGAACTATTGCAGACAAATATGGATTAATAGCATCATTTATGCCTAAACCATTCCATGGCACGTATGGTGCAGGTATGCATACTCATCAAAGCCTATATGATTCCAAGAGAGACATTAATCTCTTCTATGATGATAAACAAGGGCTATCGGATATTGCCCTGTACTATATTGGTGGATTATTGAAATATGCAAAAGAGATAACTGCTATTACGAATCCAACTGTAAATAGCTATAAAAGACTCGTACCAGGCTGGGAAGCACCAGTATACATTACATGGGCACGGCACAATCGCTCAGCCTTATTAAGAGTCCCTATGGCAACGAATCCGAAAAGAGTTAGAATAGAATATAGAGCGACTGATGGAACATGTAATCCTTACTTAGCATTTGCAGCTATGCTTATTGCGGGTCTTGAAGGAATTAGGAACAAAATTGAACCACCCGAACCTGTAGAAGAGAATGTATATAAGATGTCTGAGGAAGAAAGAAAAGCTAGGAATATTGAAACGCTTCCAGGGTCTCTTAAGGAAGCACTTGATATATTCGAGAAAAGCAGTTTGGCTAGGAAGATTCTAGGGGAGAGAACATTCAAGAGATATTTAGAAATAAAGAGAAAGGAGTGGTTTGAATATAGTACACGTGTAACTTTATGGGAAAGACAAAAGTATCTCTTCTTCTAATAAATTTAACAAAATAATTTTTAACCACCTAAATAGATCTTTTTAATCCTAGGATCTTTCTTTGCTTCATCAGCTGTAGCGTGGAGAACTATTCTACCTGTGTCAAGTAAATACACTCTTTCTGCAACTTCTAATGCTTTCTTAACATTCTGTTCGACGAGAAGTATTGTTGACCCCTCAGCCTTAAGCTTAGATATCGTTTTAAAGACTTCATCGACGATCTTTGGAGCAAGGCCCATGGATGGTTCATCCATTAATAGAATTAAAGGATCAACCATTAAACCCCTTCCTATAGCAAGCATCTGTGCTTCTCCACCACTTAGAGTTCCAGCTAACTGTTTTCTCCGCTCCCTAAGTCTAGGGAATAGGTTATATACGAATTCCAAGCGCTCAGCAATTTTTTCTTTATCTTTGATAGTATATGCTCCCAATAAGAGATTCTCTTCCACAGTTAAATAGGGTAGTAATCGCCTCCCTTCAGGCACGTATCCTATACGAAGTCTAGCCCTAATCCATGGAGGGTGATTTGTTAGATCAATTTCTCTAAATACTATTTTTCCACTTTTAGGCTTTACAAGTCCCATTATACTCCTAAGAAGAGTAGTCTTACCTGCACCATTCCTCCCTATAACAGCTACAACCTCGCCCTTATCAACTTCTATGGAAACATTATCTAAGGCTAATATTTTATCGTAGTATACAACAATATTCTCAACTTTAAGCAGCATATTCCTCACCCAAGTAAGCCTCTATTACACTCTTATTTCGGATAACTTCTTCAGGTTTCCCCTCAGCAATAACTTTGCCAAAGTTAAGCACATACATTCTTTCAGAGAGCTCAACAGCTACAGGCACATTGTGCTCTACAAATATTATAGTTAATCCAGAGACTTTAAGTTTCCGAATAAGAGCCTTGATCTCCTCAATTTCGCTCACACTTAATCCCGACATAACCTCGTCAAGAAGAATAATTTTTGGGTCTAAGGCAAGAGCCCTTGCTATTTCTAGTCTTCTTAGATAACCTAAAGGTAGAGTTCCTGCAGGCATGTCCATATAATCTTCAAGACCAACTTCTTTTATTATCTTCTCGGCTTTCTTAAAGTACTCCTCCCTATCCCATCTTTTAACAAAAGATAGTCCTGCATAGTTTCTATATCCGCATGCTATTAATACATTGTCAAAAACAGTAAGTCGCTTGAGTGGACGTACTATTTGGAACGTCCTTGCTATACCCATCAATGCTATTTTAGCTGGGGGGAGCCCTTGGATTTCCTTTCCTTCATAAATTATCTTTCCTCTTGTAGGCTTGTAGAAACCAGTAATCAGATTGAAAAGCGTTGTTTTGCCAGCTCCATTAGGCCCTATAACACCTAGGAGCTCTCCTTTCTTAACTTTAATGTTTACTTCATCTAAGGCTTTAATTCCTCCGAAATATTTGCATAAGTCTTTAGTCTCAAGAATTACTTCGTCCACTTCCTTCCCCCTCTTTTTCTCTCTAATTTTAACAATTTAGCTATAATGCTTCCACGGCCAAGAATGCCTTCCGGCATAAAAGCCAGTACAATCACTATGATCAGCGAGTAAAATGCTAATCTAAATTCCATAAGAGGCCTAATCACCTCTGGTAAAAGCTTTACTATAGCTGAACCGATAAATGCCCCCAGAATTGAATCCATCCCTCCTAGCACGCTCATGCTTAGAATCTCTATTGATTTGCTAAAGGCGAAGTCTTCATAAGTTATAGATGTCTTGAAATGCGCTAGAAGGCTACCACTTAAACCTGCAAGTGCAGCACCTATAGCGAAAGCAAGTATTTTGTATTTTCTCACATCTATACCCATACTCTGGGCCGCCATTTCATCTTCGCCAATTGCTTCGAAGGCTCTACCAATCCACGATCTCCTAATCCACCATGCCCCTAACATTGCCAGCGCTAATACTGTGTATACAAGCACCGCAAAACTTGCCCCTCTCAATTTATAGCCAAAAATCATTGGCCGGGGAATACCGATAATTCCAGTCGTTCCACCAAATATTTCATAGTATTCGAAGATCCCTACAACTATGAAATTGAAGCCTATTGTTGTTAATGCAAGAAAGTCATGCCGCAGTCTAATACTGACGATACCCAATAGTAGTCCTATTGAAAGTGAAACAAGCCCTGCGATAATAAATGATATCCAGAAAGGTAATCCTAAACGCATGGTTAAAATAGCTGATGTCATAGCACCTATGCCGACAAAGGCTGCTTGCCCAAGATTTACTTGACCCGCATAACCCATAGTTATATTAAGGCCCAATGCAGCTATTGCATAAATACCTATCTCACTAAGTAGT
>Ga0190313_1001769_pt1 | contig 11300 bp, 13 predicted proteins | sample 4870071011_MG_FD_169989 | JGI IMG/M metagenome (GOLD analysis project Ga0190313, IMG submission 169989) | Hydrothermal vent sediment bacterial communities from Southern Trench, Guaymas Basin, Mexico - 4870-07-10-11_MG | ecosystem: Environmental > Aquatic > Marine > Hydrothermal vents > Sediment ...
GAATGGGCTCCGAAGACAAGTATATTAGCCATGGTTATCACCTACTTATGATCTTTACTTAGGACAAATTAAATAATTTCTGCGCATTTAACCCTAAAATGCTCTCCTTCTCATGTTCGCTTATCCTTAATAGGCGTATCTTTTCTAGTTCTAATTCGGGTGAAAGGAAGGGCATATCTGATCCATAAAGTATTCTTTCTGCACCTATAACTTTAACGGCCTTCTCTAAAACCGGTAGGTACCTAACACCTGCCGTATCAAGATAAACGTTATCGGCTCGCTTTGCAGCTCTTATAGCGTCCCACCAATATTCTCCTAAACCCATATGCCCCATAACTATATTTAGCTCAGGATAGGTTAAGGCCACTTCCAGTACTTGTAGGGGCATGGAATATATTGGGGTGCCGGTATGGAATATTACTGGTATACTACTTTTTTCAGCTAGATCCAATATAGGGTAGACGATTTCATTAATGGGGGTGAACCCCTGCACTAGGGGGTGTAGCTTTAACGCCTTAGCCCCCTTGCTAAGAAGGCCTCTAAGTTCGTCCACTGCGTCGTTCTTCCACGGGTTGACGGTCACCACGGGTATAAATCTACCGTGAAATTTCCTACTCACACTTATTATTCTTTCATTTTCTTGGACACCCCTGAATGGGAACAGGGCCTCTAAGGGCATTAAAACGGCCTTATTGATCTTGAGCCTATCCATTATGGCCAGCAGCTCCTCTTCAACACTCCTCTTAAAACCCTCTACCTTCATGTAATGTACGTGAGAATCGATTATCAGCACTTCACACCACCCTTAATAACTCCTTTGCATTTCCATGAAGTAGCGCCTCCTCCTCGTCCTCACTAAGGCCTAAGAGCTTCACTTTATACAGTTCGAGACGAGGGTGCGAAAAGGGCATGTCGGAGGCGTAGACAAATTTGTGTGGGCCAAGATCCCTAATGGCCCTCCTAATGGCCCTTATCTGTGTTTGTGTGGAGATGTCAACATAAAGGTTGTCATTCCTCCGTAGCGCATTAGTGATCTCTATCCACATATCAGAGAAGCCTGCGTGGCCCATAACTATTTTTACTTCGGGATACGAGGAGGCCAAATCGGCTATCTCTAAAGGGGTTTGAGGGGGATAGCCTGAGGGTATATAAACGAGGGTCCTTAATTTGGCCGCTAGATCCATTATAGGATAAACTATTTCATCGTTTACATGAAAGCCCTGTATCGAAGGGAATAACTTAATCCCTTTAAAAATCCCGCTCTTCAAATACTCTTCTATTTGAGCTTCCAGATCTTCCCAATGCCAAGGGTTTACTACGGCTAAGCCTATTACCTTAGGGTCCTTATAAGCGTTGAGCAGTTTTCTAAACCTCTCATTAACTACTTTTATTTCAACGTTATAAGCTTCCCCCCTCAAGGGTGCTACTACGAGACACTCAATATTATAACCATTATATTCCTTTAGTGCTTCATCTACGGTTAAAGAGACTCCAATATGCTTACTCTCACCTATCTCCACCTGGAAGTCCACTATCCCGCTGGAAATATAAGAGATTTAAATCACCTCCTATAGTATCTGATTATCTTCTCAAGCGCCCTTATGTAGTCCTTTAAATCTTCTTCACTGTATGAGAGGCTTATGTGAATCTCGAAGTAATCTTCATAAGCTCTCTCAGCGTTAGGACATAAACCCTTGTGATAGTCTATCCTTTTATTATAGAGCGGGCAAGAAAACGGACAGAAGGAGTCGGGGTTAAAGGAGTACTTATTCCTAAAAACCGGTAAAAGGTAATTGGGCAAGGGAACCCTCTCTGCAGGGAGCCCTTCTGCCTCTAGAGCCCTAATTATCTTCTCTATAGGCGTCCTTATTATTTTTCTATCTAATCGTAGTACTACAGCCGGATATACAGGCTCCTTATCTGAAGCCACATATCTAGCTACCAGTCCATCGATCTTTTCCACGCCTTCTAGTAATATCTTCGCTCGCTCTTTCAGAGAGTCGATGATAGAGGGCAACTTACTCAATTGAGCTCTCAGCAAGGCCGACTGGAGCTCTGTTATCCTGTAGTTATAACCTAAGAGCTTAAAGGGCTCATAAGACTCTTTACAATGCTTAAAGAGACCAAGGTCATGGATCCTATAAGCACTTTCATAGATATCCTCTCTATCCATGACTATACATCCCCCATCCCCTGACGTTATTATCTTATGAAGCTGAAAACTGAATATAGCTTCGTCCCCCATGCTACCTGCGATCCTCCCCTTATATTTAGCCCCTAAAGCTAGGGCACAATCCTCTATAATTGCTAGGTTCTTCTCCTTCGCTAACTTCAACAGCTCATCCATTTCAGCAGGTAATCCTAAGTAGTGAACCACTATTATAGCTTTAGTTCTATCACTTATCTTCGCCCTAACGCTCTCTGGACTGAGATTTAGAGTTGAGTAATCCACGTCCGCGAAGACAGGTATAGCGTTGGAGGCCAGTACCATTAGAGCTGGTGAAGGCCAAGTTATAGGCGGTACAATGACTTCATCGCCCGGTCCTATACCTAAAGCCCTTAAAGCTACATGAAGGGCCGCACTACCAGATGAAACAGCCAGTGCATATTTACGGCCAATTAAGGAGGCGAACTCCTTTTCGAAGGCTTCGGTCTCTACTGGCGTGTTGGGACCATAGAATCTAAAGGGAGCGGCCCTTTGGACGACCCTCTTTACGGCATGTAGCTCCTTCTCATCATATAAGTAACATCCCATACCTACGTAGACTAATTTCTCGGATCTAACGGGCTTACCTCCCTCTAGCGCAGGTTTTTGAGATGGTAACACATCTCTACACCTCTGCTTTACGCCATAGAGGATAGAGAAATAAACAGTTACATAAAATTTTTATTTTCGATAAAATAGAAAACTTTTGAGGGGAAAAGGGAATGAAGAAAGTGCTCTCTTTATTAACAGTTGCCCTATTAGTCATTTTACCATTCTCTCATAGCATGGGCTTGAGTTACGCGCAACCTAAGGTTTTAACGTTCTGGACGATGCCTTTCGTTGAAAATCCAGAGAAGGCTCTAGCCCCAATAATTAAAGGGTTTGAAGAGAAATACGGGGTTAAAGTGGAGGTCACTTCCATACCTTATGCCGAGGCTATAGAAAAGCTACAAATAGCTATAGCTGCAGGGGCCGCTCCTGATGTAGTTTATATGACTGAAGGACGATACGCAGCTTTAGTAGAATTTGGCAGAGCGCTATTACCTTTGGACGATATAATAGATGAAATCAGGGACAAGATCGTAAGCCCGAGATTGCTCAAAGCCGACTACTATAAGGGACATTATTGGGTGGTGCCAATATTTTACGTCTCTTACGTATGGGTGATTAACACGGATATCTTCAAGAAGTACGGTCTTAGTGAATACGTAGATAAACTATCTGATCCTAATTTCATATGGACATGGGACGACCTTTATAACTTATTAAAGAAGCTCACCCACCCCGAAGATGAAGTATGGGGTTACGCGTACCCTGGAGGGGAGAACTGGGTTCACCCCTTCCTCTTGTGGCTGTGGCAAGCTGGGGGCGATGTGTATTCTGAGGACTATAGTCGCCCAACACTAAATACGACGGCTACAGTGAGGGCGTTAAGCTTCCTCCTTAAACTTAAACAAGAGGGTATTATGCCTCCTGGATCAGAAACTATGAGATACTCAGATGTAGTGGAGGCCTTCGTCACTGGTCACATAGCTATGACTAATTATGGGTGCTGGCCCTCGAATGTACTTAAAGTTTGGCCTAAACAATATCCTAAGCTCCACTTCAAGCCGATATATCCTCCTGTAGGTCCTAGCGGTGGGAGGGATACCTATGTAAGCGCAGGACTTTTAGCTATCACGAGGCAATGTAAGGATCCAGACTTAGCTAAGGAGTTCATTAAATATTGGTTAAGTAGCGAGGTGCAGGACTTTATAGCCACGCAGTTTGGCTACTTCCCAGTAATTAAAGGTACTGGTAAGGAGCTCTTAAAAGACCCCAAGGCACGAATCTTTGCTGAAATGGTGAAGTGGGGTCACGGTGAGCCAGTCCATCCATCCTTAGGGGAGATTAAGCGCATTTACAATTACTATGTTCAACAAGTATTGATGGGTAGAATGACTCCTGAGCGGGCAGCTAGCGAGATGCAGGCTAAGGCCCTTGAGGTCATGGCGCATTACAGAAGTTAAGTAGGCCCTAAAGGGAGGGAGATGAGGAGCTTAAAATGGTATTTTCTTTTATTACCTGCTTATTTCTTCATTTTCACATTTTACATAGCCCCGATATTAGGGGTGTTTACGTTAAGTTTCACGAAGTGGGCTATAATATCTGAGCCAAAATTTATAGGAACTAAGAACTATATGAGGTTAGTTAAGGACGAGGTATTTTTGATATCGTTGAGAAACACTTTATTGTTCACTGCGATCCTACTTCCTTCTCTTCTCACGACTTCATTCCTTGTAGCCTTACTGCTTTATAAGCTAACTAAGGGGATTGAAGCGTTCGCCAGCGTCTATTACTTGCCAATGGTCGTAGCGATAGTCATAACTGCCACCATCTGGAGGGTGCTATACTCTCCCTTTGGATACTTAAACCAGTTACTAAGGATGTTTAATCTGCCAAGGATGATATTTCTTTCTGAGGAATTAGTTATACCTTCGATATCGTTAGCCCTAATATGGAGAGATACCGGTTATTTCTCGCTCTTCATATACAGTGCATTACTGTCCATTCCTAAATCAATCTTGGACGCCGCTGAGCTTGACTGCCTTAACAGCTATCAAAAATATAGGTACGTAATACTGCCCATGATGAAGCCTGTACTCTTCTTTTTATCGTTATACATAACGATAGGTTGCTTCATGATATTTGCGATAGTTTATGTGATGACGGGAGGAGGCCCCGGTTATGCCTCAATGACGCTTCTAAACTATATGTATGAGACAGGTTGGCGTTACTTCCAAATGGGCTACGCTGCTGCGCAATCTGCAGTCTTTCTATGCCTCATCATCCTGATGTACTACATTCAAAGAAAATTGATAGGCGGCGGTGGGGTGTATGGATATTATGAGTAAAAGAGGTAAATTAGGAGCTTTCACCTTATGGTTAATAGCAGTAGTCATAGTAATCTTAGTTCTTATACCATTCTTATGCGCCTTAAGGATCTCGTTAGCGTATGCAGGAACTACTTACGTTCCTTTTACTGCACCAATAACCTTTGATAACTTTAAAACTTTACTTTTTAATACCCTTTTTCCGAGGTGGATGGTTAATTCGGCAATTATTTCGATAGCTGTAGCTATTACGAATACCTTCTTCGCCTCAATGGCCGGTTATGCTTTAGCTAGAGGAAAGTTTAAAGGTAATAACCTTCTGCTAACCTTAACGGTTTTCTCTATGGGGATTCCCTACCATCTTACGATAGTCTTTAACTTCCTATTGATGTATAAGCTACACTTAACCAATACACTTTTAAGCGTAATATTACCTTTAGCGGTGGATCCCTTCGCTATATTCCTAGCAAGGCAATTCATTTTAACCATTCCCCCCTCCTATGATGAAGCCGCTAAGTTAGATGGGTGCGGTGAGTTAGGGGTCATATTTAAAATAATCCTTCCCATGTCTAAACCTCTACTCCTAATCCTCTTCGTAACGGAATTCATGAATGCTTGGAACAACTTCATTATACCGTTAGTGATGATCAGCAAGAGCGATATGAAAACGGTTACGGTTGGGATAGCCGACTTTTCCTATGCTACACTCAATGTAAACTGGGGGGTTATAATGGCTGGGTCACTACTAGGAAGCTTACCTACTATAGCGCTTTTTGCGCTATTAAGCAAGAGGTTTATCAAGAGCTTTTTCGTAGGCGGGGTAAAGGGCTAGTGAACCAAGGTTAGCAAATTAATTTGCTACGAATTTTTACAACAATTTTGCAATGGCAAATTTAAAGGTTACGAGAACTTACTATTTATGCTGATACTTCAAAATTAAAGAGGGAATTAGAAGCGATACCCTAATTAAGAATTAATGAATACTAAATCATCCCATAATATCCAATTTAATAAGCAAAAGTAAGATCCTACATGCGGACACCATGCCGATATCATGAAACTCTGCATATGAATTGCATATGGTTGTGGCCTTACTGGCCGGTGTTCCCAACGCGCTCAGCGGGTTCGCCCGCCTCAGAAGAGTTTTCTCGATGCCCTTATCGCTTAGGGCTTCCACCAGCCCTCGTTCGGAACGACATCTCCTCCTTTTAACGTTGGGGATCCTAGCACTCTTATCTCCATGTCCGGGGACGGAGGCTTGGGGAGGGTTAAGCTTTAATATATCTCGTTGCCCCTCACCTCGCATTTAATATATCCCTTGGGTTCGTAGACCCATACGCCTCCCGGCTTCAGTAGGAAGAAGGAAGGAGGAATCTCGATTTCGGATCTTCATAGTAGCATTTATGCAGGTTCCTACAAGAAAGGACGATGCTAGACTTAATTGATGACTCCCTAATCGATGAGCAATCGAGTAAAAAGTTAGAGGAATTTTTAAAGGAGAACGTAACGATACTAGGAGGATAAAAATGATACTATGACAAGTCTAAAGGTATGAACCTATCCGTTAACTATACTATTTAAGGTAATTAGATTCTCCCCTTCAGTATTGGCCGAGCTCTGCACTAATAGTACATAGCCTTAAATGAAGCACAAACCGATGTAATCAGCTTCGTCATTCATAGCTCAGCTCATTGGTGGTAAAGCGAAGTCGTGGACTTTATGACCCTTTATGGGATAACAATCATCAAGGAACATTCTTAATGTGGGGTCAATATTTTTATTGTCTACCCTAATATAATTCAATTCATATCTTCTTAACTCTTTGTTTAATATGTAAACGAATATTAGTACACTTCCAAAGTTTACATTCTTAAGGATGTTTGAAACATATTCCTTCAACTCCTCAGTGAGGAATGGTCTGCTCCTTGCTAGATTATGATAAAAAATATTTGTGGCATCTACGAATAATGCTGTGTTAGGTTTGCAGTAAGATTTCTTACTTTTTCTTAAAATAGCATCTTTAATTTTAATCTTTAAATCTCTCAACTTTGATGATGTGATGTGAACGCTTACAGTTTCAATGTAAATCTTCTCTCCAGTATAAGATATTTCAAAATCTGGTGATTCCCTCTTCACAAAAGGCACTTCCTTCCTAATTAATGAGGAGCATATAGCAACTTCAAACCTAAACCCGTAATAACTAACATCATTCCTGTTAACCTTTCTCCTGAAGTAGTTTAGTAAGCTTTCATTATACTCCTTAATCTCCTTTAGATGCTTCACTAACATACTCAACCTAGCTAGTTCATAATCTCTTTCCTCATATCTACCACTATTGTGATATGCAATAATGTTAGCTAAAGCTCTCCCTATAGGAGTGCTAAAACTCTCTTTCGTGACAAACCTAGTATTAAGTAATTCTGAAAGGCAGACGGCAATAGAGCTAAATTTTAGTAGGAAATTCATGAGATCGCTACTAATCATTATTTTACAACTCTTACTCTTAGTCAACCTTATTACCCCGAGTGCGTCCCTCGGTTAATCTTGCTCGTACTCATTTACTCGAACCTCAAAATGACACTAGCGCTTTATATAATTTCTGAAAGAATGCAAAAGAGGAAGATTGAGGCAGCACTACTTGGCTGGCGTCATGGCCTTCATCGTGCTGAGTCTGTGAATGCTAATCTTGGTCAGCGAGTAAGACCTTGCGGCTCGGCTATTATGCCCCCTATCTCTTCACACTCGTAGCACTGCAATCTGCTTAGCTGTAGCAGATATCATGTACCGGTTGAGAGAGGGAAAAATGTGAGCCCAGCTTCGCAGGCTACCGGCTCTGGAGGGTAGTGCCTGAAACCTATTACATTTCATCATAAGCGTAAAGATCCTTGCCCTTAGCTCAGTTCTCTGCTTTAAGATTATATACTCTCCCGAAATAAAGTTGGTTGTGAGTCAGTATGAGGAGGTCACTCTCTAGAGGGGGCAGAGGTTTCTGGTCGCTGAGGGAAGCTCAGCTAAATTTGCTCCATGAAAATAAAACTGTTGCGGGGATTTAGCAGGCGCTAGTGACGGTAGATGCAGAGGAGGTAAATTATATAAGGCATACGATCAGCAGGCCATGCATATTATTAGGTAATAAAAAGCATGTTATTGAGACGTTGAGGGGCTTAGAGTACAGAATTGGACTTTACCTTAGAGCTATCAGAACGTCATGAAGTGCGTGTAGCTCGAGGCTCTCTAAACGAGGTACATCTTAAGGATGCAAGCATGTAGGCTTTGACGTACAGGAGATAGTGGACCGTGCGACTTAATTATGGAGGTAAGCTCAGTCATTAGGTTAAACTCTTTGGCGGAAAGTGAACATGAAAGACGATTTACCTCTCCAGAACTAACCCTCTTAAGGGTTGGATATCTAAGGAAATATTTATATCTCAGGATATCTAGATATCCTGAGATATCTATGCCCTCCCTCCTCGTTAAGAACGTGCCTGAAGCCCTCATGAGAGAATTAAGGAGGCTAAAGGTTGAGTTAGGTTGTAGAACGTGGGCGGAGCTCTTGGAAAAGCTTGTTAGGCTCAGGTCAAAGGAAGTGATAATTGTCGGGGAGAAGGAGCTGGAAAGAATGAGGAAAGCTATCGACGAGTTTCTAAAGCTGAGAGGTATCGTAACAGAAAAGTGGGACAAAGGAACGGTATTAGAGGAGATCAGGAGGGCCAGGCGTCATGAGGCCGAGGATTCTAACGCTGGACGCTAACGTGTTTGTAGCGGCATTAAAGGCGGACGAAAAGTACAGCGAAGAATGTGCACGCATCCTTCACAAGCTGCCCGGCAAATTTATTCTAGCGGAGCCTAGCATAGTATACCAAGAGGTTTGCGGGACGTTAGCCAGGAGGGTTAGTATAGATGTAGCTCGTAAGGCTGAGAAATTCTTGGACTTAATGCTTCATCCAAAATTAGTCTTCGAGTGCGATAAGAACTTCTGCAAGGTAGCCTACTCTCTATGTTACGAATACAACATATATTCAGTAGACGCCCTATACTTGAAGGTAGCTTTAGACTTAAGAGCTATATTAGTGTCGCTAGATAGAAGGGATTTCGTAGATAGAGTGAAGCGTAAAAATCCACCGATCAAGGTATATCACGTCTCTGAGTTCCCTTATTAAGAGTAAAGGTGCTCACCCTCCGGAAGAACCCTCCGATAAAACACGGTAATGTTTTCGTCGTTGAGTCTTGAAGAGAGACCTTCAAACTATAGAAACAAGGTAATACGAAAGACTATGAAGGTTTATCAGAAGGGAGAGCCTCAGAGACCATTAAGTCGTCGCTTAAGTTCAAGTATGAGCTGGTCAAAAAGAGATGGGTTCGAGAGGCTCTATGCTAAGATAAAGATTTCCGTTAAGAAAAACTAAGTCCATAGATAGGGCAGGTGAGGAGCAAGCAACAGGGCTCTTGCAGGCGTTATGGAAGGCTAGACTTTCGAGTTAAAAACGTTAGTTGAGGTTATGTTCTTCACCTCTGATCTAGTAGGACCGGTCGAGAAAGGGAAGCCAAGTAATTTCATTTTAAGAAGAGTCTATCTCCGATGCGGTCTTCACTATACACTTAGCTGGTAAGTGAAGACGAAGATAGTCGTCAGATAGGTTATTGTAGTAATTACGATTAAGAAAGCATCTCCCTAGAAAGTGTCAGGGATTTAGAGCTAAAGGCTTATATACCTAAATGCCTATAGAGGTAAAAGGTGCTTATGAAGGGCTTAAAAGTTTACGTGGATGAGGAGTTAGAAAGGAGGTTTCGCAAGGTAGCGATGGAAGTATATGGCTATGGCCGTGGCTCTATCAGCAAGGCCGTCGAAGATGCTATGAGGAAATGGCTTTTGGAGCACGAAATCGCGCTAGCCGAGATAGAAGTTCCGGACGATCCTGTCAGAGCGATAAGAGGGATGTTGAAACATGTAAAGAAAAGCGGAGTTGAGCTCCAACATGAGGCCCGATCAATTAGGGTCAAGAAAACCAGGCGCTGACAAGGTATATTTTGTGGACTCTAACATATTTTTAGAGCTCGAGTTAGACCAAGAGCGTGCAAATGAATGTGAAGCGTTCCTAAATAAAGTTAGGGTGGGCACATTGAAGGCCGTAATCACGTGCTTCCATGTAGACAGCATATTGATCGTTATGGAGAATTATGGCAAGAGGCCGCACGAGCTAAGGACATTTATCTCATCTCTTTACGGCTATAAGGGGTTGAAAATATACTACTTATCGCTATTGGATAGGATCTCAGCCACTAAATACATGGAGAGGTTTGGCTTAGACTTCGATGATGCGCTAGCCTATTCAGTTATGAAGAAGCTTGGGATGAACAAGATAGTCTCCTACGATAAACACTTCGATTCGTTAAAGGATATAGTACGATTAGAGCCCGGCCACGTCTAATTTAAAACAGATGTATCGTAGAAAACTGGAGGCGTTCAAGAGGAAGACCTCCTGCCGGGCCATTTAGGATTGAATAGAGTACTTTTCACCATGCCAACGTGCCTTTCAGCCCTATACCTTCCTTGCTTCAAGCGAAGGTTAAGAGTGTGAATGTTTTTTAAGGAAGTCTTCCTCGTATACTATGTTTTTTGTTTCTTCGCCTAACTTCTCTAGGAAACTTATCAGGTTAAGATCCCTTGTTAAGAACAATAAGTTGCGCGTAAGCGATGTAGCGTACAGTAGTAAATCTATTAGGTCGTTGAAGCCCCTCCTCCTTAAGTCTAGGGCTTTGATATACCCTTCAACCTTAGGATAAGTTAACTTAAATTCCTCCTCGATTAAGGAAAGCCCTGTAACTACTATATCGTGATCGTACTTTAGCTTAGCAATCTTACCTATAATTTCGAAGATGTTAAAGGGGGTATAGTAAAATTCGCTTAACTTCCTCCTTTTAAGCTCTTTAAGGACCGCAAATATCTCGGTTACGCCTTCTACCTCTATACCTACTATCGGCAATAAATATGTCGAGTCCAGGAGGATCTTAAGCTTAACCGAGGAGTTCATTCTGCGTTTCCTCGGACTCCCTTTCAAATTCTTCAAAAGTGATTTTAGCGAATTTAGGCCCTTTTAAGGCGACATCAAAGGGATCCGGTATAGGTTCTAAGACTATCTTACGGCCCTCTACCTTCATTTTGACGAAACCACCCTCTTCTAACCCTACGGATTCCGCTATCGCTTTGGGAATATAGAGGG
>Ga0190313_1001770_pt1 | contig 11292 bp, 11 predicted proteins | sample 4870071011_MG_FD_169989 | JGI IMG/M metagenome (GOLD analysis project Ga0190313, IMG submission 169989) | Hydrothermal vent sediment bacterial communities from Southern Trench, Guaymas Basin, Mexico - 4870-07-10-11_MG | ecosystem: Environmental > Aquatic > Marine > Hydrothermal vents > Sediment ...
AAAATCAATTGGCAACTCTATAAACTCAACTATAGCTGATGTATACATTTTCTTATTCAATCCATCCACTATACTCGATACTATATTACTACCACTTTCCTCCTCCCCCCCTACAGATCCATGTGCTGCTATGATCGTGGAGCCACAGACGATAATGACTAGTTCATCCCATTTACTTGTCTCCTTACCCCTAAGACTAATCCTTACATAAAAACACTTGTCACGGCTTCTCTCGAATATTATGTTAAAAATCCTAGATACCGTTTCTCCAACAACACGTTCAACTCCATGAAATACTCCTTCAAGATTTATATATGCTCCGAAAGCAGGATTCCTCAACTGCTGACTAATCCTATCAATATCCTCATGCATCCTGATCTCTATTACCTCAGCCAATACCATGCACCCAGCTAGTACGGAGGTATCATATTATGTCTCAGACAATCGACCCCTCTTCATCTCCATAGGTATGGATCGGGCTATGTCGGCCTCAGCACCTACTAGGTAGAAAACTAGGTTATTGTAGCTAAAATACTTAAACCATATAAAGCCTCTCCCTAACGGTATCAGGTAGATCCTCTTCCTTCATAACCTTGAATGTATAGGGTGGCTCCTTAACCTTTGGACCAACAACAATGTACTTCTCCGGATCACTTGGTTCACGGCTCTTAAGAACTCTAACCTTTACATACCATCCATCCCTCCTCTCAACATATACGTACTTACCATGCTTTCCTCCCACAATACTCACCATATACAACTTTTTAATCAAACCACGCTATTATAGAGAACATGGTGTATCCTAGTAATAAATTCAGCGGTTGATAGGCCTTGGCCATAATAGCTGGTGTTGATGGTGGTGGTAGTAAGACTGAAGCTGTAATAGTTGATACCTATTCCATGGAGATAATTGGGCATGGGTTATCCGGTCCAAGCAATTACCATAACGTAGGTATGGATAGAGCTGTCTCGAATATTGTTGATTCTATAGTGAAGGCGTTGGAGAACGGGGGTCTTGGATGGATAGATATTGATAGTCTGTGTATAGCTTTGGCTGGTCTAGATACTAGATATGATCGGGAGTATGTTGTTGAGAGACTGGAGTCACTGGGTCTCAGTAGAGAGATCGTTATTGAACATGATGCACATGAAGCCCTTATGGCTGGAAGCCTCGGTAAACCAGGGATCTCTGTTATAGCTGGTACTGGTAGTATAGCTTATGGCTGGGATGGAAGGAATAGGTATATAGCTGGGGATCATGGGTGGCTATTGGGTGATCAGGGTAGTGGTTTCTGGATAGGCTATAGGGCATTACAGATAGCTGTTAAAATGCTTGATGGGAGACTGTCAAGGGGGGTTCTAGCGGATCTTGTTCTTAAACACTTTGGTGCTCGGGATAAGGAGGAATTATCCTATAAGATCTATAAGGTAGGCTTTAGTATTGAAACTATAGCTTCACTTACACCTACTGTTTATAGTGCCTATAGACTAGGTGATCGATTTGCTGAGGAGATCCTATTGGATGCAGCCTATGAGTTAGCTGAAGCCGTTAAAGCTGTTGCTAGGATGATGAAGATAGATGGGTCTGTACATGTATACTATACTGGTGGTGTATTTAATATTGGGATTTTAAGGAATAGATTTGAAGAAATCCTTAAAAGAGATATGGAGGACGTAGTTGTTGAAAGGCTAAAGTATAGACCTGTTCTAGGTGCACTTGTTATAGCAGCTAATTCCATAGGTCTTGATCTCAGATGGAATCGTTTAAGAGGGATTGAGGAGCTCAGAATATCCTAGCCTAGTCTACGCATTATTAGTTGTCTAATATAGTCTAGTATGACTTTTGAGCTTAGCTTACTACCTCCATAGAGTCTTGACCTAAATACGTATGGTACATCACATACTCTTGCACCCGGGTTTAGATATAGTATTTCAAGAAGGATCTTGTAGCCAATAGCCCTTATACGCTGATCCAGTAGATACTCTCTCCTACATCCAAAGAAGCCGCTCATAGGATCTGTTGTTCTCCTCGTAGTCGGGAGGATCATGTATGCTAGGAGAGTAGCTATACGACTTTCTAGAAGCCGGAATTTACTCCAACCACTAATTCCTCCACCAACCGTGTATCTTGATGCAACAACTATATCGCATCCTCTGAGTAGTGCCTTCGCTATATCTGGTGCTTTCTCGGGAGGGTGCTGTAGATCGGCGTCCATTACTATGACGTATTCATGGGATGCTTTCCTTGCACCATATATTACGGCTGATGATAGACCTAGTTTACCTGGTCTAATATAGACTTTAACTGGGTATTTACTACTATATCCCATGGCTACCTTGGCTGTAGCATCTGGACTATTATCATCTACAACTATTATTTCATAATCTAGAAGCACTTGTTCCATTGCCTTGGCTAGTCTTGGTATTAGTACCCTTATATTCTCTGCCTCATTATATGTTGGTATTATTATTGAGAAGCCGGGCATAGTCTTTAGTCACCACTATCTACTACTTGTAGCGCCACGTTATTGTACGGCCAATTATATAGTTTGCTATGAACCCCAAGAGTATGCCTATGAAATCTGATAATGCTAGGTTTATTGAGAATAAACCCGTTAATAGTAGTACCGTACTAGACTGTATTATTAAGCTAACAATACTTGCAATATGGTATTTGAATAATCTTCTAAGCCTATCTAGGAAGCCCCTTGGCAGATCCATTTCACGGAATGTCCATAGCTCATGTAGTATAAAGTTGAATACTATACTAGCTTCAAAACCTAGAAATACTGGGATTAGAAGTAGCTTTGCCTCACTAGTGTATCCCAGTATATTAGCTGATATTACAACTGTAGATACATTAACTAGTGCACCAAGCGATCCAACGATCCCGAATCTAATGACCCTATTAGGCTCTTTCAGTAGGAGAACTATTGGGTATGGGAGTTTTCCATAAACTGCCAGGGCATGTTCTGATAACGGTATTTCGTACACGATACTATATATCCTCCTAGATCTTGATAGTATTCGTGTGATGATATCCTGGTCCGTAGGGTTTTTACTATTAAGCAATTCTCTCCTAAAAACAATAAGGTATCCATGTGGATGACCAGTTATCTTCTCAAGTACCTCTAGTGCACCAAGTCTAGATAGGACTCTACCGAATATACCACGTGGTTTAGAGACCACGATAATCACATCTACATCTTTCTCAAGAAGATTCCCTATGCTATGGAGTATATATTCAGCTAAGGAGACACTTATATCGGGTATCAACGCTATATAGTCTGTCTTTAACCTCCCAATATTATCTAGTAAATAACTCTCTAGATCAGAGTATTCAATACCATCAATACCATGTAGTCCAGCCTTTTCAGCAATACCTGTCTTTACAACTATCTTTTCTATACTCATACCCCTCAATAGTAGACACTCATCCCACTACATTCCTAGTGCAGTGATAAGTATGTTTTAGGGGATACATTAAATTAGCGATACAAACTATACACGGTATAGTATGCCTTAAGGTGGAGAGTATGAGTAATGAATGGGATGATCTTATAAACCAGATTATGAACTGTAGAAAGTGTATACTCTATAAGACAAGGAAAAACCCTGTACCAGGTGAAGGTAATAGAAACGCTGATCTAGTGTTTATTGGTGAAGCACCAGGTGCTAGAGAGGATGAGACTGGTAGGCCCTTTGTAGGTGCTGCTGGTAAGTTATTGACTGAGTTAATAGAATCTATTGGTTTGAGTAGAGAGGAGGTCTATATCACCAATATAGTTAAGTGTAGGCCTCCCAGAAACCGTGATCCTAGGGAGGAGGAGGTTAGTGCTTGTCTCCCATACCTTATAAAGCAGATACGGCTTATAAGACCAAAGATCATTGTTGCTCTTGGCAGGCATGCTGGACGTACACTTTTTGAGCTAGCTGGTCTTAAATGGACTAGTATGGCCCGTATGCATGGACGTGTTTTTGATGCTATAGTGGCTGGTGTACCTGTAAAGCTTACTGTAACTTATCATCCGGCAGCAGCTCTCTATAATCCTAGGTTAAGGGGTTCTCTGGAGAGGGATTTTAGGGAGACTATTAAGTCTCTTCTAGATCAGCTTTCTCCCAAGGAGGCTGGTAGGGGGGTGAGGCAGAGAACGCTTTTTGAGTATTTTCAGGGATAGTCTTTCTCCTGATCCCATATATTGTTAGGAGTATTGTTGATAATACTATGGTTGCTACTGATAAAGCAATCGCCAACCCATATAGGTAGTTGTCCCCAATTATTGGCTGTAACCAAGTGTATTCTGTAGATACTGCTCCCCGTGATTCTGTAAAGCTATATAGTCTCATATAGACTAGCATGTGTAGTAGTGCTGTCGATAATGCTGTTAAGCTTAGGTTACCGCTTGTCTCCATAAACTCTATGGCTGTAAATCCTGATGGTAATGTAGTGTTTTTATAGAGTAGATACCATTCCATAATCCTTACTATGGTCTTCCTTATATCCTCTAGTACAAACTCATTTACTATAGTGTATCTAGGTATTGATAATAATGTATTACTTAGATCCCTCTCGATCTTCATAACTTCTGATAGAGAGTAGAGAGGATCTTGGCTAATAGCTGATCTAGCATCTGTTAATGGCTTACTAATCATTTCCTCAATATACTCCCTTCCAGCTGAACCAAATAGGTAATAGAGATAACCATACATAGCCCTAGCTAACTCTATCTCCTCTAGTGCAACCTCCCTAATAATATCAAATGTAAATAACTCGTTATCACCTACTCCCAGATAATCGATCAGGTTAGACCACTGTCTAGCTGTATATAGTCTTGCAATAGCTATTGAGAGATACTGTATAGCTTGTACCCGCTCCTCTACACTAGCCGATTTATTAGATAATACCGATACTGCTTCTTCAAATAGGGATTTAGATTCAAATAATCTCTCATACGCATTAACTATAATATCTATTTCATCTATTGAGAACACAGAATTACCCATGTACTTTGATCTAATGTGATCGAGTGTTATTGAGTAGTTTTTATCATATTCCCTACTAATCCTATCCATAAAGTTATCTTGTTCAACCACATATCTTATGATATTATATACCGTCAATAGGTTCCAGAAACCATAATATGCTCTACTAGCTGCTGTGTAATAATTAGTACTATTAATGTACACTAGTGATTCATTGATACTATTTATCCCAACCCTATAGAAGCTCTTAGCATAACTTCTTAGATCATCCGGTAATGCATCCATATGCTTAGAGATATACCTTGTGACGCCATCACTTAATTGATATAGTTCTCTCCACGCCCTATAGAATCCGGTGAATAAATGCCTAGATCTGTTGATATACAGATCTTCAAACATCCTTACATAGCTTGGATACAGCTTCTCACCAATAAAGTATTCATAGGATTCGATAAATGTGGATACTGGATAGAAGTTCTTTTCATCTAGTAGAGAGGGTGTATATGGGCCAATAATTCTTAGGTAGCCATGTTCACGGGCTGCTCTGTACTTATACTCTATACCAGATATATTTCCTACAACACCATTTGGGGCTAAGAGTCCAGTTGCCGTAGCATTTCCATCCCATGGATCATTTCTTAGCAGTAGTGCGAATCCAAGTGTAAATGTTAGTGTAGCACTTAAGCCAGAGACATTGTATTCGTTATGGAAGACCACTTTGTAGTTATAATCATTAAAGTGTTTACCAGAAAATCTGGCTGCTAGCCTAGCCGCATATTCTATAGATGATCTTGTATCTTGTGATACAGCATAACCAGTAGTTTCTACAATTACCTTTCCACGACCAGGATACTCTATCTCTACATGTACTGGTATGACCACGCCAGTGTTCTTACCAACCGCTAGTGTGGCCAGCTCTATACTTCTCCTAAAACCTTCTCCAGCACTATGTACTTGTAATGGTGTAGCCATTAACGATATCATTAGTATTACTACTAGTAGTATTGTACATATAGTCCTCAATACCCTACACCATACCCCTTAGGAGCATATGTAATTAAGTCTTTAGCATCTAATAAATAATATTAGGTGACCGGATATTGAGTGTTAACGATATACTTGAGTGGCTTAGGAAGAGAGCCTTGGAGCTTAGGAGAGAACTTGAGGTTATTGAGGCACTTATATCATTTATTGAACAGCATCAATCAAGACCTTATCCAGAGGATCTGATTGTTTCAACAAGTGTTGATGGTACCCAGATCCTTTTACCAAGACCAGTGAGTATTGATGATATAAGACTTGAGTATTTGAGTAATAGGTTAGATGAACTTATTGATGGAAGGTATACGTTACTAAGGGATCATAGTGGTAGGCTTAAGGGTGTACTTATACATGGAGAAGCTAGTGATAAGCTTGTTATAGACGTGAAATCCATACTAAAGGCTATAGCTTACCCAACATAGGCTGTGGCACCACACCTCATTGTAACACTGATAAGACATTCTATAACATGTTCCTACTTGCCGGGTAGCATTCATCGGTGTGGTGCCCTTTATAGATTATATAGTATCTCCCCTTAAATATACCGTTTACTAATAATATATTATAGGTAATTGGTTTCGTGAGTGTGTAGGTGTATGGAGGAGACCAGATCTAAAGGATCGGGTGATATGGAGTTCAGTATATTGGCTAATACGTTTGAGAAGATAGAGGCTATTACCTCACGTACACAGATGACACTATATCTTGTCGAATTGTTTAAGAAGACACCTCCAGAGATCATTGATAAGGTTGTCTATTTGCTACAGGGTAAGCTTTGGCCTGACTGGATGGGTTTACCGGAGCTTGGTGTTGCCGAGAAAACCTTGATCAAGGCTATAGCTTTGGCTACTAATTCACGTGAATCTGATGTTGAGAACCTATATAAGAAGCTAGGTGATCTTGGTAGGGCTGCTGAGCAGTTAAAGTCTAGAGCAACTGGCAAGGGTGGTATGGGCTTACTAGCATTCATACCTACTGAGAAGGTTGAGAAACTCACTGTATTGAAGGTCTATAATACATTAGCACGTGTAGCATTGGCCACTGGTGAGGGTAGTCGAGACATTAAGTTAAAGCTTCTTGCAGGCCTACTATCTGATGCCTCTCCCAAGGAGGCTAAGTATATTGTGAGATTTGTTGAGGGCCGTTTAAGGCTTGGTATTGGTGATGCCACTATAATGGATGCACTAGCAATCGTTTATGGAGGTGGTGTTCATGCGAGGCCAGTTATTGAAAGAGCCTATAACTTGAGAGCTGATCTTGGTAATGTGGCTAAGGTTGTTGCTGAGAAGGGTATTGAGGCTTTAAAGGGTATTAAGCCTGAGGTAGGTATACCTGTTAGACCAATGCTTGCTGAGAGACTCAGTAGCCCGGTTGAAATTCTTAAGAAGGCTGGTGGTAAGGCTCTTGTTGAGTATAAGTATGATGGTGAGCGTGCACAGATCCATAGGAAGGGTGAGCGTGTATGGATATTCTCTCGTAGACTAGAGAATATTACTAGGCAGTACCCGGATGTTGTAGAGTATACGCTGAAGTACCTCAAGAGTAGTGAGGCTATTGTTGAGGGAGAGATTGTAGCCTATGACCCGGATACAGGTGATCTTAGGCCTTTCCAGGAGCTTATGCATAGGAAGAGGAAGCATGATATACACGTTGCTATGAAGGAGTATCCTGTAAGGGTATTCCTATTCGATCTACTCTATGCTGATGGTGTAGACTATACTGAGAAACCCATTGTTGAGAGGAGGAAGAAGCTTGAGGAGATTATTGAGCAAACCGATGTATTCCGTATTGCAGAGTATATCGTGACAGATGATCCTGAGGAGCTTGAGAAATTCTTCCTAAAAGCTATAGAGGATGGTGTAGAGGGTGTTGTTGCAAAGGCACTACATGGTAACGCTATCTATCAGGCTGGTGCACGTGGGTGGCTATGGATCAAGTATAAGAGGGACTATAAGAGCGAGATGATTGATACAGTTGATCTTGTTGTAGTAGGTGCCTTCCATGGAAGGGGTAGGAGGGGAGGTACCTTTGGAGCACTGTTAATGGCAGCCTATAATCCTGAGAAGGATGTGTTTGAGACTGTATGCAAGGTTGGTAGTGGATTTACTGATGAGGATCTCGCTAAACTCCCAGATATGCTCCAGCCCTATATAATCGATCATAAGCATCCACGTGTTGTTGCTAAGATGGAGCCTGATGTATGGATTACGCCAGCTCTTGTTGCAGAGATCATTGGTGCAGAGATCACATTGTCACCTATTCATACATGTGCTATGGATAAAATTAAGCCCGGTGTAGGTATATCCATTAGATTCCCAAGGTTCATAAGGTGGAGACCCGATAAAGGACCTGAGGATGCTACTACATCTGATGAACTTGTTGAGATGTATAAGAGGCAGTTGAGAAAAGTATCTGGCTAGGATAGTACTTCAACAGAGCCTCCAATAGCTTGCCCCGGTAGGTTTGGCCTAAATACTGCTCTTACCAGTCCTTTTCCTCCATGTGTTTTCACTATCCTCCCTATGTAGGTATTTCCATACCGATCCCTATAGATCACCTTTGACCCTATGTATCTAGATGCAAGCCTATGGTCAAGTACACCCTCTATCCTAAGGATTACTTGGCCCGGGTTTTGGCTACGTGGGCCTCTCCTGAACCCTATTATCCATGCCCTACGTGTCTCCATGTGTTTCACCCAGTGACAATATAGTGTTTCCGTGGGGCTTATCTATTTTAAACATGGGTTAGGAGCTATCTTATTAGGTGCCTTAGCCCCCTAGTATCTGTGTAGTAAAAGAGTCTATGGGGGCTGTACTGGGTTGGTTATGGTTGTAGTATTTATTGGTGCTGCTGGCAGCGGTAAGTCTAGTCTTGTCAAGTCATTTGGCTCCTGGATCCGCCGTAACCTCTCCCTAAGGGTTGCCCAGGTTAATCTTGATCCTGGTGCTGAGGTTCTCCCCTATGAACCAGTATTTGATGTCCGTAGCATGTTTACTCTACGTGATGTTATGAGGAAGTATGGTCTTGGACCTAATGGCGGCTTTATTAAGGCTGGTGAACTTGTTGCTGAGAAAGCTGATGAGATACTCTCCCAAGAGCCTTTCAGCAATATTGGTGAATGGGATGTCGTATTAATCGATACTCCGGGCCAGATGGAAGCCTTTATCTTCCGTCCATCCAGCACATTATTCTTCCGTAAACTATCCGGCCTCGTAAACCTTGTCAGCATATATGTTATTGATGCATCAGCGATCATGGGATTAGCAGATGCTATAACCCTCTGGTTTCTAGGACTACTTACACAGATCAAGACTGGTTTGCCCACGGTACCAGTTGTAAACAAGATCGATGCTGCCGGTAACCTAGAGTATGCACGTCTACTGATCGAGGCTCCGGAGGAGCTTATGGAGATTGCTGAGAAAGAGGCTGTTGAGGGACTGCTTAGTGATATGGCTCCAGAACTGGTAGGACTTGCTCTTAAGACTAAGCAAGCCCTAAGGCCAGTAATGGTTAGTGCAAAGACTGGTGATGGTATGGAGGATCTATATTATCTTGTGCATGAGGCATTTTGTACATGTGGTGATCTAACATAGTCTTGCCATGTATGTAGGAGTATTGGATTATATGGTACAAGCTGAATTATTCTTTCCTCCCAGAACTTTCTCGCTAGATCTTCTATTAGTTTATATGTGGCTATTGATGGTATATTGGAGACGATAGTGTTTAACAGTGGAGAGAACACTCCTAGTTGTCTCATGCTAATGTAAGAGAAGGGTGTTTGTAGAACTATACCAACTATTGTAGCGATCCTCTTAGTTTTTTGAAGGGATTTTACCATGATTTCTCGTGTAACATCATATACGTTCTTAGATAATTCCATTAGTTCAACCCTTACATCTCTTACATAGTAATATACATCATTTCCTCTTATCTGCCTAATTTTCTCACTAATTTCACTTATTTTCTTCTTTAGCTCCTTAATATCCTGAGACTCCAGGTATTTATCTAAATACTTTCTATTAAATTTCCTTGGTACGTAAACGTGTGTTCTCACGCCAATATCGTAGGCTAGATAGTATAGAAATGCTCCTATAGGTGTATCTTTGATCTGAGATATAATCTCTAGATCTGTTTCTGAGTACGTAGCTATCCCTCCAAAAGAATCAATATGTGGTTCAGCAAGTAGGTGGTGAGCCAGTACTATTGCTGAAACTAGTTTGTTAATATTTTTCTCCTCCTTAAGTATTCTGTATACTAGTTCTCTATAGCCTAGTATAACAAGATCTGTTATTCTCGTAGCTATGTCCATGGATGCATATTTAACGTTATTGAAGCCACGCTTTTTAAGATATTCTGGTAAACCATGGTTCTTAAATAACTCAAGGAATACTTCATAGACGCTCTTAGTATCTACTAGAACATCATTATATAACTTGGTGTAGATAGATTTCATTGTCTCTGTCAATCTATGGAACCAGCCTATCCTACCTTGTGGAAGAGCATCAATAATTCTTTCATAAAAAGTATATCTATACTCCTCAGGTTGACTAGATAGTATAGGGATAATAGTATTGTCTCTTACTAATTCAATAAAGTCATCTATGCCTAATCCATATTTCTTCCTAAAACCACTCTCATTAAGGGGATCAAGTAAGACTATCACTTGATCGAAGAATACAGCTAGAGAATGTATATCTAAGGTAGTGTTCCACCATCCCCTATATTCTATCCACTTGTATTCAGGATATAGATTCTCTATGAATTCCCGTGTAAGCCTTACAACGTTATTTTCCTTAATTTGGCTAATAAATAGCTTTACAGCTCTTGGAATCTCAGTAGAGATCTCGTGAATCCACAGATCATGTATTCTACTCGACATAGGCATCCTCCATAAAGGATAAGGAAATATGTATGGATACTTACTAATCTATATTTCTAGCCTATTTTGTTAATCAAAATTTTGTTGATAAAAACAGTTTCAGATGGACCTTAGCTAATTCAATATAGTTTTATAATAAAATATTTATACAGCTACTATAAGGTTTAAGACTATGGCTAAACTTACCTACTCTAGTAATTGCCGTTATGATCGGATACCTTCTATTTTACATTGTTGCATATACTCTTTATTAAGATCCCTTTCTACAACTTCACCTAATGGCTCTCTTTCCTGAAACACTCTTCCCTCATAAAATAGTATCTCTACTGAACTATCCAGCCAACAGTCTGGCTCCATACCTGCCTTCATACATGTTTCTGCAAGGAATG
>Ga0190313_1001771_pt1 | contig 11287 bp, 18 predicted proteins | sample 4870071011_MG_FD_169989 | JGI IMG/M metagenome (GOLD analysis project Ga0190313, IMG submission 169989) | Hydrothermal vent sediment bacterial communities from Southern Trench, Guaymas Basin, Mexico - 4870-07-10-11_MG | ecosystem: Environmental > Aquatic > Marine > Hydrothermal vents > Sediment ...
GGGCGAGTATGCGCTTGTGGAGAAGAGGAAGGCGTATTGCCTGGAGTGTGCATCTAGGAGAGTTACGGATCCATCTTTAAAGGAGCGTATAGATCTCCTGCTGAGGGAGAAGATAGACTCCTATATCGCTTAGGAAGGCTTCGAGGTTAGCTGGCTTTAGCCTCGGAGGGCTTCTCGATTGCAGGCTTAACCTGGAAGATTTTTCCTAGGGGTAGTCCTGTTGCTAGGAGGCTTAGTATATACCAGCCTATGTAGGTGAGCTTATTCCCGGCTGAGATGAAGGGTATTATCATATCGCTTGGCAGGAAGCCGACCGCCTCGAGGTTGCCGTATAGGGGCGTGAGGATCGCCATGAATACGAAGTAGAATAAGCCTATGCTCGCAAGGAGGATCATGAAGTTCTTCTTCCCTATCTCCGCATCGATCTTCTGATAGTATTCTTGTTTCTTCTTAAGCCTTTGGAGAGCCTTCTTATCCCCCTTCCTCTGGGCTTCGAGTAGCGCTTTCTTGAATTTCTGGGATTCCATCATTTTCGCCATATCCTCCGGCGTCATGAGCTTTCTTCTGAGGAAGTTCGTCGCGAAGCTTACGATAATCGCTATTAGGAATATTTCTAGCATCGGATGGAACATCTTACTCCTCACCCAGCATCCTTCCGAGGAGCGGATACATCTCGAGCATCCGCTCTCTTACGAGAAGCTCATAGTATTGGTAAAGTATTCCGGTCATCAGGAGTATTCCTATGCCTCCTCCATAGACGTTGAAGTAGTCTCCGAAGACCGCTATGAGAGCGACTATTATCGCTCCGAGGACCGTTAGGACGCGGATATACTTCTGGAGCATTCTCGCTATTATCGTTGGAGCCCTCCTGAATCCCGGAATCTGCATGCCAGCCTTAATTAATTGATCCGCTACGTGATGCGGGGATAATCCTCCAACCTCCACCCAGAACTTCGCGAAGAGAATGCAGAGACCGATCATTAGGAGGGCGTAGATTAAAGCTCTAACGGGGTCTGATACCGCTCCAGCGATGCTCCCCGGAGAGGTGATATAGTATGCTAGGCCGCCTAAGGGAACCGGGCCATACTGGGTTGCGTTAAAGGTTCCTATCCAGTTTAGGAGCGGGTTTTGATTCATCGGGTTGAATCGGCTCCAAAGCATGGTCGAGAAGAAGTATATGTTCGTGAAGATTACTGAGGCGAAGATCACCGGTATGTTTGAGACATAGAGGAACTTTATCGGATATCTTGCGGTATACCCAGATACCCTCGCATGCTGGATCGGAACCTCTATTCGGAGAGCCTCCAAGTATATTATCAGGATTAGGAGGGCTATCGTTGCTGCTAAACCTATGAGATCTGGAAACTGTCCTCTATAGAGTAGGTCTCCGAAGCTTCCGCCCTGGAATGCTGCTTGGATCAGCGCAAGTATTATTCCTTGATAGTATCCATCTGGGAGGATTATTGGGGAGAAGAGGTTTGTGAATATTGCTTCGGCTACTCCGGCGGCGATGAATAGGCTTACCCCGCTTCCGAGACCCCAGCCCTTCTGAATAAGCTCGTCCATGAAGACTATGAGCAGGGTCGCTACGACTAGCTGAAGAAATACTATCAGCTGGGTTGATGGCTCGAGCCTACCAAGCATGCCGGATACAGTGAAGATCGCCGACTCCACGAGGATGACTATTATCGTCAAGAGCTTATTCATGGCGGTGAAAGTAGCCCTATCCTCAGGCTTTGAAAGATCAAGCCTAATAATCTGAGCTCCGACGAGAAGCTGTAGGATAAGACCGGCTGTTACGATGGGGCCTATACCGAGGGTTGTGAGGGTTCCGATTCTTTGAGCGAAGATTATGCTCATTATGAGCGGGCTTCGGCCTGCGAGGCTTGCCGCCTGAGGAACTCCGTAAAGCATGGTATGGCCCATTAGGGTGTAGATTACTAGGACTATAGCCGTCCAGGCGAGACGCTCTCCTAAACCTAGTCTCCTAATAGGTCTTCTAACCTCGGGAAGATATCTGGCCAGCTGCTCGATAACCGGCCTCCAGCTCAACTAGCCACACCCTGAAGCTCTTTAGGCGATATGATCTTTCCACCAGCCTCCTTTATTGCTTTCTCAGCCTTCTCAGTCCATCTCTCGACGACCACGAAGACCTTCCTATCTAGCTTGCCTCCGGCAACGAGCTTGCCGATTCCGAGCTCGGCAAGATTTAGAAGCGGCATGCCTTCGACGAGCTTAAGCTCGCCTCTCCGCTCGAAGTTCTCGAGGAGAGTTGTAAGCTGGATGAGGTTTATCGCCTTTATCTCACGCTTATTCGGCCTATGGAATCCATGCTTCCCGAAGTAGTCTGGAGCGTACTTCAATACCCAAGTCCATTTATGCTTATGCATTCCAGCGTGGCCGTGGCCTCCTCGAGAGCCTGACTTCCTATGCTGGCCTATCTGCCCCCAGCCGCATGTCCGGCTACCCCTATGCTTCCTACTCTTTCGATGCCTAGTCCCCATCTTCTAGTCCTCCTCTTTTCTAGGCTATTCCGAGAGCATGATGCGGAAGCGGCTTAATATAGCTTTATGCCTTTCCGACGCTAAGCCTCGATCCCAGCCATCCTAACGAAGAGATCGTTAATCCCTTCTCCACGATAGCCGTATTCTCCCCCGACTGAGACATGCTTCTTGATAGTGCCCTTAAATCCTCCTCTAGGCGGGTGAAGCCTAGCGTATGGTCTTACGCCCTTATCCTTTAGCTGGCTGAGGGTTACCTCGGCCGCGTATATCTTCCTTGCGAGATCCTCGATAGATTCGAAGCCAAGCTTCTTGACCACTTCCTCATTAAGCCTTCCATCTCCGATCAGCTCAATCCTCCTAAGGAAGGTCTTGACCGTTTTTAGATTCGGCTCGCCCCAAGTTATCATATGCTCGACCTTCTTTAGCATGCCTTCATAGCTCGGGGTCTTCGGAACTATCGTAGCCCAATTCGCTCTCTTCAAGTTAAGCATTCTAAGGGTGTCTAAGTGTTCTCGCCTCGCCTTAACGCTCCCCTTAATCCTGATAACTAGATAGCATCGGCAATCTTCGCTCAATTCCTCCCCACAGACAGATCTCTCATAATATAGCTTTTATCGCCTAGAATCGGCCCCGAGACAAAGAGGGATCGGTCTTCGTCTTCAGCGAAAAACACTTATAAAGAGACCTGCCCCTCGCATGAAAAGAAGAGATGAGTAAGGATTTGGTATCAGGACTCTTCACCACGCTTCAGAATAATGAGATGGTCAGGAATAGGGAGTGCATATACTATGCTTCAAAGCTTATTGGAGAGATCCTGAAGACCCTGCAGCGGCACGGGTATATTGGAGCGGTAGAGTATATCGAGGATGGTAGGGGTGGTAAATTTAGAATCCAGCTCCTCGGAAGAATTAATAGAGCCGCACCGATCAGACCTAGGTTCAGCGTTAAGAAGGATGAATATGAGAAGTGGGAGCAGCAATTCCTTCCAAGCAAGGATATCGGAATCCTGATAGTTACGACCAGTAGGGGCGTTATGTCGCATAAGGAGGCTAAGAAGCTAGGTATTGGGGGAAAGCTCCTAGGCTACGTGTATTAGAGATGAGCCGAAAGCCAAGAAAATCATGGGTTTGATCTCGGGAAAGATATAATTTTGATCTAGCAATTTTGCAAAATATGGTTGGAGATCTGAAAAGCCGCATCCTAGACAAGTTTAAGGATGAGGAAGTATTGGAGCTTGCATGCAAGCTTGTAAAGATTCCGAGTGAGAACCCTCCAGGAGATATGAGCGAGATCGCGGCATTTATCGAGGAATATCTCTCGGAGGCTGGAGTTAGGGTTGAACGTTATGAGCCGGCTAAGGGCAAGATTAACCTCGTCGCGAGGATAGGCGGCAACTCCGGAAAAGAGTTGGTTTTTAATGGGCATATGGATGTCGTCCCCGCAGGAGATAGATCCAGATGGGATTTCGAGCCATTTCTAGGGGAGATTCGAGACGGCTATCTCCTCGGCCGCGGAGCATCTGATATGAAGGGAGGGCTGGCTGGAATAATCTACGCCTTCAAGAGCCTCATAGAATATGAAAAGGAGCTTAACGGTAGATTAACGCTCGCCTGCGTCTCGGATGAGGAGACGGGCGGAGAGCATGGGACTGGATACCTCGTCTCGCAGAATATAGCGGTGGGATCATCCGTAGTTATAGCCGAGCCAACCGGGATGAATATAATAGAGGTCGGCGAGAAAGGAACCCTCTGGATGAAGATAACGATTTATGGTAAGCCGGCTCATGGAAGCCTCTCACCCTATGCCGGTGAGAGCGCGATACTAAAGGCTGCAGACCTGATTAAGGAACTCCTATCGATTACAGAGCTTCAACCCAAGATACCGGAGGATATGAAGCCGGCGATCGAGGAATCGAAGGAGGTCGCCGAGCAGCTGATAAAGATAAAGGGGATCGGCAGGATCCTAGACCACGCCACGATAAACTTCGGAATAATAAAGGGCGGAACAAAGATAAACATGATCCCGGAGAAATGCGAGCTAGAAATCGATATACGGGTTCCGATAGGCATGACATCAGAAGAGCTAGCGGCATATGTTGAGAAAATTGTCTCGAAGTATGGTGGTGAGACGAGCTATCTAGAGAGAAGCGATGTAAACTATACTCCGCCAGCATCTGAGATAGTTAAGCTGGCAGTTGAAAACATAGGCCAGATGATAGGCGTAAAGCCGAAGCTTCTAGTCCAGTGGGCTTCAAGCGATGCGAGATTCTATCGCGGGAGAGGCGTTCCAACAATACACTACGGACCGGCCGAGATGGAGGCGATACATGGATATAATGAGAAGGTGAAGGCGGAAGATATCGTAAAAGCTTGTAGGGTTTATGCAGGGATAGCCGTAGATTACCTGACTCGCGAGGCATAGACGCCCTCTGGAGGGCAGAAGCCGCGTCCTCTAGAAGGCTTTTTGAAGGGTTTAATTTTTAAATAGTCATGTAGCCCGAGTTCATCAGAATCAGGTTAAGGAGAGGGAGGAGAGACGCTACGAACGCTGAGGTGGAGGCTATGCCCTTAAGGGAGTACGTCGAGGAGGTCGAGATTCCGGAAGGCGTTGAGGTTCAGATTAGAGACTCTGCCAGGATCTGGGTTAAGGGTAGGCTTGGCGAGCTTGAGAAGGATCTAAGCCATGCTAATGTAAAGCTTGAACTCGACTCGAATAAGGTGATAGTCAAGTTTCTGGGTAAGGGTAGGAGGGCGGAAGCCATTATCGGGACGATCAGATCCATTATTAGGAATATGATGATCGGGGTTACACAAGGCTTCACCTATAAGATGAAGATAGTCGCCTCCCACTTCCCCATGTCCGTTAAGGTTAAGGGCGATACGGTCTATATCGAGAACTTCATCGGCGAGAAGAATCCGAGGATAGCGAAGATAGTTGGATCAGGAACAAGGGTTGAGGTTAAGGGTGATGACGTTCTCGTAAAAGGGATAGATAAGGAGGCTGTAGGCCAGACCGCTGCGAACATCGAGCAAGCAACGAGAATTAAGCGGAAAGACCCGAGGAAATTCCTAGACGGAATCTATGTCTATGAGAAGAAGGTGGGGATCGAGTAGATGAGCCCGGTAAAGATTCCTAAGTGGGTTAGGGAGTTGAAGCTCAGGAGGCCGGAGTTCGTTCGGCAGGAGAGCTGGAGATATGTTAGGCTTAAGCCTAACTGGAGGAAGCCTAGGGGAAAGGATAGTAAGATGAGGCTTCAGGTAAAGGGCTGGCCTCCGCTCGTAAAAGTAGGCTATAGGACGCCTAGGAAGTATAGAGGTCTCCACCCAAGCGGTTATAAGGAGGTTCTCGTCTATAGACCTGAAGATCTCGAAGGATTGAATCCTGAGATTCACGCGGTTAGGATTGCTGGATCGGTCGGAATGAGGAAGAGGCTTCTGATAGTCGAGAAGGCTAAAGAGCTAGGCTTAAAGATTCTAAATCCGCCTATGATGGCCGAGGCGGAGGAAGAGGTAGTCGAGGTGGTTGAGCCGGAGGTTGAGGAGAAGCCGGAAGAAGAGGCTGAAGCCGGAAAGCCCTCGGAGATCGAGGAGGTGAAGGAAGATGGGGCTTAAACTCACCTTCCAGAAAAGGCTTGCAGCAGATCTACTAAAATGCGGAATTCATAGAGTCAAGATAGATCCGGAGAAGCTTGAGGAAGTCTCCGAGGCGATCACGAGGGAGGATATCCGGAGGCTCATAAAGGATGGCGTGATCTATAAGGAGCAGAAGAAAGGCGTTAGCAGAGCAAGGGTTAGAGCTAGAAAGCGGAAGAAGAGAGGACCTGGAAGTAGGAAGGGCAAGAAGTATAGCAGGATCTCGAGGAAGGAGCAGTGGATGATGAGGGTGAGAGCGCAGAGGAGGAAGCTTAGAGAGCTTAGGGATCGGGGGCTTATAACGAAGACGATCTATAGGAAGATTTATCGAATGGTGAAGGCGGGTAGCTTCAAGTCTGTAGCAGCTATGATGGAGTATCTAGAGCAGAATAAGCTGATCAGGAGGCCGCTACTATGAGCCTCTTAAAGCGGATGCCCCCGAGGAGAAGACGTGAAGGCCTCACAGATTATAGGCAGAGGCTAAAGCTTGTAAAATCCGGCCTCCCACGCCTCGTCGTCAGAAAAACCAATCGATACATAATCGTCCAAGTCATTAAGCCTAAGCTCGGCGGAGACGAGACCATACTAACCGTAACCTCTAAGAAGCTTAGGGAATATGGCTGGAAGGCGAGCCTAAAGAATACTCCAGCAGCCTATCTCACAGGCCTACTAGCGGGATTAATGGTTAAGGATAAGGTCGAGAAAGCGATTCTAGACATAGGGCTCCAAAGGCCGAGCAAGGGGGCAAGGGTCTTCGCAGCAGCCCTAGGCTTCAGGGATGCCGGCGTAGAAATACCCCTCGGAGAGGAGAAGCTTCCAAGCGAAGATAGGATTAAAGGAAAGCATATAGTGGAATATTATCAGATGCTACGCAGATCCGAGAACCCCACGATCCAGTTCTCAAGAATGGATGAGACGATATACGCGAATCTTGAAGCTCATTTTGAAGAAGTTAAGAATAGGATTCTAGAGGAGCTGGGCGGGAAATGAGCCTAGAAAACTGGGTTCCTAGAACTAAAGTGGGTAGAATGGTTAAGGAGGGCAAGATCACATCCATAGCAGAGATCTTCGCAAACAACCTAAGGATAACCGAGGTCGAGATAGTAGACTACCTTCTACCTGGACTAGAGCAGGAGGTCCTCGACATAAACCTAGTCCAGAAGCAGACCGCAGCAGGAGAAAGATCCAGATTCAGAGCAATAGCAATAGTCGGCAATCGAGATGGATACGTAGGCCTAGGAACAGGAAAAGCCGTCCACGTAGTCTCGGCTATAGAGAAAGCTGTAAAAAATGCAAAGCTGAACATCATACCCGTTAGAAGGGGATGCGGAAGCTGGGAATGCGCCTGCGGAGCGCCCCACAGCCTGCCGACGAAAGTTGAAGGCAAACGCGGAAGCGTAAGAATAGAACTCATACCAGGACCAAGAGGACTCGGGATAGTTGCTGGAGAAGCAGCAAGAATAGTCCTAGAGCTGGCAGGAGTCGAAGACGTATGGACGAGAACCTATGGAGAAACCAGAACAACACTCTCCTTCGCAGGAGCAACCTTCGAAGCCCTAAAAAACACAAACAAGATAGTCTTGCCAAGCATGTGGTGAATAAGATTAAAGATTAAAAGAAAAAGGGTTAGCGAATTTCTATTTTTGCCAGAGATCCGGCTCCCACAACGTCTTATATCCCTTATCTCTGAGATACTTGTAAATCTTCTCCGCAAACCAGTTTAATGCTTCTTTCGGACCCGTATGAGACGCTGTAAGGTGTTTTAATTCTAGTTCGGTGAATTCTTCAACATCGCCTCCCGCCAAATCGTGATTATGGACCCATAGATGGAGAATCATGGACTTTAGGAGCATCTCGATACTCAAAGAATCCAGAGCCCGACCAGCAAACGAGCTAAAAGAGAAATTAGATGAATCCATACATCATTTCTAGCCCTTATCATCATCTTAGCTATAAAGGAGATCGCTAGAAAAAGATATATGGATTCCCTCAGGAGTGGTTTTTATGAACGCCGCATGGTCCCCCAGGCCATCTAGATGGTTGCCAAAAATACCTGTGGATAAGATCCAGGAAATTCAAAAGAAGAGAATAGGTGTGGATCCTCCTCTGAGCCCCCATCCGGATTTTAAGGTAAGAGTTTGGAGAAATTCTGAAGAATTTTATGCGGCGTTCGCTATGGATATGACTAAAAGGATTATTGAATCATTTCTGGAGAAAAGAGACTTTTGGATGATAGCTCCGACGGGGCCGGTTCCTCAATGGAGGATATTGGCGAATAATTTGAATGCTGTAAGCGAGGTGCTTGATGGGTTTAATCTTAGACATGTCCACATAGTGATGATGGATGAATATTCGGATCCAGAGGGGAGGACTCCTACGGTAGATGACCCTAGAAGCTTTCAATATACGATTTATACAAACTTTTGGAGCAGGCTGAAGGAAGAGATAAGGATGCCGTGGAAAGATATACTGTTCCCGACTTACGAGCTGGTCGATAAGATACCAGATATAATAATTGATGGTGGAGGTGTTATTGACGTTGTATACGGCGGCATCGGCTGGGGGTTGCATTTCGCATTCGTTGATAGGGAAGCCTTTGCTTCTAAGCGCTGGGCGAATGGAGATTTGGATAAGTGGAAGAGGATTAGGATGCTAAAGGCGATAGAACTAGATGCATCAACAATCTACCAGAATGCTCTCCATAGCTTTGGCAGTAATCAGTGGGGAGTTCCTAGCCACGCAAATACGGTCGGCCCAGCACTAATTCTTGGAGATGATGAGATTAAGGTAAAGTATAGATCCTTCTGGTGCGATGGAGTATGCGGGCCGGATATGAATTGGCAGTCGATGGCTATACATATCGCATTATATCTGGAGCCGAATCCAGAATTGCCGGCAACCTTCCTGAAAACATTACCTGGAGAGGTAAACGTGCTTCACCCGCTGGAGGAGCCTATTAGAGTGGAAATCAGATAAATGCTAATAATGCCTTATTAGTGGGCTTATTTCATTCATACACTTTAAAGCCTAGTAGCGGTCCAATTTCGTTTATGCATCTTCTGCATATGTAGAGGTTGTATTTTCTAATGACTCCTACTGTTGTTCCGCATCGCCTGCATCTGACTACTCCTTTTCCGAATTTCCGCTCTTTCGGCGGCTTATGCTTTGCCATTTCCGTTTGGATAGCTTTTCTGGGATAATTTAAGGTTTGATTATTCCTCCTCGATTATCTTGACCCCGAAGGTATTCTTTACGAATTCCATGGCTTCTTCTCGGGTTATCTTATGGCTTGAGCCTATCTTGCTTCTCGCTCTCTTTCTTAGGGCTACCCTTAGCCCGGGTCGGGAGAGGTGGACGCAGACGTCCATCCCGATTATCCCTAGCTCTGGATCGTATTTTGTTCCGGGTATGTCTAGATGCTCCTTTATTCCGAAGGAGAAGTTTCCGTTTTCATCGAAGCTTGATGCTTTTAGAGTGTTGTTTACGGCTTTTAGGGCTTTTTCTAGGAATTCTACCGCCTTCTGCTTTCTCAGGGTTACTCTTACCGCTATTGGCTGGCCTCTATAGATCCCGAAGCCCTTGATCGTCTTCTTCGCCTTTCTAAATTCAGGTTTCTGACCTGTTAGCATCTCGATTATCTTCGCCGCTCTCTCGAGCCTCGGCGTGTTTGCTCCGATGCAGGAGTTTATGACGACCTTCTCTATCCTAATCCTCCTCATCGGGTTCTCCTTCTTCTCCTCGGCTTTCCTCTCGACCTTCTCGACTTCTACTGTGGTAGCTTGATCCATGGCTCCTCCTCACCTATGACCATTACGTAGTCGAGTATAGATATTACCTCTCCCTGCTGGGTTTGGAGTTTCACGAGGGGTTTAGCTGGATAGACGACGTCCTTCCGGATTTCCACTATCTTTCCATGGAGACCTTGTTTGGGGCCTTTGATTAGGAGTCCGTATTTTCCTTCCTCGAGTTTGAGGTGGCCTAGGATCGTCTGGCTTGGGATTGAGATTTTTAGGGTGTCTTTTGTGTAGAGCTTTCTGCCTTCGTCAACGTCTTCGAATCTTATGTTTCTGCCGTCGTGGAGTGTTATCTGGATGTATCCTCCCGGGATATGCATTTTCCTTATGATCTTACCTAGCTTGAATCCCGATTCTTCTTCCGGTATCTCCACTAGGTCCAGTCCTCGTCTATAGATTGGGAGGATTCTGAAGTTTTCTCCGGTCTCGGGTATCGAGATTACGTCCATTAGGCCGACTGGGAATTTGTAGTCTTTTATCGGTCTTCCATCTACTAGGATCTTGCCCGCCTTGATTATCTTCCTAGCCTCCTCGGCTCTCTCCGCGTATTTGAGGTAGTCTCGGACTATTAGGAGGAGTGGTATGCATTCGTATTTTGGATGGGGGCCGGGTGATGGGCATACGGTGAAGACAGCCTCCTTGACCGAGATCTTTAGGTGCGGTGGTGCTGCAAGCCTTTTTAGATGGCCCATTAAGCCTCCACCTCCTTACCTCTTACCAGCGCTCTCTTCCTATATTCGTCGTCTAGGTTTAGCTCTGTGATCATGATGTTCGAGACGTGGATCGGCCTCTGGACTGTTGTTCCATCAACCTTCTTGATCGTAACGTTCTCGATATAGACCATCTGCCTCTCCCTATCCACTTTGGTAATCTTGCCTTCCACGCCCTTGAACTCTCCTCTCATGATCTTTACCCTATCTCCTACTCTTACTGGGAATGATCTACGCCCATATTTCTCTCTAAGCTCGGGCGAGAGATGGGCTGACATAAGCTTCGGCAGCTTATGGAGGGGGGCGTTATAGAGCCTCTTCCTCTGTTTTCTAGGCTGGGCTGAAACCTTAGCCATCCTCTCTCACCAGCTCGACTTTACCTATGGTTAGCCTCATGCGTTATACACCTAGCTACTCCTATGCATGAAAATGAACGGTCTATTTAAGGTATGTCTGAGAAGATAGTCTGGAGATTAGGCGGTCTCCTGGCCTGCCTCGAGCACCCTCTTAGTGAAGTTATATCTATTCCTAAGTCTCGGGATTATGCTCTTCCTAGGCTTAGCCTCGATCTTCGGGGTTTGTGATCGAACCTTTCCAGCCTTGGTTATCGAGCCGTGGCTTGGCATGGTCCTTACCTGAGGATGTTA
>Ga0190313_1001773_pt1 | contig 11284 bp, 15 predicted proteins | sample 4870071011_MG_FD_169989 | JGI IMG/M metagenome (GOLD analysis project Ga0190313, IMG submission 169989) | Hydrothermal vent sediment bacterial communities from Southern Trench, Guaymas Basin, Mexico - 4870-07-10-11_MG | ecosystem: Environmental > Aquatic > Marine > Hydrothermal vents > Sediment ...
GGGTGCGAACCATTTGTATCAAGGGATGTGTTTAGCCCAATCTTCTTTACTCTACTGAAAAGAGCTTGAACGGCGTCTCCTTGGAGTGTAGGCTCGCCTCCCGTTACTTGAACATATCCTATGTATGCCCTTACTTGTTCGATCTCGCTAATAAGGTTATCTACATCCTTCGCTACACAGATGCTTCCCTTATTGATAGCAATAGGCCAATTTTGGCAATATGGACATTTAAAATTGCATCCGCATAGCCATATAACGAAGCTTACCTCTCCTATAACATCGTTTAATGATGTAGAAAGAGTGTTCGCAACGAGGATTCTCAAAGTATTTCCCGAATCCATTCTTCGACTCTTTTTTTGCCCTCTTCTTGGGCTATGAAGGCTAAGAATGCTTTGAAATAGCCCTCTAAATTTCCAACATCAAACCACCTTCGGTCTTCAAGATCAATAGCTATAACCCTTTTACCGTCCTCTATTTGCTTTTTGAAAGCCTTCGTCTCATCAATTTCTCCTCTTTCCTCTGGCACTTTGCGTAGATAGTCAAATATCTCTAATGTGAATATGTAGCGACCAACAATGGCCATGTTACTCGGCGCCTTGTCTAAAGGTGGTTTCTCAATAAGATCTTCAACGTGGTATAGTTTTATTCCATCGATAACTCGCTCCTCACTGAATTTTATTATTCCAAATCTTGAAACATCCCTAGGCATGACTTTCGCTACGGACAAAACTGTGTCTGCCCCTGTTAGTTTTCGTGCGCTAATCATCTTACTCAGCAGACTTCCTTTCTGGTTCTCGAGAATTATGTTATCCGCAAGCATAACTGCGAATACATCATCGACGTATTCCTCTGCTAGCAGAATCGCTCCTCCTAAGCCATTAAGCTTCTCCTGATGAACAAAGATTATATTCATGGGGGGGATCGCTCTTATCAACAACTCTACTAGATCCTCTCGTCCACGTAATCGTAGCCAGTTTACTAACTCTTCAAGATCGTTCTCAAAGGCACGCTTGATAACGTTTTCTCTCCAATGCGTGACAATTATTGCTTCGCGAATCCCAGCTTTGTATGCTTCCCATAAAACATCAACTAAAATTGGGGTTGTTCCTAGGGGTAAGATTGCCTTTGGAAGAACGCGAGTTACTGGAAGAAGACGGGTTCCATATCCAGCGGCGGGAATCAATACATATTTGACCATACTTATCCCCCTAGGTTGTATCATGAAAACTTAACTTCTAAGAGAATCCATCGAATATGTTTAAAAAATATGTCGAAGCTTACTAGTATAGCTTTCACTCATAGAGAAGGAGATCATTAACCTTCATTCTCAGCAGAGCTAATTTCCTTTTGGATTCATCATCATTTTTCTTGACTAGTTCATAAAGCTCAGGTATTATCTCATCGAGCTCCTTTCTTATTTCTGGGTTATTGATGTTTAACCAGAATTTATTGATTTTTGCTAGTATACGTGGCATATCAACATCAAAGAACTCTGGGGATATTTTGAAGGATAGTATGATCTTATTGGTGTACATTTTGCTTCTTTCGGGATCGATAAGAAGCGTAGAAATTTCAGGAAAGAACTCTGTGAAGTATATTAGGAAGAGATATTTTGGGTCGAGGTCTATCTTGGGGGTCATGTATATTCTTACATCTAGTTCCTCATTCGCCTTATCGATGATTACTTCGAGCTTGTAAAGATCCTTCTCTATGATTTTAGATTTCCTCTTTCCAGTACCTTTTACTAGTCTCTCCAACTTGTCTAGTAGGGCATTTATTTCATCTATCCTAACTCTCATATGTTTGAGCCACTCTTCTACGGGATATGACATGTCTTATCTACCTGCGGGTATCCTCTTGGATATGAGGGGCAAAACACGTAGCTCCGCTTTGAATCCTATTGGCTTCTGTTCGGCGTCTCTAACCACTTCATCGACCTTTATCAGGATACGAAGCCTCAGCTTCTTGGGTGGGTTTTCTGCTCCTCTTGCCCAGATAATTTCATTAAGCTCTGGACTTATCCATATCTTCGGCTCTATTACTCGAAGCTTAACCCTTCTTTTGACTCCTCCTTCTGCCTCAATGGGACCTTCGATGTACTTCACATATTTGGCGACAAACTCACGGACATACTTAGCGACTCTCTTTGCTCGTTTCCATCTTGGAGCTTTTTTCAGTAGTTTGGGTGAGAAATGAAGCGTGAGAAATCTTTCATCGTCAAAGTCTTGGTATTTCTCCACCAGAATCTCCGGTATTTTCTTGGGGCCTCGTCTACGTATTTTTCTTCTTTCAGCTAGAGGCTTTACATGCTCTTCCTCTTCTTCTTTGGTCTCCTCTACTTCCCCCTTTACTTCAGCTTCCTTTTCCTTTTCCTCTTCCTCTTCCTCAACAACCGCAGATGTGGGTTTGGCCTCCCGTATCTCCACGACTTCCTGACTTGCCATTATTATCACCTTATGGCTTTATCTTTGTTCTTCTCCAATGTCTCTGAGTAGGGGACCTCATAACTCTGAAATTTGTTTTAATCCTAACAAATAGTGGGGGCATTCTATTGGATTTCAATGCTCTTGCCAGCCTAAGTTTTTTGGCTAGGGGTTTAACTCTCGCCATCTACTTTCGCCTTATCTCAACCTTACCTCCACGACTAGAAAAGTATTTCAAAAATTGTCTTAAAATCTCTTTCAATTCACTATCCGTAATCATCCTCTGTATTCTCCCTGCCTGCGCAAGAGCGATAAGCTGATTCTCAACAAAACGACCAAACTCTGGTCTAACCATTTTGATTCTAGCCAGTCTTTCTCGAGCCTCACTAGTGAGTATTTGCCTCAGTATAGCTTCCCTCTGAAGTTCTTGACGCGCTCTTTCCTCCTCTTCTTGCTGGCGGATCATCATCTGCTCTAATTGCCGCCTTCTTCTCCTTAGTAGCAACTCTAATTCCTCGTCTGTTGCCATTGGATTATCACCATGTTGCCTCCGAGTATAAAGACTCTTCAAATAATCTGATACTTGTTAGAAGTATTAAAATTAGTCATTTGGTTGTAAATTTAGTATTGTTCGGCAAAGAGCAAAGCTCAATGGGTCTACGTGGGGGTATTGATGCTTGTTCCAAAAACTCTTAGGACTTACTGTCCCTACTGCAGGAAACATACCATACATTCAGTAAGCATATATAAGATAGCTCCTAAGAGGAGGGCTCTTTCAAAGGGGCAAAGAAGAGCGAAGAGAAGACGGAAGGGCCATGGAAATAAGGGTAGATACTCCAAGAAGCCAATAACTCAGATCAAAACACACGCTAAGGTCACCAAGAGGGGGGTCCTCGTCCTAAAGTGTTCCGAATGCAATAAAGTTCACCACCGCTCATTGGGGCAACGTATGAAGAAGCTTGAGCTTAAGAGGTGAACACAATGGCCACACCATTTGATGTACCTCCAAGCCTATTCATAGAGAGACTTAAAGACGAACTTAAGACCGTTAAAGAAATATCCCCTCCAGAATGGGCTAGTTATGTTAAAACTGGTGTTCATAAAGAAAGACCGCCAGAGCAACCCGATTGGTGGTACTACAGAGCTGCTTCTATTCTCTATCAGTTATATAAGCGAGGGATCGTTGGCGTAGGCGAACTAAGAAATCATTATGGAGGAAGAAAAGATAGGGGACACAGACCCGAAAAAAAGGTAAGAGCTAGTGCAAAGATAATCCGAACAATACTGCAGCAACTCGAAAAAGCTGGACTTGTAGAAAAGTACTACCGTCCTCATCCCAAGCTCCAACAGATTTGTGTTGGAAGAAAACTTACGAGAGCGGGGCAATCTCTCCTCGATAGAATCGCCACCAGATTAGCTAGGGAGATGGGGATTTTGAAATAACTAAGAACAAAATCAAGGATATTCTTAATTCTTTTCTCAAATTCCTCCTCCAACTAAAAGAAGCAATAGATAAACGATCAAATACTCTTACACCAACTGTTTATTCGCTTCTAAATATAAGCAAAGATCTGTCAAATCTTATGCTTTCTTCTAGCATAAAAATAGGGTCTAAGAAAGCTGTACTTAGGAAGATACGCAAATATTGCCCTACAATCATAGATATAATGGACAAGCTTCTTGGTGATACCCAGCATAGCGAAATTTGTCTCGAACTTGCTAAGAATGTTTACTTGGTTGGATGCTATGAGATTTTTGACAAACTGAAGAAAACTATTATTAGTAGTTTTGGAGGAAACCTTGATTTTCTAGCCTACTTCACAGATATTCTGATAGAAGTAGGCTGTATAGATTTAGCGTATGATATATTGCTGATCCTCCTACGAAATAGGTATAATCTTCCAAGCGTACTCATAAACTTAGCAATAACCAGTTACTTACTTGGCTATCCAGCAAAAGCATTGAAGTATGTGGAAATATACGAGAATATAACGAATAGAGAATCTAGGCTCAAAGTTTCTCTAAAAATAGCACTTGGAGGACGCATATAATTATCTGGAATACCCAGTTTTAGAGATATTCTAGAGGCTTCTTCTTTTGTAATACAGATGCAATCTCCTTCTTGCGAATGATCCATTCCGGTCTTATCAGAGCTACGAGATATATATCTCTGATAACCTCTATATTCACTATCCACCGAGGATCCTCAAGTGATACCTTACCCACATTAATAACACTTGCGACACGCTCAATAAGTCTTCGCGAGGATATTTTCGAAACTCTCTTGGAGACCTGTATCTTCCACGTATCATTAGGTCCTATTCGGAGTTTCGCTTTTTCAGCAATGAAGTTCAACAATTCGTCAATAGATTTTGTCGCGAGTTCCACAGGTATTATCTTACTCGTGTATCTTAGTATCCACGGCTTCTCCAGAAGATAGGCACGTATCTTTTGTATAGCTTTAATTGGATTACCACCAAAAACAATAGCTATTAGACCCGCTATAGCTCTATCCTTCCTCCTCACAAAGTATACTTCTATATCCTCTCCATACCCATTAGCATATAGACAATGCCAAACCTCCGAGGCTGCATCCAATTCATATCGTGGCTGAGTAGTAACTAAGAATTTGATGTTCAGAGGGACTATATTATTACTATCAGACATGCGCTCCAAACCAAAGAAAATATGTATTTCCTATACAAACTCAACTTTTGTTGGGCGCTTCTTTCTAGCTTTTCTCTTACGTCTTGCCCTGCGGGAGGGACGGATCTTCTCGGCACCTATACCCTTGTTTCTTAGACCTCTCGCCTTCTTACCTGCAGATGTTAATCCTCTGAAAACCCTTCCGCGATGCTTATTGCTGGTTATCCAATTCAAATTTTTATCGGCTTTTATTACTGGATTATCCCTCTCAACAAGTATAACCTCAAACCAGACATACTGTCCGTCCTCTCCTACCCAGTATGAGTTAAGAACCTCAGCATTCCTATATTTTCTTGCGGCCCGTTCTTCGGCTATCCACTGCAAGGACTTACCTACCGTATGCCCTTTTATACCGAGTCTCTTGCTTTTTCTTCCCTTGTTGGGACGAGGCTTCCTCTGACCTCCCTTTCTTACCCTTACTCTCACCAGTATTATCCCTTGCTTAGGTTTCCATCCCAATGCTCGGGCTCTGGGCAAATTTGTTGGTCTTTCAATTCGCACTACTGCTGGTTGTCTCCGCCACTGGATAAGCCTTTCTTTCAACAGACTCTCGTATTCCTCCGAGCTTTTATTGCTCCAGAACTCCTGCATATATTTATAGGCGCCCATATCTAGCACACCATCAATATGGACTGCAAGACCATATAATCCTTGTATCTCCTAATTTAAAGATGTGCTTTGAAACTATATATTGCTCTGGGTCTTAGATATCTCTCATAATGTGATTTATCATACTAGAGAAACTCATCAAGGACTCTCTGCCGCTTCTCGGACTTCTCTTCTTTCTTCTTATCCGCTAGGTATTCCTTAAGGATCTTTTTCATCCTAGACGCTATCTTGTGTGGCAACCTTATAATCCATGGCTCAGCCTCATTTTTAGGCCAATCCAAATTAAGAACAAAATCACGTGCATCATCAACAGAAAATTTGTGCCCTGGGGATACAATTATTTTATGTTTTCCTCTCACAATTATGAAGCCCATAACCCTTCCATTATAGATAATTGGAGCATATTTCTTGCCATCAACGTACGACCATTCCTCAATAACCTTCCCAACCAATATGCTCTTAGCAACACCTATGGATGGAATATTTGTGATGACCCCTGCATGCGAAGCTATCCCTAGTTTTCTTGGGTGAAGTATTCCTTGGCCATCTAGTACCAGTACATCTATGCGTTGCCCATTGCTGATGAGTGAAGATATGCTTGCAAGGATAACAGGTAACTCTCTAAATGCCAGATATGTGGGTATATACGGCATGAAAATGGGAATCATATCTATACTTGTAGTTAGAAGCTTCTCGTTATGCAGATCAAAGACACATCCAACCCCTATACCTACATCAGGAGGACCATCTACGAAGGATAGATCGAAAGTCGCTACATAGCGAATATTCTTCTTCTCGGTTCTGAGCAGGACTTTGCTGGCAAGAAATTCCTGTATTTTCTTCAGAGAAAGCAAAAAAGGCGGTATTTGGAGACAAGAAATATCAACCAAATACTCTCTCACATTCGAAACTGTTCGCCCAACTATGTGGATGCCCTCCCTTCGTAGGAGACGTATCTTCATGTCAACGCCTAGACTATATCCTCCCACATCGCCACTTGATCCTATGACCTTATAGCATGGATAATAGTCTGGATGCGGATTAGTCTTCATTATATACCCAATAGCCCTCGCAGCTATTACATCTCCGAGAGCATAGCTTATATCTCGGTAAGTGGTTATTTTTCCTCGAGGGATTCTACGCAACGCTTCAAGAACCACAGTGTAGAGATCTGGTGTTTCATAGACAACGTCTATAACATCGAATACATATCGTATTATTACATTGTTAGACATACTCTCACGCCTCTGGTGTTATCTATGTGCGACAAATACTCTCTAAACCCAAATAACATTTATTTTGTATTAGTCGAAACTAAGTACTCTGGGAACATAGGGCTTTCGGCTCGAGCAATTAAGAATTTTGGCTTCAGAAACCTCATATTAGTAAATCCCCTCACCAGAATTGATGGTGATGCTTTTGCAAGAGCTATGCATGCCAAGGATGTCCTTACCAACGCCCAGATTTATAAAACGCTTAAAGAATTTCAACAAAAGGAACACATCGATTTCCTCATAGGAACAACAGCACGAGTAGGAGGAGAAAAAAATCCATTGCGACTCGCGATCCCTCTCAATGCTTTGCGAGAGGCTATTTTCCCTAGGGAATCAAAGATAGCAATACTCTTCGGCAACGAGGAGCGTGGACTTAAAAATGAGGATCTTCTTCGTTGTGATATAATAATCACAATACCCACAAGTTCTGAATACCCTTCATTGAGTCTTTCACACGCTGTAGCTATCTGTGCCTATGAGCTCGCGCTATCACTAAGAACATTTAGGGAGTTACCATTCCGACCATCAACCCATTTGGAGAGGAAAATATTGGTAGAAAATTTACATAAAATTTTGGATATCATTGCAGAGTCTATGCCTGAATCGAAAAAGAGAATCTACAAGGGAATTCTGCGGAATCTCGTCAGAAGAGCCTTTCTTACTGGACGCGAAGTGCATAGCCTTATAGGGTTTACACGAATGATTTTACGGAGGTTATCCAGCTCGGAGAATTGATATTATGCGCCACAATTTTGAGTGTATTCTCATGGAGAATTCATGTTCATACTCCAGACCTATTTTCGATGCGAATTCTCTTAGGGGCACTGAGGGAGTATGACAAATAACAAGTTTGGCCCGAGGCTTGAGAATTCTTCTCGCCTCAGACAAAAAGTCTTCGTATAGCTTATTAATAGAAACTCCAAAGGTAGGAGAGCTTATACCATATGGGGGGTCAGTAGCAATACCATCGATGAATCTGTCAGCGAAGGGTAGATTTCTTGCATCACCAACGCGAATCTCTACGCATTCATGCCCATAATACTTGTGGAGAAGCATCATTGCGGCTTCTACTGCTCGGGGATTTATATCTATACAGATCACTCGCATACCGATTTCAGCCGCTTCTAATGCTATTGATCCAGTCCCACAAAATGGATCGAGAAAAACTCCTCCAGAGCGGATACCCGTTAAATTTACCAATACTCTAGATAGTAGACTCTCCATAGCTGCGGGTGGTGCATAGGGCCGGTATTTAGGATCCCTATTGAGAATAATATCTCTTCCTACTGGTAGTTTTATACCAAGATTTTCACCAAATAGTCTTATCTCTAATTGTGGCGAATTCAAAGAGATTTTTATCCACGGAAAATCATCCACTATTTTCCTCAGCATGCTATTGGCTTCTCTCGGGTTCTTGTGAAAATTTAGTATCGATATCGTATAGGGAATATAATATCCTAGCCTTGATCTTAGACCTCTAGACATATGCTTCTCTATTTCGGATATGTCGCTAATAAGGAGATATGCTTCTTTAACCGAAGCAAGCCTAAGAAAAATCTTTGATAGATCCGCATCCGAATTTATGACGATTTCTCTATCCGATATTTTCTTCATAGAGATGCCATTGTTATCGCCAATAACCGCTTCGAGTTCCCTTGTAGAAATGAAGGAAAACTTCGCATCTAGACGCACTAGATACCTAAACTTCATATACCCGCCTCTCTGACCTCTAATATTACTTCAAGAGAAAAAAACCTTATGCTATGTGAAGGTTATATTTAAGTTCTTTCAAGCTTTACGTGAAGACGACCAAGAGAAAAAAACCAATCAAAAGCGAATGGGCACATGCATTAAGTATGCGGGGGGCGGGATTCGAACCCGCGAAGGCATCCGCCACAAGGTCCTGAACCTTGCCCGTTTGACCACTCCGGAACCCCCGCGTAAGGTGATGCCGGGGGCGGGACTTGAACCCGCGAGGCGAAAACGCCATCGGATCTCGAGTCCGACGCCGTACCGTGCTCGGCAACCCCGGCCTATGATATTTCATATCAAATGAATTAAAATATATAATTGAGCTATTTATTGGTATCAACAGAATGAGACTTTATGCGAAGAATAAAAAATAGTGTCAGAGGGTTGCGAGTATTTCATGAAGAACCTTTTTAACTGGCTTACCTCCTGCGGATTCCTCAAATAGCTTCTTATTATTCTCTAAGGTCTTCTGGATAAGTAATCTAATCGCCTCCCGGATGAATTCTGAGCGGGAGCTCCATAAACCTAGCTCGTAAACGAAATAGTCTATGATCTGAATCAATTTTTTAGAAACCTTAACGGTCAACACCTTCGTGTAGTTCTGAAACACAATAAACACCCCACTTACTAAAGGCAACAAAAAGGCTTGAATAACCGTATCTAAATTTACTCATTATTCCACTTAAAAAGCGAATGACTTACGTACTACGATACCATATTATTGCGGGGAATTCAATATACAACTGGTTCATATAGAATTATTATAATCTCTAAAAACTTATCAGTCTACCACGGGGAGTATCAATAACCAAGATTCTTAACTAAATTCTCTAGCTTGTTTTGCTTTAGATATCGCAGTATCTTTTTTGGTACTATAGCTATTCTTCTTCTGCTTAGTGGTATTACTGAGAATTCATCTGCTCTGCTGATGAACTCTTCTACAATACTCCTATCTTTCGAAACTATGACATTGAAGGCTAAATCGACAATTACTAGCGACTCCAGTATTTCCTCTTGGTGGGAATCCCCGAATTCATGTTCGATATTAGGATCTGCTTGAGTTTCAAGTTCGCTTCTTTGTTCAAGTTCATTTTTCACTAACATGTAGATTGAACGCAAGATCTTTCTTCTCAGATGTTCTATAGGACGATCGAAGTTAAGGGTAAATTCAGAAACCATAGATTTTATTCTGGATTCTATCTTATTGGCAATTCGGAGAACATCTTCATAGTTGAATTCTTTAGTAAAGGCTATGAGTATTGCGACCTTCTTCACTTTGCGAGGCAGTTCACTGCGTTCGATGATGAAGGGGTAGGCAAATACTGTTAATGACTTGATCTCATATATCGCTTTGCTACTTAGGTATAACGCATAATCCGCTATCTGGTAGTTAGTCTCTATATCGATAGGAAAGTTCTCTGGTATGAGCTCCGAAATTATGGGTCCTTCTATCTCATCGAATTCTGCGAAACCAACAAAAAAACTGTTTTTCCTGCTGACCTTTTTAACTGGTACTATCGGCTTCTGAGTACACATACCCTTAGACCCTTCGATAGATTTTAGAAAGTAGCTTATCTGCTATTTCTGAAAGATAGTCCTCCACGATATCTGATCCCTCACGTGGATTTATTACTGCTAGGCTTATAGCTTGATTTGTTTGGCTACGTATAAATATGATTATCCTCTTCTTTCCCAATGCGAGTTTGAGGCTTATTTTAAAATCACAATCACTTCTAAATATATCTACACCAGAATTATCTCCAAGCTTTATCGATACTTCTCTTTCTCGTTCTAGGGACCCAATCACTCTCGCAGAAAACGATGATGACCACGATGCCAGATCTAAATTACCATCAAAGACGACCGGGAATCCCATGTAATCCCCAATAACGACAGTTTCTGCTCCTGTGTATGCTCTAAGTCTACGTACTAGAGTTGACATAGAGTCTAATGGAATTAATTTAGAGAGAACAACCTGCTGAAACATTTTAAATATGGATGCTGGCATGTAGATGCTGGTGTCATATGCGTAGAGATCTATCCTTGGGAATATCTCGGCAAGTTTTGATTTTAGCTTGTCATTCAGTAACTTTTTAGCTGGTACCGACCCTGGAATATCCCGTTTATGTGCCAACAAAACTACTTCGGCCTTATCCCCAGGATAGCGCTCAGAAAAAATTGTGTTTATTCTGTAGAGAAGTTCTATGAATTCTTCTAGGTTATCCTTAAGCCTCGATTTTTCAGATGAATCTACAACATAAAGTACTGTTGTGCTAGAATCAATTATTTTGTCCAAATACTCAAAGTTTCTCTTCTTAAAACGTTTCTGCCCAGGAGTGACAAAAACGTTAACTTTAAAATTAAAGATCGAAAGTCGGTATTTCTCAACTGAGGTGGATGGCGTTGTTTGGAGCGCATATTGTCTATCAATAGTTATGAGAAATCGTGCAATGGAGGTTTTTCCGGCATTAGCTGGACCCAACACAATGATTTTCCCAATGCCTAATCTCATATGTGATC
>Ga0190313_1001775_pt1 | contig 11277 bp, 7 predicted proteins | sample 4870071011_MG_FD_169989 | JGI IMG/M metagenome (GOLD analysis project Ga0190313, IMG submission 169989) | Hydrothermal vent sediment bacterial communities from Southern Trench, Guaymas Basin, Mexico - 4870-07-10-11_MG | ecosystem: Environmental > Aquatic > Marine > Hydrothermal vents > Sediment ...
CTCTACTACGTCGTAAGCTAATTCCCTTAGGTACTTCTTAAGGATCCCTTCACGATCCTCGGCTACGGAAAGAACCTCCAATAGGGGGAAGACGAAGCAAGGCCACCATAGTACATCCCACCCTACGGAAGCCGACATCTCTCGGAGTAACGAATTCACATCCTTAAGCCTACGCGTTAGCTCCTCCCTCCTCTTACCTACTTTCAATATTAGAGGAGTTAAGTGGAGCACGTCCTTAAACCTAGTATATTCGCTCCTTTGAGTATCGTAATCGTGGTACCAACCCTTATGCCAATGGCGTTCCAATACGTTAACGCACTCTAGGTAAACCCTCTTCCACTTCCCTACTTCCCCCTCTAGCCCTAGCTTAGATGAGAAGTAGGACATTAATCCGGCCGCGTGCGCTATAGCGGCGGCTAGCTCCGGAACCCTAACGTGCTCGATGGATTCGCTACCCCTACCTATGATGCCGAACCTAGTAGCGTTATCCTCCCCGCTTTCCCAACTGCACTTGTAATGGAAGAAGCCCTCTTCGTCCCTCCTATTAGCTATCCACCATTCTAAGTACTTACTCCAGTATCCGTAAGTTTCCCTTACCCATCCTAGATCACCTCCTCTAGAATATATTATTTCGTAACAATAGAAAGGTAAGCACCAAACGGGTGAAGTACCGCACGGAGTACCGTCGTAAGCTACCATATTGAAACTCCCGTCGGCGTGAACGCAAGGTACGTTAGGTAAGGGAGCGTCCTCGAAAATCCCGTGGATTACTTCCTCCGCCGTCCCTATATCGAAGTAGCTTAGCATAAGCATATCTATGGAAGTTTCGGCTAGGACTACCCTCGGCCAATTTACGTGCATTACGTCCCATCTATGTTTTAAAACCCCTTTAGGAGGATATACCATATGCCTTAAGGTCTCCACGTCGTAAATAAAACCGTTAACCCAATGAGGGGGCCAATCGCCTATAAGCGAAGGAGAACCCCTCCAGAATTCCCGATCCTCCTCCAGTTTAACTCGAATCGAATTCCTTAATCCGGACAGGGCTCGCTTACCCTTATCCGCGACTTCCTTTAGCTCCCTACCCTTAACGGCTATTAACCCTAATTCGATTACTTCCCTACCCAGCTTGAACTCCTTAATTCCATAAGCTAAAGGCCCCTCCCTTACGGCTTTGGGGATATCTAGCTTGGAAAGGGTAAGGTAACGCCCCGTAAGGCCTCCTTCTACCGTTAAGGATAAGATGTTCTTACCGTCAGTAAGGGCTAAACCATCATCAAGATAATAGAGGGATAGGGAATCGCTAGCTCCTTTAAACTCGATATAGGGGAAGATGATGACGTTCGCCTCCTTCTCCGCTTTTAGCTTCAATAAGCAACCTAAAGTATCCCCATCTATTACGGCGTAATCGGCCTCTACCGAAATTCCCTCATACTCAAAGACGTGGTTTATAACGTTCTTAGAGTGATAAGTGGATCTTACCTCTATCCCTTCCCTTAAGAAGTCCTCCTGCCCCCTTAAGAGCAATCCGTTAACGTCGAAAGCTATGCCGAACGACATAACTCTATCAGCTTGATCTTCGAAGAGGAACCAATCGAAGCCTATTAACCAACCCACCTGGAAGTAATCTAGGACCTTCACTACTCCCTTTGGATCGCTAGGGAAGACGTTATCGGGATTTTGAAGGTAACCGAAGGGGGTTAAGTTCCTTCCGTCCCGCATACAGTACACCCCTTCGACTAAAAATTGGAAGAGTTATAAATTATCGCTTAAGGCCTTTAGTAAGTTATTGTAAACCACAGTAGTTAAGGGATCCCTTAAGTAGTTATCGCAGTTAAGAGAGGTAAGTACGACCTTACCGTAACCCCTTTCAATAGCCAATACGCTAGCTCCCCAATCCCATATCCAACCTTCGAAGTAACCGGCTAGGACCTCGCTAGGCATTACCCCACTGCCCCTCATAAGGTAATTCGGGATTATAGCGGAACCTTCCATACCTAAGGGATTATCAAGGGGTAAGGGCGAGTAGAGCTCCTCCTTAAAGTAGTGATAGCCAGTAATCCATTCACCTCCCCTTTTGCTTACACAAATTTTACCCCCCCTTACCCCTAATGGGCCTGTACGTGTTATTAAAAGGAGGACTCTACCTCCCTCCCTTATGAAGCCTTCTACGATCTTGCCGTAATCCGCATCCGTAGTAAGTACTAAGTCGGCTCCTTCGAGCTTAGAAGGTGAAGGAAGTACTTCGCAACCGGCACGCTTAAGTCCCTTTAGGATCGAGGCAAAACGTAAATAAGGAGCCCTAGCGTAGATCGCTACCCTTAGGTTATCCTTTAACTTAGGGGACGAATATTTAGGCGGTACTAGTAAGAACTTAAGGGAGTTCTCGGCAACCTCTCCTCTCCTGATAAGTGAAACTTTTAAGGTAGCCCATTTAGGTTCTCGAACTTCTGGTACCTTAAAGTGCAAAGCAGCTAACCTAACTAAAGTTCCCCTCTTTACCTTAACCCTCGTTTCCCCTCCAACTAAACCATCTAGCTCCCATACTAGCTTAGCTTCTCCTAACTTAACGGCCCATAGGGCCGTTAAATAAAGGGTCGTCGAAAACTCCCGGCCGCACCATAGGTTAGGTCCCCGCCCTACTTCGGCTACTATTAACAAATCGCCGTTTAATTTAACTAGTTCCTTAACCGGTAATTTAGCCTCCCTATAGAAGTTCAGTAAACCGTTACATTCCCAATAAAGGTCGTACAATTGCGTTACTATATACCCAGTTATACCGGTACGCTTACGTATTTCCTCCACCATGTACTTAAGGGATTCCAATTGGTGCCTCCTCGTAGCTTTAGTTAATTCCTCTAGGTCCTCCCAAATTTCATTTAAACGATATTTCTTAAACCTAATTTCTACCCCTTCAGGAGTATTAGAATTCCAGCTGGAGGAGAACCACCAAGGGCGTTTCCCGCCTTTAAATAAGTTATTTAACGAAGGTAAACCCCACGTCCCGAACTCGGATACTAAAGCCGGTTCGTCCCCCTTCCTTAAGGACTTAGGACCGAAAGTCCAGGAGGGATCGTTAGATAGGGAAGTTAAGAACTCCTTCCATTTCTCCTCCCCTCCCGGTATGCTGACGTACTTATGGTAATCGGCTAGGTCCGTTATTACGTGGAAATTACCTTCACAAGGGGAATTATCTACTATTAACCTAGTAGGATCTAATTTCCTTATTAACCTATATGCCTTAATTAACCAATTCCTACCCCTCTCATCCGCCGGGTTAACTCCCCATCCTTCATTAACTATCCCCCATATTATTAATGAAGGATGATTCCTATCCCTTAAGACCATAGCCTTTAGCGTCTCCTCTAATAGCCTTTCGGCTTTAGAGGTGAAGACATCTACGTGGGGGAGCTCCTCCCAGACTAGTATCCCCATTTCATCGGCTAACTCCAGGTAACGAGGGCAAGGTAACTTTACGTGTAAGCGGAGGAGGTTAAAGCCCATATCCTTAGCCGCCCTTATTTCCTCCCTTATCCACTCCTCGGAAGGAGGAGTATAGACGGTATCAGGGTAGAATCCTTGAACTAAAACCCCCTTTATGTAAAGGGGTTCCCCGTTAAGGTAAAGCTTCCTTCCCTTCGCTTTCACCTCCCTAAAACCTAAACGTAAAGCTAAGGTATCGATAGGCCTACCTTCCGAACTTAAAGTAACCTTCGCTTCGTAAAGTCGGGGCGAATCCGGGCTCCACGGGATCGGTTCGCCTACCCTTAAAGTTAAAGTTATTTCATTCCCCTTTACTTCGGCGCTTTTGGAGAAATCCTCACCTTTAGGGGAAGTTAATCTTGCGTTAACCTCGTAACGCGTTAAACTATCGATACCACTTAAGGCAATCTTAAAGGACGCTACACCCCCCTTAAGGTATGGTATTACGAAAACGTCCTCTATATAAGCTTTAGAGGTGGCCTCTAGCCATACATCCTGCCAAATGCCTCCTACGCGGCAATACCACGTTTGCTTACCGTGGGGTACTTCCATTAACCCTAGATCATCTGGGTAATAAACCCTTAAGGTTAGTAAGTTCTCATCTCCATATTTTAAATACTTAGATATCTCCACCTTAACCGGTACATAACCACCATCGAACCGTCCTACGTACCTCCCGTTAACCCATATTTCGGGGAAGTAATTAACGGCTCCTACGTTAAGGAATATCCTCCTACCCTTTAGCCGTTCCGGCATCGAAAACTCCCTTTGGTACCAAGCCCAGCCACTGTACTCCCTAAGCTTAGGGAATTGTGCTTGCCAGCAGTAGGGCACCACTATACCTTCGTAATCCTTAAGCCTCCCTGGTAGGTACCACTTCTCCTTTAAGCCTATCCCCTGTGGATCCACTTTAAACTTCCATATCCCGTTCAATGAAGCTTTCCACCTAAGCCCTCCCTTAGTAACAATCATAGCTCGAATTCAGGAGCGTTATCCATTAATGGTGCCCTTATATGAGCCTACCCATTACCTTAGCGGATTCCAAGAAGATCTTCCTGAAGACTATGAAGAATACTATGACCGGTATTATAGCCATGGTAGTAAAGGCCATCATGACGTTCCAATAGTGTAAGTACTGGCCAGCGAGGTTGGCTATAGCTACAGGTAGGGTTTGCATTTCGGGGGTCCTTAAGATAATTAAAGGCCAGAAGAAATCGGTCCAAGCGGAAAGGAAGGTTAACACTATTAGCATTATGAATATAGGTTTACAGTATGGTAATACTATCCTAAAGTAAATTACGCTGTAAGGCGCCCCGTCTAGCCTAGCGGCGTCTATGTACTCTAAGGGCATGGTCTTCATGTACTGTGTAAGCATGAATATGGAGAAGGGGCTAGCTAGACCGGGTAATATTAAGCCTAAGTAGGTATTCACTAAGTGCCAGCGTACTAACATGACGTATAACGGAATTACGTAAACGAAGAAAGGCACTGCCATTAAGCTAATGATTAACGAAAATAGTAACCTCTGTCCCTTAAACTTAAAGAAAGCGAAGCTAAAGGCAGCTAAAGCCGCTATAAAGGTACTACCTAAGGCCACGCTAGTCGCGTATATGAAGGTATTTAAGAAGATCCTAACTACGTCTACTAACTGGAATACCGTAATGTAACCTTCAAGCGTGATCCTCTTAGGTATGAAGGTGGGCGGGAATACGTAAATTTCGCTAGACTTTTTAAACGAGGAAACCACCATCCAAACGAAAGGTAAGATCATTAACACTCCGTTAGCACTTAATATTATGTAAACTAAAGCCCTTATTAAGTACTTCTTTAAATCCCCCTTCACTTGAACCTCACCTCCCTAGAAAGTATCCTACCTTGGAAGTAAGCGAACAACGTTATTAAAGCGAACAATACCATAGCTGAAGCTATAGCGTAACCCATATCGTACATTATGAAACCGTAATGGTAGAGGTAGAATACCATCGTGTAAGATGCATAACCTGGACCTCCGTGAGTTAGTACGTAAACTTGCGGGAATACGTAAAACGCCCAAATGGTGTTTACTACTATTACAAAGAATATTATAGGCATAAGTAACGGTATGGTTACGTGCCTGAATATCTGATGGGTGGAGGCCCCATCTATTTCCGCCGCTTCATAGTAGAACTTAGGTATGGAATTGATCGCTGCGTGGAATATTACCGTATTATAACCTATGTGCTTCCAAGCGTGTACTAGTATTACCGCTATCATTACTATAGATGGATCCGTTAACCATTTAATTCTCCCTATACCCAACAGTCCTAAAATATAATTCACTAATCCTACCCTAGAATCGAGTAGGAACCTCCATACCGTAGCTACCTCTACCCATCCACATACTACCGGTATGAAATATATGACCTCAAATACCCCCCTACCCTTAAGCCACTCCCTGCTGAAAAGCCAAGCTAAAGGTAATGCAGGTAGTACCGAAAGCGGTACGCTACCGGCTACGAAGTAAAGCGTATTGTAAATGGATTTAAGGAATACGTCATCGTGGAATAACCTTACGAAGTTACCTAGCCCTATGAATTTAGGGGGGGATACTAAGTTCCACTCATAGAACATTAACCTAGCGGCATTAATTATAGGGATGATGGTAAAGATCAACAATAAGGAGAAAGCAGGCGTTAGGAATAGGTAAGGTGCTATGCTCTCGGAAAGCCTACTTAACCTACTCGGTTTACCCCTACCGGCAATAACGTGAGACATCATGATCACCACTTGTATCCATGATTATATCAACCCGACCTTCCCACACTTATGAACTCCACCTTATAGCTCATCCCGTTTAAAGCTAAAAACCTTACTTCACCGCATCTCCTCGGTACGTTACCCTTGTATACTATCCTACCTCCCTCATCCATTACCTTAACTATATAGTTACCGTTCGAGGAGTAACGTAGGCTTACCTTTATGCCTCCTCCCTTTATTACCTTATAAGTTAATTCGAAATTTACGTCACCTACGCTTAAGTTACCTATACGGTACCTCTTTCCCTCCTTTAAGAACTCCTTGGGCAAGCCGGGAGATAGGAGGAAAGAAGGATGATCCGAGAAGGGCACCTCCCTAAATCCTATGACGTACCTAATTATGGTTAGCGCCGTTAACGCGCCCCATCCGTAACCTTCTACCCTAGGCGTACCAGGAGGACCCCAATTCTCGTAACTTACGCCAGGTATAGGGTAACCCCTCTTCCATACCCTCGCGTCGGTCATTGAGTATACCCTATTTATTAATCTATAAACCTGTTCAATTAGCAAATTCCTTAAAGCCTTATCGACTTTACCGGCCGCCCATAAAGCTTCGAAGTAGGGGAAAACTAAGGAAGGCCAATCTAAGGTAGCTACGCCTACCGATTCCTTAAATTCCCCTAATAATTCGTTAACGTTCTCGCGGTTGAGCATAGCCCTTATTTGATGCCTACTAGCTAAGCCTAAGAATATAGGGGCTAAGTGAAGGGGATCCTTGTACTTAGTGAACTTCCCCTCCTTAACGTCGTAATCATGGAACCATCCTTTAAACCATAACCTCTGAAGCTTAAGGTAGTAATCGCGATATACATTCTCCCAGTACTTTACCTCACCTTCCCCTAAGCCTAATACCTTAGCGTAAAAAGCCATAGCTTTAGCGGCGTAAGCCATAACTGCTTGAAGTTCGGAGGGCCTAATGTTCTCTATTAGCTGTCCGCCGGATACTTGGATGCCGAACCTAGGGGCTACGTCTTCCCCGCTTTCCCAGCTACACTTATAGTGTAACCATCCCTCCCTATCCGATCTGTTCTTAAGCCACCACCTAAGGTAGGAAGACCAATAAGGGTAGATCTTACGTAACCATTCCTTATCTAACGCCCTAGCGTATAGTAAGGAGTATAAGTAGAACGGGAAACACCAAGCCGGTGAGGTCCCACATTTACTCCCGTCCATAGCTACCATATTGAAACTCCCGTCGGCGTGAACGCAAGGTACGTTAGGTAAGGGAGCGTCCTCAAACAGGCCTAGGAGAACCTCTTCGGCTAGCTTAACGTTAGCGTAACTCATTATGAACATATCTATGGAAGTTTCGGCTAATACGCATCTAGGCCAATTTACGTGCATTACGTCCCATTTATGCTTAAATACCCCTCTAGAGGGGTAAATTACCATCCTTAAGGTTTCGAAATCGTAAATGAAGCCCCTAACCCACCTCTTAGGCCAATCACCTATTAGCCTAGGTGCATTAGACCAGAAAGCTAGATCCTCCCTTAACTTCTCCTCTAGGGAATTAAAAGCGTTCCTTAAACCTCTTCGGAAATTAGTTAGGGCCTCCTCATAAGAACTACCTTTAGCTAAAATGAGTAATGAGGACCTAACAGAATGCGGGGGTACACTTAACTTAAAGCTCATAACCCCGAAAATAACGAATAGGCCCATGCCCTCCCTCATATTCGAGAAATCGTTAGCCTTTACCCACTTCCTTATAGTTAGATCGGAAAGAGCGAACTTCCTAGCTAAGCCCGTTACGTTACCTCCTAATACTACCGTTACCCCTAAGGCCTTACATGAAAGTACGAGGTAGCTATCTTTAATACATCCATACATGAGGTAAGGCCTAGGAGAGAAAAGCATCCCTACGGCGTGAAAAGCAATCCTTGCGACCTCCGGCCCTTCATTACTCACGCTAACTAAGCAGGTTAGGGAATCCCTTCCGGCTAGAAAGTACTTAAGAGAGAAAGTTAGGTTACGATATCTCCAATCATAGCTCATTACGTTCTTAGTATGGTACGCGGAATACAATTCCACTCCCTTCTCCGAAAAATCCTCGGGGGAGTAAAAGGCCTTACCATTAACGTTAACCCCTAATTTTAAACATGCTACGTAATAGGGATTAGATATGAAGTTCCAACCCCAACCTACTACCCATTCATATCCTAAGGCTGGTACGGACCTTAGTACGCCTGAGGGCTTCTTAGGCCATACATGGTAAGGGTTTTGGAGCATGCCATAAGGGGTAAAATGTAGGCCTTTAAAAAGATCGAATCCAAGCGGCATCACTACCTTAATTGAAGACAAAAATATTAAAAACGCGATTAGTACGGAATACCATCTTACCATAACTTTAACCCACGTTAACTTACCTTTAGATGGAATAATATGGAATATAAAAAACTGTTAAAATTACCTCTTAAATATCTCCTGGATGGCTCTCTTAGCTGCATCGTTTAAAGCAGCTCTTGGATCCTTCCTAATATCCGGGTTATATACCGACTGTAGTTCTGGGCCGAGTATTTCCCTGAAGGCGGGGTACTTCTCTATATAGAATTCTACCTTAACTTCCTTAAGCGGTATAACGAAGGGCTTAAACCTAGGTTCGGTCTTCATCAGCTCTTCGAATACCTTCTTCCTAGAGGGCGGTGAAATTCCGTACTTAATGGCCCAATTCCTCTCGTTCCAATCGCTAGTCAACTCCTTGACTACTAACCATGCCTCCTTCGGATGCTTAGTGAGTGAACTAACTCCGAAAGCGGATCCGAATAAGGGGGTAAACCTACCGGCTGGCCCAGCCGGTAAGGGAGCTGTCCTCCAAGTAGTGAAATTGGGGTAGTCCTTCCTTAACGCTGCGATCTCCCAAGGCCCATCTATTAACATAGCTAACTTCCCTTCCGCGAAGAGGGTTAAGGGCGGAGTAGCACCCCAAATATTGGGATAAGCTACCTTGTACTTGTGTATCATGTCAGCTATGAAAGTTAACGCCTTAACTCCCGGTTCCTTATTGAAAGCCGGTCCTACTACCTTACCGTTTGCCCTTTCCCAAACCTTACCTCCAGCTTCATAAAGGAATATGAACCAGGGTAAATCCCAGCCAGGTAGGCAGAACCCGTAATCCGTAACCTTAACTAAAGCCTTACTGTACTCTAATAGTTCCTCCCAAGTCCTAGGAGGCTTATTGGGATCTAGGCCGGCCTTCTTAAATAGCTCGGGGTTATAGTAAAGCGCGAAAGTTAGGAAGTCTATCGGTATGCCGTAGGTCTTATTGTTATATATTAACCCAGGTAACTTCCACGTGAAGTCGAAGAAATCGCTCTTATTGATACCTATCTTAGGATCATTAATGAAGTCGTCTAAAGGTCTTAACATCCCGCTCTTAACCATGGAGAGTATTTGTACATCCATGAGCTTAACTACATCAGGTAACGTACCCGCTACGTATTCCGCCATTAATTTAGGTAGATATTCGCCGTGCGGATATACCTCCAGCTCTATTTCTATATACGGGTATTTCTTCTCGAACTCCGGTATGAATACGTCCTTGTAAAGGCTGATTTCTGGCGGCCCTCCGAACATCGCGAACCTAATCTTGATCCTCTTAGGCGCGCTTAAGCTAGGAGCTACTGATACGCTAATGGCAATTATAAGGGCGATGGCTAAAACCTTAAGATAATTAAGGTTCCGGCCGGTAAGGGACATAGGCCTTACCTCGCAAAACTACTAAAAACGTAAAATATATAAAACTTCTACTACTTTAAAACCAAGGTACAATGGGCGCTAAATTAAGGATTAAGTCCAGGTATCACGCTAACGAGGTTACTACACTAGGATCGCACCTTAGGTTGGTCCTCGAATTACCTCCCTGAAAACGATAGAGGGCTTGATGATGCCGTACACGGTTGGTATGGGGTTCTCTCGATCTACGATCCGGAAGGTAGATTAAGGAAAGGTATGCACGGAGAGCTAGCAATAAGTAAGGTCAAGGAAAAATTAAAGGCCCTTTTAACGTAGCTATTCGGAATTAACTTAATAGGCTTAAAGTTCGTAAATAATAAAGTACATCATCTCCTCGATACTAAAAGCGCTATTTTATGGCAAATACTTAAAATAGGACGTTTTATCTTAAGGTTAAAAGGGGGGTAGTTAAATTATTAACGGTTATTATAATTATAAACCTAAGGAATAATCTAATAAGTGGACATGGACGCTAACGTTAGGGAGGAAGTTAAAGACTGGTACGAGGGCGCACTGGTCGATCTAGAGGAGGCTAAATCGGCTTTAGCTAACGGCAGGTACAATTGGGCACTTTTCGCAGCCCATCAAGCGGTCGAGAAGGCGTTAAGAGCAGGGTTTATGGCCCTTAGGAGGGCTAGGGCCCCTAAGACTCACGACTTAGTTAGGCTCATGGAGGGATTGGGGTTAGAGATACCTGAAGGTCTTAAGATGGAGATATCGGAGCTCTCACCGTATTACACTATCGCTAGGTACCCGAATGCGGGCTTAACTAGACCTTGGGAAAGCATCAATAGGGGGACGGCTGAGAGGTTGGTGAAGTTAATTGGGGAGGAGATCGGGCTTAGATAAATTAAATTTACCAGAAAACGTGAGGAAAGCGTTAAGAACTTTCCTAATCGAGGTTAAGGAAGAGTTAGGTGAAGTGGAAGTATATCTCTTCGGAAGTTACGCTAGGGGGGATTGGCTCCTCGATAGCGACCTCGACTTAATTGTGATTTCCCCTAAGTTTAAGAACTTAGAACCGGGTAAGAGATACCTGTTGGTAAGGGGGTTATTACCTAGCGAGATTTCCGTCGAACTGCTACTTTATACGCCGGAGGAATTCGAGGAAAGGAAGAGGAGGAGTACGCTTCTCCGAGAGGTTACGGAGTACTGGGTGAAGTTACTTTAGTTATCCCTTTACAAGGTAATTTAAAGGCGTTCCCGCCCTTAGGGTAACTTCTAGGTTCCGGTAGGCCTTAGTAATAGCTTTTAAAGGTATAGTTATAGG
>Ga0190313_1001776_pt1 | contig 11267 bp, 13 predicted proteins | sample 4870071011_MG_FD_169989 | JGI IMG/M metagenome (GOLD analysis project Ga0190313, IMG submission 169989) | Hydrothermal vent sediment bacterial communities from Southern Trench, Guaymas Basin, Mexico - 4870-07-10-11_MG | ecosystem: Environmental > Aquatic > Marine > Hydrothermal vents > Sediment ...
ACCCTAAATGAGGAAAAGAAGAAAAAAACAAAACCACACAAAGAAAAACACCCCCCAAACAAAAAACAAAAAAACAAAACACAAACAAAAAAATTGAACGAGACAACTTGAATAATTCAAGTAACGCTCTTTTTTTAATCTTAATAATTACAATCCATACAAACGTAAATCCAATGCTTTAGATTAGGGTTAATTCCTCCTTCATAGTATTTTATACAATTGTAAAATTTATAATCCCACTTTAATTGTTTAATATAATTCTTATGTTCATCAAATGTTAATTCACTTAGATACATTTTTCTCAATTCCTCATTTATTAAATTGTATAATTCTTCTAAAGGAGCATAACTTGGATGAATGTTTTTCCAATAGTTTTTAAATGCTATTTTTAATGCTTCAAAATATTGTTTTAAGTTTGGTTTTGGTTTTGGAATATCACCTTCCCTAACTAATATTTTACCTATTTCATCTTTATGTTTCTTTACCCAATCTTCAATTTTCCAACTTTCTAACCAAATCATACCTACAGGTTCAATATAGTTTGGTATTGGAATATTATCGTTTTCAAATGACCTTGAAAATCTTATTAATGGAACTACTTCACTTAAGTAGAATAGTTTAGATAACATTTCTCTAAATAAATCGAATGGTATTGGTTTTAATCTTTCAATAAAACACTTAGTATCTCTACATTCAAAAAGCTCTTTGAAAGTAATTCTACCATTAAATAGTTTTGCTAGGAAAAGAATACCAATTGGACTAAATTTATGTTTTTTAGCTTTACAAAATTCTTTCTGAATTTCAATTAAACTACTCAAAACGCTTTCCTTAACCTTAACAAAATTCTTTATGTCACTAAGAATATCAACACACCTACACGTAGATAGATTTTTTACACTAAAAGGTTCTTTTAAGTTTAATAATATCATTCTTCTAATTTCATTAGCAATTTTACCCCTTACTTGTAAGTCCCATTTACGATTTCCTTCATCTAACATGTTATATTGAACATAATATTCAAGAAATCTTTCTTTTGAAAGTTTTTGTATAAAATCAAGAAATTGTTCAAAAGAAATTTTACTTTTCAATTCATTTGGTAATTCATTATATAAATCAATAATTTTAACCCAAAAGTTATCTCTAGTTTGAATTTCATCTAGTGAATAATTTTTCATAACAACTTTAGTAATTAGTGAAGGTAAAAAATCTTCAAGTTTTTTAATCTTTTGAACTAAATGTGGTGCAAATTGATAAGATATTTTAATATAATATTTGTCTTTATCAAATTCATCCTTCCAAAAATCCCACGTTACAATAACAAATGATTTTTTCAATCTCAAATCTTTAATCCATTTTACAAAGTTTTCCCATGACATTACATTTTTAATAACATTAGTATTACTATAAATTTCATAAGCATTAATATAATTACCTTCATATTTATCAATTTTTAAATACGTATCTACTAAATCATTTACTAAATCATCTTCATTTACTTCATTAATTGCTTCAACAATTACTTTAACTTTAACTTTCTTTCCTACATATTTCTTAAATTCTTCACGTAATGTTAATTTACCAACATTAATATAACAAGTTTCATATTCATAAACTTTACCTTTAACCTTCTTTTTTCTTATCTCTAACTTAACATCCCTTTCAAATTCAAAATTTTGTAGTGTCATTATGTAAATTATTAGTATGGTAGGATTTATAAATTTTTCTCGCTTAGCGGAAATTAAATGTAATATTATATAAAATTTACTTAAAAAAGAAAAGGAAGAAAGATTAAATAGTTATAAGACTAATGTTTTTTTAACATATTCTTAATTATTTTTAAGTCATTATTATCTATACCTTGATAGAATAATATTGCTATTAGTTTAATTAATTCTTTTGAAATATGTCCTTTTACTTTAAAACATGTATTACCTTCATGTTCATCTATTGGAAATATGCAAATATATTTTGATTTTTTACACTTGTAAATAAACATATTTGAAAGAATATCTTCAAATTCCGTCATTTCTATTACTTTCTTTCTTTTATAAAACCACTTTAAAACATAATCTTCATCATCATTATTTATACAATAACATTTCTTTACTATTCTATTAATAGTATTTATACCATCAACTCCTTCAACTACAATCTTTTCAATTTTATTAAATTCTTTAAGAAATTTTTCATAAGGTATATAAGTTACAAGACCATAAAATGAATAAAAAGCATTAAGAATTATTTCTCTTTTTGTTAAACCTTTCCAAAACTCAACTTTAATTAATTGCATACCCATTAAAACAAATTCTACTATATAGTAGTTTAAAAACTTTTCCAATACAAACAAAATATACTATAAATTACTATTGAAAGAATTATAAATGTAAAATAGATAATGTGTAATTAAAGTTAATTTAAAAATTGAATGAGGTTTCTTGAATAATTCAAGTAACGTTCTAAAATAATATAATTTTAATTATCTAATTCCTGCTAGTAGTAGGTTTTGTATTTTCTTGTGATGTTCATCTATTTTAGCTATTACATCATTTAATGTTTTTTGACTTGGTTTTACAAATAGTTCAATTACTTGTGGTTTTGCTAACATTTGAACATTAACACCAATAAATTTTGCTTCAAGTTCAGCACCATACCAAACTTCTATAGTGTATGGATAATATTTATAATAATCGTTAAAATCGTATAAATGTGATGAAGATGGTAATGTATCTTCAAGTTTAGCATAGGGTAATTCATAATATTCTGTTTCACCATTAACATCTGTTGATAGTTCAGTTATGTAATTACCATCCTTATCATATATCTTAATCAATCTACCACTTAATGGATTACCATTCTTATCCTTTACTCTAAACTTTACTTGATATTTTAATATTATTTTGAATGGTGTTCCAACTGTTCCAGCTATATACGCTTTCCATGTTGTTGTTTCAATATTAACTAATTCTGCTGATGGGTTTCCAGATGTTCCCCAACAATAAATTAATCTACCAGTATCTTGAATAATTATGTTTGTAATTCTTGCAGTATAATTCCATGAACCTAATCTAATACCTTCATATCCTCCCTTAACAAATGCTGATAATATTTTTGGTGTTACTGATTTTATTTGTAGTCCATATTCAGGTTCTGTAGATATCCAATTATAAATTTCTGAATTGTACATGAATACATTTTGTACTCTAAACATTGCATTAATATTCCAATACTTGTTTGGTGTTTCAGGTTTAGCTACAGAATCATTAACCCAAAGTCCTCTAGCATAATAACTTTTGAATACTGTACCATAACATTCTATTCTAGCTTCTGTTCCAGCACCTCCAAATATAGATGCGTAACAATTTTTTGATGCATTAATTATTACACCACCGTATGCTGTTCGTTTAGTTCCAATATCAATAATTTCACCAAATCTAATCTTGGCATAGTTGTAATTACTAAAGAATGCTCCCCATGAATTTGAATTAACTATTGATATTAGTACAAAATTTTTATCAATAAACCATGTTTCATGATAATTATCACCTACGTACAATCTACCAATTAATACATAACAATTATTACCAATCTTTTCCATTACTGGTAGTTTTAATCTTTGAACTTCTCTATACACTTTATCAAAAGTCCAGGGTTCACTTTCAGTTCCGTATACAACTCTAATGTATTGACCATACACCCAATTATCCATAACTATATCACCTTCATCTATTGTAATTGATGGTTCTATAGTTTCAAATCTTATTTCAATTTTATTAATTTGAGTTAAATCTGGTGTTGTTGCTGATTGATTATCAAATGCATACGTATCAACTGGTATTCCAATAATGTGCCAGCCTACTCTTAGTAAATGCGTTACATCATATTCTCCCCAATTACCATTAACATCATATACACGTAATTTGCATGAAGCTATTTTTTCAAGAACTTCAATTGATTTTATCCATAGGAATAGTGCTAATGCACAATTCTTCATATTAGTTGTTGATATTGTTTTATATGCACCAAATAATGTTTGTGTAGTATTTGGTTTGTAAATGTTTATTCCAGCATTACCCTCCCGATAGATAGTTGTATTATTTGATAGTGCACCATCACCTATAGCTACCCAATTTGCTAAATCATCAGTATCGCATGACGCTACTTGAACATAATTATGTACAAATGACATAACTTTATACCATTAACTTTCTTATCAATTCAATTTTTTCAAAAGGTAAATCAACAACAATTACAGGTTGTGGTCTAAATTCACATCTGTGTATTACTAATTCACCTAACTTAAGATAGACAATTACTTTACTAGCTTCAATATCGTAAACAATATGATACCTATCCTTAACATCTATTAATTTTACTTTTCCATCTGTTTCAATTGTATAATCTAAAATATTATATAGTTCAGAAGGAATATTTATACTAATTTCAACTAGCATAATTATACTACCCCCAAAACTCTACCTTTCTTATCAATCTACCTTCACTATCATAATATAGTTTAATAGTTTTCTTTCTTTTAGTAATTTTATCAATTATAGTTATTTCACTAATATTTCCTGTAGTAGGGTCATAACTGTAAGTTACATCAATTGGATTAACATCAACGCCATGTAATGTTTCTTGCAATGCTTTTTTAGTTCCTTGATATATAGTATCTACACTAACTCCTAAACTCACACCAACTTTCCCAAGTATGGTTTCTATACTAGAAATTTTTACACCTAACCGCATAGCAAGTTCTCTTAATATTTCATCATTAAGACCAAGTAAGAGCCAATACATATATAATGCATCTACTTCTTTTTGTCTAGCTTCATCAGTATACCTTTGAATAACATACCAAATACCTTGAATATACCACATGTATGAATGTTCTCTACTAATTTCTTGAGGATATTTTGATAAGGTTTCTTTAACAATTTTAATTAATTCCTCATGAACAATTTGATATTCTGTAAATTTTCTTAAAGCTAATGGTTTAACATTTTGCAAGTAAATACTATAGACTTTACCATTCATTTTCCTATCCCAAAGCTCAACTCTTGAAAAAGGACTTCTATCAATAGTAGACCTTCTACGTCTAGTCATTCAAATTGAAATTGCTTTAATTTTCATTTAAAACTTACTAAAAATAAAACTTAAAATATTTATTTTATACAAGATAAAAAATAGATATGAGTAAAGAAACTTCAATAAGTTTCATAACCTTTATAATATTAACATTAATATTTATAATCTTAGCAATTTTACCATTCATAATCATTAAATATTTAATAAATGATATAAAATTAAAAGTTGTTATATTAAGTATAACACTACCAATAAGCATGTTCTTTACCATATTAATATTTTACATCTTTATATTAATGTTTAAAAGTATTTGGATTAAATGATTTTAAGTATAAAAAATTATTTTTACCTAATTTAAATTATTGTGAAGTTTAAAGGTTATCAAGTACAAGATTTTAATTTTGAATGGAATTGGTTAATTATATTAGATGCCTGTAGGTATGATTTTTTCGTAAAAGTATGGAATGAAGATAAACAATTACAACAATTAATACCAAAACCTGAACCAAGAATATCACTTGGGTCTTGTACATTAGAATTTTTAAGAAAATTACCACACTTCTACAATACAATATGTATTACAGGACATCCATTTGTTTTACTTTTTCGTGATAAGTTTACTTATGTTAAAGATGTTGGTTTTAACTATGATTTAGATACTGTTCCTCCAAACTATATTATTGATTATGTGTTAAAAAATTGGCTTCATGTACATTTCTATAAGAGACGTGTATTATGGTTTTTACAGCCACACTTTCCATTCATTGGTGAAACGAAATTAAATATTAGAATACACAAATCTAAAGAAGATAAAGGATTAACTGATATGAAATATCAAGAAGAAATGTTTCGAAAAGCTTATGAAGAGGGTATTCTATGGAAAGCTTATGAAGACAATCTTAAACTTGTATTAAACGAATTAAAACGTTTACTACCAAAGTTGAAAGGAGTTATAGTTATAACATCTGACCATGCGGAAGGTCTTGGAAAACCATACCTTCCAAATGAACAGCCTGTATTTGCCCATCCTTGTGAAAGAGAAGAATTAGAATTAAGACTTGTTCCTTTTATCATTATTAAAAAATTTTAATAAGTTAAAAATGTAAAGTTTTAAAATTTGAAAAACTAATAGAACATTATGAAAAACATTATAATAACAGCTGATGGTTATTTATGGTATTATGAAAATCAAGACCATTTACTACCCACACGTGAAGATGAATGGTCATATATTGAAATTTTAAAAGAAATAGGAGATAAGGAAAGTATATTTATTGATGTTGGTGCTCATGTAGGTAGATACACTATTAGATTAGCAAAGTATTATAAAAAAGTAATAGCAATTGAACCACACCCTGAAAGTGTACAAATATTAAGAAAAAATATTGAAATTAATAAACTAGATAATGTTGAAGTTTATGAATATGCTATAGGAGAAGGTTTAGGGGAAGGTATATTACATCATTATGGAGGTTCAAGTACTTTCCTTTCAGCACCATCTCAAAAACAATTTAAAGTAAAATTTACATCTCTTGACTTATTAATAACTGAATGTACACCATGTAAAACTGTAATAAAAATAGATGTTGAAGGTCTTGAAGTTGCAGTATTGAAAGGAGCAAAAAGAATATTGAACGAATGCAAACCAATACTATTAATAGAACTTCATGAATTACGTGGTGTAAAACCATTACAAGGAATACATGATGAAGTTAATAAAATACTTCACGATTTTATTGAACTTGATGTTGGTGATTGCCATAAACTATACGTTCATAAAGATATTGATATGTTTGCTAACATTAAAAAGTTTAAACGAGCTATTGCTATGCATTGGGCTAACCATACTATTAGAAACGTTCAAAAAGGAACTGTATGGTATTATGGTTTACCATACACGTGGTGGTGGGGCATGTCACAATTAGAATTTATATTGAAAATATTTGAACATGTAGAAAATGAACCAGAATGGGTTAACTTACTATATAAACATCATAAAGATTAAACTAATTTTTAAACATACGTAAAAAGAATGACGCTTCTTGAATAATTCAAGTAACGCTCTAAATTAAGAAGAAAAAGAAAAAAGAATGAAAATATTTTTAATCTACTTTCTTTTCATTTCTATATTTTTCAAGTAGATTAAATAAAAACTTCAACTTATCATTATATTCTTCTATAGTAAGAAGTTCAGAACATGCTAAAGTAATTGTACTCGATACAGTTAATAAAGCAAAACTCTTAATTAAGAGGGTAAAAGTAGTAGAATTAGTAGATAATAGTACAATACCTTGAAGGTTTATATATACTAATATTAAAACTACAATTATTGAAGTAATTCCTGAAATTATTCCTAAATTTATTACTAATAGAATAAGATATTTACGTTCTTTTAATCTATCTTTAGAAAAACTCATTAAAATAACTAAAATAACATTTAAAACCCATAAACCTTGAACAACATAGTTATATACATTATCAAGAATAGGTATTATCCATTGCATAAATCAATTATATTAAGTTACTAGAAAGAAAAATAAATATTTTAAACTATTAGGAAAAGAAAAAAGAAAAAACTATATTTTATACCTTAGTTAAAAAGTAGGGAAAGTTTTTTCAATGCTTTATTTTCTTTTTCTATTTCTTTTTCTTCTTTATGAATGTTTTTCTTTCTTAAAAACATTTTTAATACCATTTCTTTTGTATTTATTTCAATATTTCTTATTGCAAAATCGAAAAGTCTTTCAATTATTAAAGGAATAGATGTTTCTATAAGTTTTCTTTCTGTTTTAGTATAAGTTTCTATTATAAGCAAGTCTTCAAATTCTTTCTTAACCCATTTTGTTCCATAAGATATATCTTCTTTAATTTCTCTATAAAGGAAATATATAAAGTATGTATTTAAAGCTTTAGTAATTGCAATTTGTAAATGATAAAAATAATCAACATCATAACTACCTGTAATCTTTAGGAATGAATTAACAATTTTTACATTATTAACATCATCTAAATATTCTTTAATCATTGCTTTAAGAATATTTTTATATATTGGTTTAACAATGGTAGACATTTTCTTATCTCTTTTTGCTTTACTTACTATAAGATTTATAAGAACATCAATATCAATTTCATGTAAATCATATATTGTAAGAACTTTCACATTTAACACCTAGTAATAATTTATATTTTAAATGAAATAAATATTTTTTTATCATAAGTATAATAATTTTTATTGAAATTTTTTTCAATAGATGAAAAAATATTTATCTCTAATTACTATAATATAAAAATAATGCATAGTCTTGTAAAAATAGTAAAGAAAGGAACTTTAGTTAAAGCAGTATTAAATGCTGAAAGTGAAATCTTATTTACTCGAAAATTACTTTCCGATTTTTACTATTACCTTTCTGTAAATTATGAAAAGTACTTTAATATTATAAAAGATAAGATAGTAAAGGAAGTTAATCTAGATGAAAAATATGAAAAGTCAAGTGATAAAATTTTACTTATTCAATCAATATTTTCAAAACTTATTCAAGTAAATAAACCAATACTAATTTTTAAAGGAAAAGAAAGTCCTTTATCAAATATAATTAAAATACCAGTAGACTTATGCAATGTATATGCCTTACCAATAGGTTATTACAAGTTAATGAAATTTCATGACATCTTTTTCATAACGCCCTTTAATATACATGATATTTTAAGTATTTTTAAATTTAGTAAAGATACTGATATAAATACATTTTTTACTAAGTTAATTAGTGAAAGGAATGTAAATAAGATTATAATTCATCCAATACTTTTAAAGCATAATTATTATGATGATAAGATTTTATTCTTTAAATTAACAATAAACTATACTTACTTTATGATTGATATGTTTCCTCCAATAGATATTGATGTTTTAGTAAATAATTTAGTTGATGAATTTCAAGGTGAAGTTGTTATTCATAGGAATGGAATAGTTCCAGAAGATACATTTAATACGTATTATATAAGAACACCACAATACTTAATTAAAATTAAAAGGAATGAAGTTTTTAAAATAGAAAAACTAAAAGTTAAATAGTTTAAGGATAACCAATTCTTCTAAGTCTTTCCATAATTTTTTCCTTATCTTGCAATCTACCAGCTCTTTCCTTAACCTCTTTTTCTACAATATAAGCAATATATTCTGAAACATCAGAAAATGTTCTATCTATTGTCTTAGATGTACAAGGCTTACAACCAATAGATGTATATCCTTGCAAATATAAAGGATTTAGAAGGTCTTGATTGTCTTCATAAAATTGTAATATTTCATACCATGTGAAATGTAGAATTGGATGAACTCTTAAATGGTATGGATTTGAAATAATTTTAATGTATTGTTCATTCTTTCTTGCTGGATGTTCATCCCATCTAATAGCAATGAAAATACAATCAAACCCATAATCTTTAACTAGCTTATTAATTATACATACTTTATTTAAGTAACAACATTTTTCAACATTTTTTGTAACTTCATAACGATTTTGATAACCTTCCATTGTAATTAAATCTTTCATAATTATGTAATTAGTAATGTTAAATATTTCAAGAACTTTAAGACAAAAATCTAAACATTCTTCAAATGGAAATGGGTCTCCTACTAAAACTGTTGGTATTTCAATTTTTTCTTCATCTCTCAATTCTTTAAATAAGTAAAGCATGAACGTACTATCCTTACCTCCAGAAAACATAATTAATGGTTTTTTACATAATGATAAGCTTGATGTAATAAGTTTTTTAGCAATTTTACTTTTAATATCTACACTCATTAATTGATATATTTAAATAAAGTTTTTAAAACCTTTTTGGAAGAATTGAAAAAAGATATTTAATAAGGAGTTGAAAAGAGGAAAATTTTAAGTAAATTAAATGTAGATAGGTTCACCAGTATCAACATCAACAAAAACTAATTCTCCTGACTTTCTTGTTATACTTATTACAGCTGGAGGTTTATATCCTTTCTTTACAAGTTCTGTTATTGGAATTGCAATACTTGGTTTATAGTATGGTTCATGTTTTAAATGTTCTATTGGGTATGGTTTTTGAACAGGTAAACCTAATGCTTTTCTTGTAATATACCAAAAATGATGAGCAAAAATATCAGTACTTTCTTTCCATGCATAGTAAAATGTCTTAATTCTAAACATTTTAGCTTCATTATCTTCACTATATTCATACCATTTAAGTAATTCTTCAAATTCTTGCTTACTTAATTGATTAATACTTTTACCATACTTAAATTGAGAAGCTTCATCTAAAATCTTCATCTTATTAGTATCAAATCTTAATGAAAAGATTTTCTTATAGTATGGATTATTAGGTCTTAAAGCTAGCATGAAAGTTACATAAAATAAAAGTTTAGCTTTTCTACTATATTGCTTATTAAGAATTTGATAAACTTTCTTAGGTGCAGTTCCAATATAAAGACGATAAGCACTAAACTTTCCAAACCTCCAGGGGGGTGCTATTGTAATAAGGTAACCTACACGATAATCTGTAAGTGCTGGAATGTTAGTAAAATATTTTTGCCAATATGGTGTAATTCTAACATAATTTGCAATAAGGTCTCTTAAAGCATTAATATAAGCTTCATCTATTGCAGAACAAATTTTAATAAGAGGTTGTTCTTCATCTTCAATCATTGATAAAGCTTTATCAATAATTTCCTTATCAACATTAACTTTTTTCAATTTACTTTTAACAGCATCAACTATAGCTTTTTCAAGATTTTTCTTAGCTTGTTTACTTTTTTCAACAATAATTGCATATCTTACAGGACGTTCAAGAGCAGAAACTAAAAGTTCATTAGCTTTAATTACATTTCCTTCTTTCATTAATTGATTATATTCCTTAACAATTTTATTATATGTTTCAGTATTTGAAAGAATTAAAAGATTTCTAATAATCTTAGTTAAAACTTTAGTAAGATAAGTAACATCCTTAGGTAAAGCACTTTCAAGTTTTTCTTCTAGAACTTGAACTTCTTGACTAACCTTTTCAATTATATTCTCTACTGACATACCAGATAAAATTAAATTAGATAAATTATAATAAATATTTTACTATCTTTAATACACATTAAGAAAATATGATTAAAATTTAAAAATAGAAAAACAATTCATAATAGGTCTTATATATTCATAAAATTA
>Ga0190313_1001777_pt1 | contig 11253 bp, 12 predicted proteins | sample 4870071011_MG_FD_169989 | JGI IMG/M metagenome (GOLD analysis project Ga0190313, IMG submission 169989) | Hydrothermal vent sediment bacterial communities from Southern Trench, Guaymas Basin, Mexico - 4870-07-10-11_MG | ecosystem: Environmental > Aquatic > Marine > Hydrothermal vents > Sediment ...
TCTTTCTTTACTCCCAAATTCTGAAGGAAACGTCTTTCTGATTCTCTTCGGGTTACTGTTAGTAAATTCAAAAGGGAATCCTCTTCCTCCACTCTTTGTACCATCCCCGCTGAACATACCAACACAGAATGCTAGATCAATTAAGTTGACAAAACGTTTTAGCTCTATTTCTTTCTCTCTACCATTGCTAAACTTCACTTTCAATTTCACTCTATCACTTTCGATCAATTTCTTCTTTATCTTGATGTCCGCCACTTTTTCATTAATCAATTGCGATAAGTCTATTACAGGGTGCACACCCATTTTCTTTCTTATAGTTTGTAGTTTAAAAAGTTTCCACCTGTCTGGCTGATCTCCACTCTCACCCAGCTTTGCTGCTACTCCCACCAGGATTCTCATTACCGCGAGGTCCACCCTCGCTCACGCGAAGGCTTCTACCCTCGCGGTACGCCTCCCTACCGCAACGGAGCCTCAGCTCCGTTACCCGAGGTATCGGCGGCGGGCTTAGCCCCGTCCATTTTCCCCGCCCCGCGGCTCGGTGGGTCCGCTGTTACGCGTTGTTTAAAGGATGGCTGCTTCTAAGCCAACCTCCCCACTGTCTGTGCCGCGGGACTAGGTTCAATGGCACTTAGCCCGCACTTGGGGGCCTTAACCTCGGTCTGGGTGTGGAATCGCTCGAGAGCAAAATATTTTAAGAAATTTTAGTTGCTCTCTCGCGATTGTTCCCCTCTCGACCAAGGAGATTACCCCCCTGGTCTCACTCCTGCCTTCTACACGTGCGACGCATTCGGAGTTTGACAGTATGGCCGAGCCCGAAGGCCCTTAACCATACAATCAGTAACTCTACCGCGCCGCACGCTCCGGCAGGGCTGAGCTGAGACTCATTTCGGGAGGAACCAGCTATCGCCGCACACGATTAGCCTTAACCTTCATTGCTACTTAATATCGATAATTGGTAGCAATGAAGTTTATCACTCCTAGTCCCAGGTCAGGGGAGCGGTTCGAATGCCAGCACCCCTTCGGGCCTCCATCGGGCTTTCGCCCGACTTCACCCTGCCCAGGACTAGATCGTGCGGCTTCGGGTCTGACCCCCGTGACTTTCCGCGCTTTCACACGGGCGGGCCTTGTCGAGCAGAAGCTCGACTGCGCCCGTCTCGCTTTCGCTCCGGCTTTCGCCTTGCCACGGAGGTCAACTCCCTGGCCCGTTGAAATTCCGCATGCACGTTAATTCTACTTTAAAGCGCACATGCGGAATTTTTTCGAAACGGACGGCGGTTTCACCCCCGCAGAGCGGGAGCCTATCCGCCTTACCGTAGCTACCTGGTTTCCTGCAGAAAGAGGAGAGGAAGTTTAAGTGTTTTGATTTTTCAGGATGTAAACTTTTAAACAATTTGCAAAATTTCAATATCTCTCTTTTTGATTTAATTGCAAGCTCGTAAGAATATACCTGAGTTATTTTGTATGGACCATTTACATTGCCTGTTTTTATTCCGATTTCATTCAAAAAATTACGGATAAATTCTAAAGGTGGGCATTTATCCCTTTCATACCAGGAAGAGTAGAATACTATTTTTGGTTTTTGAGTTTTTTCCGCCTTTTTTGGATATACTGTTCCTTCTGCATCAAAGAATCCCGTGACAAACCATTTCTTAATTTCTCTGGGAGAATGTTTGATTATCTGTGGTACATCCCAGTATTGTTGGTGTCTGTTCTCTGGAAATTCGCAAACTTCTCTAAATTCTTTATAGAATTGTTTTTCTGTTATAACACATTCAAATGAATTTTTCCCTCGATATACTTTTAATTCTCTATCAAACTCTTTCCTGAAAATGGGAAGCAGAGTATTTTTGATAAATTGAAACTCGGTAAATGTTTCTGGTTGGTTTTCTGAACGATCCGTCTCTGAGGATTCCTATGAGATACGCGATTCTTGGATTTAGTTCTTTCACTATACACAGCGGTAAAGGGATTCTTGGATTTTTAGGCGGTATTTTCATTAATAGTTAAATTCAATTTCCGAATTTTAATCTTTTCCTCTCCTCTTTCTGTTTCAGGCTCTTTTCACCGGGTGTTACCCCAGCTTTTCAGCTTTCCCTCACGGTACTAGTCCGCTATCGGACTCGTGCAGATATTTAGGATTGGAGGTAGATGTCCCCCGTATTCGGGCTCCATTTCCAAGGAACCCTACTCAGGGTCCTGGGAATCCGCCTTCTCACCTTCCCCTACGGGGTTTGACTCCAGCGACCTCATCAATATGAGAAACGAACGGAGAGAATTTTTACTTCTGATTCTTAGTCTCCATATATTTTTGTTTCTTCGCACATTTGATTTTATTCTTTTCATCTTGAGAAAATCGTGTATAGCTTCAAGCAAAATCTTATTTTTGTCGTAAATTACTATTTCATTTTTCGTTATGCTGCCATCAGCATCAAGAAATCCCAAAATAAAATAAAGCTTCTCGGGTTCCTCAAGGGATTTAAAATATTTTTCTGGATTATTTTTCACTTTTTTGAGTAGTTGAAATAAAGATTTCGAGTACATTGTCACCCTTATCTTATCTCCTTTCACTACTTTCAATACACTTCCGAATTTTCTCATCAACTGATAGTATTTCTCTACCGTTTCTATGTTTTTCCTTGACTGCTCAAATTCCACTACATACGCTCCATTTGATTCATTCTTGTAGCAACACCCATCTCCATACAAAAAACCAAGAATTCTTGCTGTCATATTTTCATTTTCCTTTCTGTTTAAAGGTCGCTGGATCTATCACCCTCTCTGGCGCCGCTTTCCAGCGGACTTCGGGTCGGTGAGCTAGGCGGTGCCCCAGCCCGTACTCCACATCCGCGCTTTCTCATCGAAAGCGCGTTCGGTTTGTCCTGTGCCGGTTTCAGTCGCCCTTACTCCCGGCATCGCAATTGCTTTCTTTTCCTCCCCCTACTAAGATGTTTCAATTCGGGGGGTGCGCCCTCGCAGTCGTGGCGACCGCGAGTGACAGGCGTTTACGCCTGCCAGGATTTCCCATTCGGCAATCCGCGGTTCTGAGGCTGCATGCGCCTCCCCGCGGCTTATCGCAGCTTGCCACGACCTTCGTCGCTGCACGAGCCGAGCCATCCCCCAGGTAGCACTGGGAGTAGCACGCGCCTGTGACCGTCTCATCGCTCATGTTGAGCATTAACGCTTCCTCCACGATGTGTTTCAATCGTGAAGTGCATGTAAAACGGACAACCCCGCAGCAACGCGAGCGTTGCCCATGGACCGGGTGGGATTTGAACCCACAACCTCCACCTTGCAAGGGTGGCGATCTTCCAGTTGATCTACCGGCCCATATTGTTTATCACATTAATCAACCTTATTTAAATTTTTTGGGCCGGTAGACCTTAAGCAGTCCTGCTGCCCTTTAGCGAAGCGTCCCCTCGCTCCTTGTAAATTGAGGTGATCCAGCCGCACGTTCCCGTACGGCTACCTTGTTTGTCGAACCGCGAACCGATTTCCCTCATCTTCGCGAAAACATCCGCTCAAGCCAATAGCATACATCATCTTGTTTTCGCGAATCGGTCCGCCCGTCTCGCGGTTTTTGTCGAATAAGAGGATGCCAACCTTCTAATAACGTGGTAAGGCAATTTTAACTCAAATATAACATCCCATAACGATTTGTGTTTCGGTTTTTTTATTTCTTTTTTTACTGGTTTTTTGTAGTTTTTCTTTACCTCAATTAAGATGTTTAACTTTTGTTTCTTTGTTTCATCAACAAAACCGATTAAATCTCTGAACTTCTCCAAGTCCTTCACATAAAAATATATATCTTTTTTCTTGTTCCTTTTATCTTTCTTTATTTTTGGCTCTGTTACTTCTATACCCATTCTTCTTAACGCATGGTTAACATCTTTCACTAGTTTTATCCCACTTTCAGATGCTGCTTGTTTAAATTCCACATAACCTTTTATGTCAACTGAAGCTTCAGCATCAAAAAGACCTTTAATATAGAACTTGCTGTTTTTTGCATTTTTTAACAATCGGTGAAGCGTCTCTGCTAATTTCTTAGATGCTATCCTAATTCTAACTTTTTCTGTTCTCGGTTTCCACGGGCTTGTTATGTTTCTTAGCTTAAAATTTTGCGGTGGTAAGTTAAGTTCCTCTACCCACCTTTGCACTGTGGAATTACTGGCTTTTTGTGTATAGATGTCAACTTTTATTCTGTTTACTGGAATTTTCAAAGTTCTTAACACCTTTACTGCGTTTCTTAAAATACACGCTGATGAATTGTATATCTCTACATGTCTGTTATCAATGTACCCATCACCTCTAATTAGCCCGACAAGCCATAGCATGCATCCTCTTATTTTACGACTTTGAGCCCCCATGACTTATTATTTGTTTATATTCCTTAAATTCATGGGGTTAGCCCACCTTAACAGATATCCGGTTCGAATCGGGCACCACACTCGCGTAAGCAAGGGCGATGCTCGATTCTCACCGGATATCCGATCGGTTGGCTTGACGGGCGGTGTGTGCAAGGAGCAGGGACGTATTCAGCGAGCGATGATGACGCCCGCTTATTCCCCGTTGTGCAGCGCTTCAAATCCATTTAAAAATTTATTAAGTTTATCATGAGAAAGTTCAAGCAAACGTAAATGTTTGATGTGATTAAGTCCTTGTCCATATATGCCGTATTTCTTTGTCTCGAATTTAAAGTTTACGCTGCACAACCCTAGGGATTCCGGCTTCACGAGGGCGAGTTTGCCGGAGCACCAGCAGATACCCAATATTTTCCATTTTTCTTAATTTTACCTTCTTTTTCTAACTGTCTTAAATGTCTTGTAATAGTATAGGGTAATTTTCTTAAGTTTAAACAAATTTCTGTTGTTGTCATTCTTCCTTTTTTAATGAGCAAATTTAGTAACTTTTCTTTGATTTTTCTATCTCTACTTAGTGAGTTATTTCCAGCTCGCTCGCACAACAGTCGCGCCCACTCGTCTTTTTTCTTATCTGCCATCGGACCGGCTAATCTGTAAATTTCAGCGAAACCTCTATTACTTAACTTAAACCAGTACCCGCTTTTATTCCCTAATTTTGATATTTTTTGACTTACCCAACCATGTGTTTTACATATCTCAAAAAGTACCTGAAGCTGCTGTAAATTTTCAGCACTCTGCGTTATTGCTGGTTTCTGACATCCAACAAACGCAAATTCAAACTCAATTAAAGGTAAAAGTATTTGAGCTGCTATTTTCTTGTTTTTCTTTGCTTTCTCGTAAATCGAATTTTCAGGGTCCAGTTGAACTTTCATATTTTTCATTTGTTGTATTTTTTGATTTATTAAAGAGTGTTAAAAGGTTTGCCTACTGGTGCTCTTTCAGCCCTCGATCCGAACTGGGCGCGGGTTTAAGGGATTCGCGTCGAGTGGGGAAATTTTATAGAAGTAACGATGATTCACTATACCGTTCATAAATTTTTCATGTTTTTTTGGATGAAGTTCAAACAATTTTAACTTCAATATAATTCCAAAATTTGTGATACCTCTTATTGGAAAACCTCTCATCCTTTCGTTGTACTTTCCTGGAGCTAATCCAACTTTGCGTAAAAGTTTATAAACTATCTCTTTATCTTTCTTACAGCTCACACCAACTTTATGTATTGATTTTCCCCTTCTTTCTATAAATCCTTCTGCAGCAAAAATCCCTCTTAAAAAATGTTGTGCAACTTGCGTATGTGAAAGGGCCAGTTGCATTACTTGGTAGAATGTCAATATAAAAATTCTAACCAAGAGCTTATGATAAGCCCTGAGTTGCACTGTTCCAAATTTTGCCGCTTCCTTTCTTGTCCCTCTTTTTTGGTACCAAGTAATTTTTTGAAAATTTTGAAAAGGTATGTCCAATTCCTTTGACCAATAACTCTTTAATTCATCATCAGAACGTATTTCTGCATCCTCTTTGTATATGTTTATTTTTACTCGAATCTCTGAATTTTTTATGTTAAACTCCTTGAGTAAATTGATGAATCTTCTTAATAGCTGTGGTTCTGTGTTTCCAAATTCTATTCTGTTATATTCTTGAGTCCTTGTTCCCTCACCGAAGAACAATCCAAATGCCTCTATTACTTCTTTGGTGAGAAGTATATGCTGTGGGAGACGCAATTCTTTGGATGGTCTTCCATTTCTTCTTCTTTCTGAAATTATAAGTGGTTTTTCTCCCTTTGAACTGTTAAATTGTTAATTTTGCGGACAATCCTCTCGAGATTCACTTTCATAAGAAGATTTGAAGTTTTCTGATATTTAAAGGTTATTATTTCCCCACTCGATTTCGCTCCCCCTCACGGGGTCGCAACCCGTTGTCCCGCGCATTGTAGCCCGCGTTTGGCTCTAAGCTGGCGGAGTAATATACATTTTCGTATTTTTTCAGGATGATTAAATCCGATTTCGATGAGAAATTTTTCAAATTTTTTATGACCTGTAATTTCGAATCCAAACATCTTATTGGAATTCCATACACTTGGTCTGATGCCGAACTTTATGATAAGGGAAACTAGTTCGTCCCTTATGGTTTTATTAACTGTCTGAAAACCTATTTTTGGTGAGAAATAAGTTTTTCTCTTTCTTTTTATTTTTCGAAGGGTTACCCAACCCTCTGCATCCATCCAACCTTTTATGTAATTCTTTATAACCTCTACGTTTGTGCTATCGGAAATTTCTCTTGGAGTTTTCATCATATAGGTTTTATTTTTTGTTGGGATTTCCAACATTTTCAATAGTTTTATCGCTTCATTTGATATGATTCTTGTTCGAAAAGTTATTTTGTTATTTTTCGTTCTCATTTTCGAAATTACTGGTTCTTTATTGAACAATTCTTTTAATAACGGCTTTAGGATTCTTTCATGAAATTCTAATGACTTGTCGGTAATAGTTATCCTTTTCTCAATTTCGCTTATTGTTCCGTCACCTCCTATTATTCCTACCAAATACGCTACTTTAGGTGAAATAATCCTCATCTTCGAACACCGCCAGCTTAGTGTAGCCCATGGGATTTCGGGCCACACGGACCTGCCGTCGCCCGCTCCTTAAGGACCCGGCAGCCCAAAAATTTCTTTTTCAATCTTATCACGCAAACGCTTAGCATGTTCCAACGCTTCCTCACATCTTTCATTAATACAAGCATTTTGTATGGTACAAATTTCTTGATGATAACATCGCAGCTCCTCATTCGCTGCAGTGATTGTCCGTAAATGTGAAATTATGTCCGAACATTCTCCACACAACCCAGAAAAATAAGAATGCCTCTTAGACTTTCCTCTCCACAATTCTCTCAAGTATGCACCTATACCTCTTGTGCTGCAATAATCTTCATAATTTTTCTGACTTCTTTCGCAGTGATCGCAAAATCGGTTCAGGTAGCTTAAGAGTTCGTTGTAATAAATCTCTGTCATATCGTTACCATTTAGTGAAAATTTTTAAAAAGTTTACGTTGGCTGTCGGGTTTTCCTCCCACTTAGCGCGGGCAGTCCCGCTAGAGTGCCTCCCCGCCGGAGCGGGGAGTAGCAACTAGCGGCGCGGGTCTCGCTCGTTAGGGCTGAGATTACTCTTTGCGGTTTAACCGACGTTGCCTCGGGCAACCTCAGTTTCCCTGACTTAACAGGACACCTCACGGCACGAGCTGACGGCGGCCGTGCAACACCTCTCGGCTTGTCTGGTAAGCCCTTCAGGCTGACCTTCATCCTGCCGTTTGGGAAACCACAACCTGCCATTTTATAGGATTAAATTTTTTGTGAAGTAAAGAGAATCCAATTCTATATTCAGTTTTATCGCCTTGACCAGTAGTATAATTATATGTTCTTTCGTTAAACTTTATCCTCAAAATCTTCAGTATATCTTTAATTTGCTCTTTCAACCTTTCATTAGCAGATGTGATCTCAGCATAATTTCGTTTTACATATCCGTCGCTATCTATCAATCCTTCAATGAATCCTATAAGAAAATCTTTAGGTTCCATTTCATGATTTAATAACCCGTTTTTGTTTGCTTTTTTCTTTAAAAATCTTACTAAGTCTTTGGAGTATATGTCTATATTCACTGTTGTTTCTCTGTCTTTGTATGTTATGAAATTTAGATATGAATTTCTTAAAAGTTGAAGAATCTGCCCTTTACTATTTCTTTCAGGTTGATAGAAAATCTTACTCGATAGATTCCTTTCAATTTATTAATGAAGATGTTACCGTCACCTACATAAAATCCAACAAGGTATCCTGTTTGTCTTTTTGTTAAATCTTCTCGTAAAATCTGTTTCTCATAATTTTTGTTTTCTTACATTCTAAAAAAGTAATTGGCAGGTTGTGATTTCTTCCCTGGTGAGGTTCGGGAGAGGAGACGTGATGATTTCAACCAGTTTTGCCGCTATTTCTTTGTCTTTAAGGGCTTCTTTGTACACGCTCATCATAGGTATTTACCTGTGTTGATATTTAAGTTTCACGTCTCCTCCTTTCCCGGGGCTGAGTCCAATTAAACCGCAGGTTGTGGTGTCAGGAAGTTTTATATTTTTCAAATCGTCGAGCGTTATAATTCATTTTTTCAAAATACCATTTTTCCAGGTCCATACCCAATAACTGACCGGCGGCTTTGAGAATGTAAATAAAAATGTCCGTTAATTCTTCTCTTAGTTTTTCATTCATGTCTTCATCTGGCATTTACCTGTCCTGTCGTACTCTCTCAACACCTTTTTCACTAAATTGCAGAATTCTCCTATCTCACCGCTCAATGCTACCGCTATTCTCGAAAGTTTTTCTATTTTCTGTTCTTTACTTAAATTGCTCCAATCCAAACCATAGTTTTTATCAAATTTTTTCTGAAACTCGATAAGTTCGTTAAGGGTAGGCATGTATCAATTAACTACCTAAAATTTTTAAACTTCCTGACATCTCCACCCCTTGTGTGCTCCCCCGCCAATTCCTTTAAGTTTCAGCCTTTGCCGTTTTTCCGGCAAATTTTGATCCCACCGGAAAAATTGCGGCCGTACTCCCCAGGCGGCCCACTTAACGCCTTCGCTACGGCACTGCCAGGTCCCTAGAACCTGGCAACACCAAGTGGGCATCGTTTACGGCTAGGACTACCGGGGTTTTTAGTAACCAAAGTTGCAGAGTTGTGCATCAGCGAAAATCGCTGGAACACAACTGCAACTTTTGGTTACATCTAATCCCGATTGAGCCCAGCCGAACGAACCGCTCAACCGGTTCGCTCCCCTAGCTTTCACCCCTCACCGTCGGGTCCGTTATCGCCAGGCGCCTTCGCCATTCACCGGGACAGAAGTTAGTTTCTGTCCCTCAGGTGGTCCCCACGGGATTAACGGAATGAAATTCCGCATGTGCATTAAGTTAATTTCCAATTGCACACATGCGGAATTTTTACCCCTTGGGGGCGAGTTTGGTTTAAAAATCGATAACGATTCTCTTTTCGAATCCTCCCCTTTCCTTAAATTTTTCAGTTCTTATTTTTTCTATTTCATCAAAACTCCAACCCTTCGCTTTCAGAATAGCATGAATCACTTCAAGTATATCCGCGAGTTCTTCTTTGTTGGAAGAAGATATAAACTCGTTTGTTTCTTCTCTCAGTTTTTCGAGTAATAAATTTTCAAATTCTTTTTCATCTGCGATTCTCATTCTCGGTCTTTTGCCTGTTTTGTTTTCGATAATTTCCGGGATTTTATCTCGGACTAACTTTTCCATAACTCGAAATTTCGATGAAATTTTATAAACCAAACTCGCTTACCCCGTGAGTACCCCTGGCGTCTCCCGGCCCCAAGGAAGGCAGTATCCCTGGCCAGCCCTCCCGTCAACAGGAGGATTTCACCAGGGACTTACCTCCCCGGCTACGGGTGCTTTAGGCCCAATAATCGCGACCACCACTCGGGGCGCGGTTATTTGCGGTTCGAAGAAACGCAAATCAAGAGATGGTTTACGTCTCTTCGAATTACCGCGGCTTGCAGTTCGCTGCCAACTGCAAGCTGGCATTCATCAGCCGGCAGCGAATGGCTGCCAACCGTCTTGCCCACCCCTTATTCGCCGAGCTTTTTACACTCGGCAAAAGCCGCCCTGCTAACGCAAGACGGCACTCAGAGTCCCCTCGTCGGGCTTGCACCCATTGCGAAGGTTTCGCGCCTGCTGCGCCCCTTAGGGCCTGGACTCATGTTTTCTGCCCGCAGAGCAGTTTAACTGCTCTGCAAGTCTCAGAGTCCATCTGGGGGCTAACGCTCTCACGTCCCCTACCCGTTTTACCGCGAGGAAAGGATAACCTTTCCTCGTATCGGCTTGTTGGGTCGTTACCCCAACAACAACCTGATGGGCCGCAGCCCCATCCTAGGGCACCTATAGGTCTCGCGACCTATAGGCCTTTCGGTGATAGAGCGTTCCAGCTTCTATCACCTATGGGGGATTATCCTCAGTTTCGGGACTCCGTAAATTTTACGGAGTTTTCCCGAGGTTATCCCCCTCCCTAGGGTAGGTTAGCTACGTGTTACTCAGCAGTGCGGCTCGCATCGCGGTTGACAGAGCCAACCGCGACACGAACGCCTCGCATGGCTTTCGACCAGAAGCGGCGATGGTAAAGAAATTAACCATGATAAGGTAAAAAACAAAAATGAAAATTTGAATCGCATTCTTAAATTCACTCAACTACCTTCTTTTCTTTTTCTTCGCCATCTCACTCCGCCGCTTCTGTTAGTCGGACTCTGATAGCAGTGGTCTCCGGCAGGATCAACCGGAATCGGCGAGGAAGCTTTCGCTTCGCTTTCTGTCGCTGGGCAGCAGGACTGCATCAGACTTAAATATTAAATTTAAGCCCTCACGTCACCCATCCGCGCCGTCGCGGATGAGTGTTCTCATCGAGAAAATTCTCTCAAGTGAGTATTATGTTTTAACTCAAGTAATATTTAAATGTTTTTATAAACGTTTTTAAAAAGCTTTCTCTGTTACGTTCAAAATTGGTCGACATTTTTTACATTTAGTCTACGACCATTTTTATTAGCAGGTTTTGTTTATCGTTCATCCTCTTTTTGTTAAATAAATTACCTCTCTTCAATATCCGGCCAACCAAAAATCGAATCTCCTGCTTCACGCGTCTGCTGCGGTTATACGCTGCTGTTTATCTCAAACTATTGCCGACGGCCTGCCTTTTATTTAAACATGAAGAGTGAAATTTAATTTATCAGGGAAAACGGGCTCCTTTCAAAATCAGCATGACGGTGTCAAATTTTATTGAATACTATCCAC
>Ga0190313_1001778_pt1 | contig 11253 bp, 7 predicted proteins | sample 4870071011_MG_FD_169989 | JGI IMG/M metagenome (GOLD analysis project Ga0190313, IMG submission 169989) | Hydrothermal vent sediment bacterial communities from Southern Trench, Guaymas Basin, Mexico - 4870-07-10-11_MG | ecosystem: Environmental > Aquatic > Marine > Hydrothermal vents > Sediment ...
CTTGAGAGAACAACGCATGGTTCATCATTATCTATACCAATGTATTCGGCAATGGCAGCTAGACTGGGATTAATGGATCTTGCATATAATTATCTTTTAATAGCTGCTGCATCAGATCTGGAAGACGTATATGATAATACCGAATATGGTTTTCATGTAGGAGCTGCTGGCGGCACATGGCTTGCTCTTCTTCATGGATTTATAGGCATCAATTATAAAGATGGAGAGATCATTATTGATAAACCTAGAATACCCTCAAAATGGCGTAAAATATCATTTAATATATCGTCAAAGGGTAGTATAAAAAGAATCGTTATAGAAAATACTGGTAGTGAAATATCGTATTCTATAAAAGACCTCTAAAACAATATCTTTTACCCAATAGTAATTAATTGAATATTATTAACTCGTTAGAAATTATATTTATTAATTAAAGAGATATAATATTCTTAACAATACAGTAGTAAGGTGTTGTAGATTGGCTATATCTAGTGATAATGAAGTATCTTCTGCAACTATATTTAGATGTAGAAATTGCGGGGCACCATTAGATGTTAGTCCAGAGACTATTGTCGCTATATGTAGTTATTGTGGATATGCGAATTGGATTAGAGAAGATCTGAAAGAAGACATATTAATAGTTGAATCGTTGAAAGATAATGAGATCCTTGGTAAAGCTCGTGATAGAATTGAGACTGATAAGGATTTAAGATCTATTGCTAAGTACATCAGTGTTTTGAGACCGTATCTAGTGTGTATACCATTTTATTTCGTAGATGTTAAGGCAGAAGCTGATTATAGTGGTACTGTTAATGTACGTGTCCGTAAATGTACGGGTTCTGGTAAGAAAAGAAGATGCTGGATAACAACATATACTGTACATGTAGATGGGCATTATGGTCCATTCTCAGCATCATATCCAATTATATGTAGGAGGGGAGTCAAGGCTTTCTCAGCCAATGCTCTTGGAACATATTACTTAAGAAACCCGGTTAAGCCCAAGTATTTATCAGAAATAGATTTTGAAGCTAAAACTACTAGAAGGATTTTAGCTGTTGAGATAGATCGGAAGACAGCTATGGATATAGCATTAGATGATCATCTTGATACATTACGGGATAAAGTTACTAAGGAGATTAAGAGAGAGGCTGAAAGCAAGGTTAGATGGAGAGGAGCTGTTGTAGGTTCTACAATTATCTGGAAGAAAATTACTCCTAAGAATATAAGGATTCGTTCATCATCAATAATAATACTCCCATTATATATAGTCCCTTATAGCTATAGAAGAGGGGTCTATAGACTATTCCTTAGCGGATGGGATGGTGAAACAATTGTAGCGGAAGAGCCTATGAAGCTAAGCAATAGGATATTGTGGGGCGGTGGAGGAGCTCTAATAGCTGGATTACTCGGAGGAGCTGCAATTACACTTTTCAATACTGAGGATCTAACGAGCATTATCATGGGAGCTATAGCATTAGCTATAGGAGGATATAGTTCATGGTACTCTCTTAAAATGGCTACAAGACCTGTTAGAGTAGAGGTTATAGGTGAAAAGTTTAGAGCAATTAAGGAACTTGGAGAAAAAGTTGGGAAGATACTAAGTGTTGTCGGTTCTTTTGAAGGCCTTATACAAGTTATAGGTCGAGAAGCTATTCATGAGTTTTTATCGAAGGATTAGTAGGTGATTATGTATGAGCAAAGTTGAGCTTCGCAGAGAAAAAGGTTTTGTATTAATTAGATGCCCTTACTGCACTGCAGAGTACAGAGTACCTGAGACCATAACCTATGCTACATGCCCGTATTGCGGTACAACCTTTAGACTTGCTAAGCCAGATGCTAAGATTGAGCATTTTCTATTTAAAATGATATTTGATAAAAACTCTGCATATAAACTGGCTAGAGATTTTGCTACGCAACAGGTAGGTGTAGTCGAAGATCTCTATGAAAATTCATCGTTTGAATCAGCTACATTATATTACGTGCCATTATATATCTATGAGATAAATATTAAGGCATTATGCAGGGGTGAAAAAGAAGAAACCTCTGAGAAGGGAGAAATTGAAATAACTGTTCATGGGGGAGAGGAAATTAGCTATGAGCTTGTCAAGGCTGTTGACAAGGTACCTATACCTTTGCCTGATGACTATGGTTTTCCCGCCAGAGCTAGAACGTACTTTAAACCAACTGTTTTAAAGGATGGAAAATATCTACAGCCTAATAGAGATCCTATGGAGCTTTTCGATGATGTTAAAAGGCCTAGTTTAGAACAAGCTATTGAGGAAGCCAAGATCTCGTGTGACCATGGATATAGAGTAATTGACAACTCTAAATACCATGGCATAGCTCATTACCCATTTTGGTGGATCAAGTACAAGTACCGTGGCAAGACATATAATGCATTAGTCGATGCAGCCGATGGTACAATAGTATATCTAGAATATCCACTAAGTATGTCTGGCAGGCTTTTTAGCTTAGGAGGAGGAATGGCTTCAACGCTAGTAGCCGGAGGTATAGGCTCATTAATTACATGGTATATACTTAAACAACCATTACTAGGTTTTATTGGCGGCTTTATAGCTGCAATACCTGGTTTTCTCGTAACAGCATCTAAAATGATCTTTAATAAGGGTAAATACAAGTTTAAGCCAGGTGAAGAAGCATTATTTATGCCAGTACGTTAACGACAAAATAGTTTATTTAAATTCTCAATATACTTCTTTTCCTCCATAAACTATATAATGAAATAGCCGAAGCAGTAAGATCCGCTATAGAGCCGGGATTACAGTTCATTGACTGTAGTTTTCTATCAAAATCCATAACTATGTCCATCCATTCTTTACCTGCTACAATAACTTTATCCAGAATGTATCCAGCAAACTCCATAACATTTTCTACCCAATCCATGCCATACTTTCTAATAATGACTGTATCCTTAATCTTTGATAACAGATATAGATAGGTTTCGACAATTGCCCTATTCCATGCCCTATGGTAATCAAGTCTATTACTAAGAAACTTCATCGCATCCATTGAAGCCTTATAACAATTAACTACTTCATTGGCCACTATATCATTTCTTGAACTGTACTTTAAGATCCTCCATAAACTAATATTTCCTCTCAATATCTCCTCTTGATAACTTGGACTCCATACGTTAGGATAGCCATGGGTCTCATCGGTTTCTTTAATATAACTCGGTGATGCTTTTCTAATGGCTTTATAGAACATTATAGTATCATGTACTGTTGAATGCTTCTCAACTATACTACATGCTTTTCTAACAAGATCATTTATATCAACTTGTTTCTCCTCACTAAATAGTTCTCCAATTGAAAGCGATAGGGGTGTTAATAGTAGTGATGAGCCTAGGCAAGTATTTCCTCCACCAGTTATCAACATCGAATAAGTGACTATACTATATATTAAATCACCAATCGTATACCTATTGTAGCGTTTGTAATATCCTCTTACTGCTCCACGATATAGCCAATAAGTAAATACATTACTAGTTATTATGAAGTCTTCAAACCAAGTATCTTCATGGTCAACTAATCTATGTACATTACCAGGCTTAGGATAAGCTGAAACTTCTAGTCCAATGCCGGAAGACAGTAATACAACATAGTATCCAAGTTTATGCAATACTCTTCACCAATCAATAATATGTAATAGGTAATCATAAAACTTATTTAGACTATGTAGCGAAACTAGAATATTGATGATGAGGCTTAGTAGGGGGCTAAATCCTTAGAAATCCATGGCCGGAAGCGCCCTGCTGAACTTTCAGAATGTGATGTCTTATGATAATTCTTATATCTTCTATGACGCCATTTCATTATATTAGATGAAGAGAAAGGGAGTCTCTGATCTTAGTTACTGGTGATGAAATGCCGGAGACGGATTTCCATAAACTAATTAACTCTTATTTGTATGCCATGACTAATGGATCATGAATAAGCTTTAGAGCTTTGCTTAATACCTTAACTATTAAGTATAATTCTTATGGGGAATATGTTTGGAAAAGAAATTATCCAGGAATAGTAATGAAAAAGTAATTATAGTTACTGTAAGAGGTAAAAATAATTACTTAAGATGGACCCTTGTGCAATGGTTTATGGAGATTAAGGATATTGTTGAAAACGAGTATGGCATTAGACTTGAGCTTAAGATTCTTGATTCTGATGAAGATTATCCAGTTATAATGTATGGGAACAGGATCGTTTTTGAGGGATTACCAGGTGAAGAAGGATATTTTATTGAGATTCTTAAGAAAGTCGTTGAAAATGAATTATATGGTGAGTAATTATTTTGCCTAGATTTCTTGAAGGTGAACCCCTACTTTATAATGGATGGATATGGATTGTTAAGGGAATTGAGCATCCGGATGGCTATGTTGTTGCTTATCCAAGGTATTGTATTGAGTGTATTCCTCCTCGAAAACTCTATAGAGCTGAGTATTTACGTAAAATCAATTATTATAAATGGAATTGTGTAGACCTAGATGTACCAGTTATACCTAGAGATAAGGTTTATCTTATCTATCCTAGACCATGGAGAGTTACTCAAGAGTTTATCAGTTTATTATGTGAGTTATCAGGTATTGAATGTAGTGATATTATTTTAACTGGTAGTCTAGTTATAGGTTTAGACCCATTGACATCAGATACCGACCTAGTTGTCTATGGTAGGGAGAACGTTGATCGTGTCTATGAGGCACTAGTATATCTACGTGAATCCGGAGCTACCTCTCCACTTGGCATGCATGGTTCCTTGATCGAGTATAAGAAGCATGGGGACCTCTTATTTGAAGACTATATGTTGCTTAGGAGATATAGTGTTTTACAGGGGTTTTACAAGAATAAATATAGGTATACTATTAGACTCGTACCCTACGATCATGGTTTTAGTGGATGCACTGATCCAGTCATATGGAGTAGTATGGTTAGATTAAAAATAGTTATTTTAGAGGAGATTAGCCCATATACTACACCAGCTATTTATAGAGTAGGATTACTTGATCGTGTACTTAGGACTGATACAGCTATAATGCTTAGTTACCGTATTAGGTATACTGAGTTGAGGAAAGGAACAATACTACAGGGGTTATTCCGTATTGAAAAACGTTTAAAAAGTAAAAACTATTATTTGATCCCTGATCATAGTTCTCAGAGGATTCTAGGTATTAGCTCTAGGTCGTAATTACTATCTTCGACGGCCTCTCATATAGACTATGTATAATACTACCATAGCTACTATTATGATGGCTATACAGTAGCTAGTATAATCTACAGGTGATGTTGGGGTTGGTTGCAGACTCGACGTATTTGATTGAGGGGTAGAGACGGGTGCTTGTGTTGCTGGGGAAGTTGTAGTAGTCGCTGGGGATGTAGTTGTTGGGGGTGTTGTAGTAGTTGTCGGCGTCTCGGTTACTGGTGTTTCAGCAATAGTTATATGTTTTGATGAGGATACTGTTCTCTGTAAAGGATCCGATGCATATATTTCTACAATGTATTCTCCAGCAGATAAGTTGAGTTCTAGTGAACCACTAGATGATATGTTGTACTCTGTAGTGTTTATCCTAAGAACTGCTTCTTCAATCCATAGATCATCTCTTATATTCCATGTAATGGTGACTTTATATACGTCAACCATTACGTCAAATAATGTGATCTCTGGTGATCCCCTATCTATTGCAAACATGTATTCAGTACTATTATGTAGTCCAAGCATATCAATTGCATATGCTGAAACCTTGTATATTCCAGGCCCTAATGATACTCTTATTTCTCCAAAGTGGTTGTTGGGATTAATGCTTATGTTGTCAATGATCCTTGATCCATTGGCTTCATACTTATAGATAACTACGTAACATGTATTTAGCAATATGTCTATATCTGGTATTTCAATATCATTTAATTGGCCAATGCTATATCTTGTAGAGCTGAAGTTTACGACTAGTTCCAGTGAGCCTGTATTAAATACTGATATCGTGTTACCCATGTATGTTCCAGTATCAGTTGCTGGGACACTGTATTTGAACCCTATGTAGGGGATTATATGATGACCAATAAGTACTACGTAGTCCATAGAGCTATGTCCAAGAGAATCATATGCTTCTATATATGCTATAAAGGCATACCTGTCTTTGGATAACGGAATTGACAGCTGGGAATTTATTGTGCCATTATTAGCATTTATTGTCTGGTTATAGATGTATCCATCAACATATACCATGGTAGCAACAACTCTATCTAGGGATAAGTCTTCGGCATGAATACTTATCTCAACACTACCTGTCTCATCTGAAAGTATTGTGACATAGATCTTATCGTCAACCATATAATATTGTTCCAGCCCATAGATCATTATGTATGGAGCACTATTATCTACTATAAACGTATATGTAACAGTTGACTTCAATGCCTCATCAAGTCCTTTGTAATCAGATGATATTATCTTCAATACATGTTCTCCGTCACCATATAACGTTGTATTGATCGCTAAAGTATATATTCCTGTCCCATTAGCTTCCCATATAAGGTCTTCATCGAGATACATCTTTGTGTATGCCGATGTATTGTCTGAAATAGATATGTATAAGCTAATTACGCTGGATACTATAGAGCCATTATCTATTCCTTCAATAACTACACGTGGTGGACAGGTGTCTTTCCAGTAATAAATATCTGCCATAGCTGTATGGCCTAATACATCATATGCATGTACTTCTACATGAACTTCTCCATCAGGATAGTTTACTAGATCTAGTGTGAGGTTTATAGTAGGTGTATTGTATATTCCATAGACAGCGTGGTTGATTATTATAGTTATATTGTCTAGAAACTGATCGCTTGCATTTATTGATAAGTATACTGTGTTCAGTATTCTAGAGCTATTAGATGGAATGGTATAGATGTTTATTGACGGAGGAGAATTATCTATAGCTATATGTGTCGTATTAGTTCCCTTAAGGCCATTTGAATTATATGCTTCAACTACAAGATCGTATTCTCCATCACCAAGATCGCTTACATAGCCGTAGGCAATACCTGTACTTAGATCATATTCCATAGGTATCTCGGCTACTAGTGTATCAGCGGAGTATATCTTTAGAGACACATTAACTATGTCACTAAGATCCTCGTAAACATGTGCTGTAACATTAAATGGTGTTTCTAAGATAGTGTTATTCAATGGAGAGATAATTTCTATAACTGGTGGAGTTGTATCGTTCTCGGCCAGGTATATTGTGCATACCTCTTCATACTCATCACCTTTTAACAATAATGCATAGTAGGTTTCATTACCTATAAATACTGTTGATCCGTCATTAACATATACAGGATATGTAAAACTACCAAGATAATCAAGATCTTGTTCTGCTGATGTAAGGTATAGATCCTTGCCAAAGGCTACTAGTAATTCAATATAGTTATCACTATCAATATCTCCAATGGACATTGACGATATTGATCCTTCTTCACATTCACCGAAATCTATTTCGCCCGTTTGGAAGCCGTTGTCTGCATTATAGAATCTAGATAATCCGTGATCGTTTTGCTTGTTAATAAGGTCTATGACTATATTGTTTGAGGCGATTGATAGTCCATAGATCATGTACTGGTCGAAATCAATATCTATAGTATATTTCTGTTGACCACTTCCTAGCTGATAACCTATGAGTCTAATGGATTCTACTGATGGAGAGCTTCCACTTATGGATACAATGATATAGCTTACAACAAGTCTACCAGCTATATTATAGGGTTTAAAGGTTGCTACTGGTATTCTATTCTGTGCTTCACTACTCCATTGGTAAACAGGTTCTTGAACAACTATACCACCATATAGTTTAACACCGAATATGCTTACTTCAAATCTAATGTATCCCTTGACAGTTATTGATGAAACAATATCTGTATATCCATCACCATCGTCATCAGCTGGTATCTGGTTAGTCCACAGAGTATATGCTTTACCATTAATAACTTCGACTGGTTGTTCATCTCCATCTATTAGATCAAACTTATATACCCATGTCTTAACAATGATCTGTGGAGGGAAGCTCTGAACAACCTTTATACCTGACATAACGACAGACAACATGTTATTCTTTAATATACCGTTATGTACTGCAGGGACAAGGTTATACTCGTTTGGATCAGGTAATGTATAGTTTTGCGATAATCTTATGGATGACGTGTAGGGCTCGACAAGATCCATTTTAATAACTCTACTAATATTGTTTATTGATACTATAGCTACCTCATTATATCCGTTATTGTCAAGATCACCTACTGGAGTTAGTGTATAAAGTCTATAGCCTGGATCCACTGTATAGTTATAGAATAGTGTTCCATCGGCTCCGTTGAAGAATAGTATTGTATAGTTACCTATACCAACAACATCGTTTACTCCATCACCTGTATAGTCGATAAGTGATGATACTCTTTCGATACCAGATACATTTGTCGACCAGTTAACAATATATCTTAGATCGTTAGTGCTGATGATATTGTCTAGTTTAGCCGTACTTATTGAAGTTATTGTAGGCAATACAATGGCAATCAATAGTATGCATAAAACAAATTTAATAATGTACTTAGCCATTAACTCTCCACCCTACAGTATCTAATATTATTGTGGAATATATAAAATGATTATGGAGTACTAAACAATAGATATGTATTTACTATGTATATTTAAACCTATACGTTTTCCAATAACTATTTTATCTAAAGTATCAATATTAACAGCTATCTTTAACAAATGATCATTACATCTAGCTAAGACTATTCCATAGTTTCTCCTATAGAGCTTATCGACAACAACGCATTCACTGCCATCAACAATCTCTATTCTATGCTGTGGTATAACGGCTTTACAGGTACATCTAGATCTATTTTCTCGACCCATACTCCACGGGAAAATTATATTTTCTCCATAAATACATACATCGACAACATTATGGCCGAAAACCATTGCCGTCCTTATATTCTTAGGTCTCTCATAAACCTCTAACGGATCACCATATTCTACGACTCTACCATTATATAGTATAACCAAGTAATCAGCAAGCTCTAATGCTTCATCTTGATCGTGTGTTACATGGATAAACGTTGTACCAAGTTTTCTCTGGAGATTCTTAAGCTCTATCCTAAGCTCTTCACGTAGTGCTAGATCTAGGTTGCTCAATGGCTCATCAAGTAATAGTATATTAGGCTTAAGAACTAGTGCACGAGCCAATGCTACTCTCTGCTGCTCACCACCACTAAGCTGATCGGGATACTTACCCTTTAAATGGCCTATATGTAGAAGCTCCATAGCCCATTCAACACGTTCTCTAACCACATCACCTGAATATCCATGGGCCTCAAGTCCAAAACCGATGTTCTCCTCAACAGTAAGATGAGGAAAGAGACTTGGTGTCTGGAAAACCATTGATACACCGCGATCCCATGGAGGAAGATCCGTTACGTCCCTATCACCAATAAATATTCTACCTTGATCGGGTTTTTCTAAGCCAGCTATTATCCTCAATAATGTTGTCTTACCACTACCGCTTGATCCAAGGATAACGGTTATCCTACCTAATGGTATATCTAATGATATTTCATCTAGGGCTTTTATCCTACCGTATTTCTTAACTATACTCCTTAGCCTAATCACTATAGCCACCTCTCCATTTTCCTCGATAGTAATGCTAATATTGAGCCAGTTAGTATCAATAGTATTAGTGCTGATGCGGCTGATGCCTGCCAATCTCTTAATGCACGGTATTTATAGATTGCAATTCCTAATGTAGTTGTCTCTGGCACATGTATGAAGAATGTTGAACTAAATTCTCCGAGGCTAACTACAAGCGCTAGTGATATCGCTACTAGATATGATGGCTTGGAAAGGGGAATTAATACTTTAAGATAGAGTGAAGCTCCTTTACAACCAAGAACCTTTGCAGCATCAATGATGTTCCTAGAGATTCTTGAGAATCCTAGTCTAAGAACCCTTGTTGTTAATGGTAATGAGGCCAGTGTATGAGCTATTATTATTAACATATAGTTTGGTAAAATACTTCCATAAGCCCTAACTAAGCCTAAAGCAATAGTTAATGGACTTATTGCAAGTATTGATACATATAGTATATCAGTTATCTTAGAACCTGATACTACTATGATTGTCGATATAGCCATAGATAATAGTGCAACCATAAATGCGTAATAAAATGTATTCACATAAATAAAGTAAGTAGGAATACCGAGTGCTTGATCATAAGCTGTATTAAAGATCCTATAAAAGCCTTCTAGGCCATAGGTTTTCGTTAACGGATTATAGAATGAATAATATGCTATGGATAATAATGGTGAGTATAAGTAAAATGTAATTAGTGCAAGATATATGCCTAGTATTATCTTGAATCTTCTTGATACTCTGAGTCTATAGTGCTTATAGCCAATTGGAGCCGTAAATGTTTTACCATGTAAAACAATAAATAGAGTTACAAATACAAGTAAGAATAAGTATTGAATAAATGCTATTGCCGCAGCCCTATGTTTATCGATAAATATCTTGTAATAGTAATATATGTAAACCTCTAAAGTAGAGTATTTCACGCCTCCAAGACTAAGAGGTATTGCAAAACTTGTAAAGCAATATATAAATGTTAGAATAAATGAAGAAAATAAAGCAGGTAAGATATAGGGTATAATTATTTTCCTAAAAACAAAGAACAACTTACCGCGAGAAAATACTGTAATAGAATCAATTAAATCCTTAGGAATAGATACAAGGGAAGCATATGCCATATTCAGTGATAAAGGGATATTATAGAATACATGGGCTGCAATAACAGCCCAAAAACCTTCACCAAATACTATGAAACCCGGATAAATAGATGTAAGTATACCCCTTGACCCATATAATGCTGTAAATCCCATGACAACAACCATTGGTGGAGCCATGAATGGTATAATAGTCAATGCACGATAAATGTTTGCTCCACGGAATCCAAGTATTAAGAGGGAAAAGGCGGCTATGAATCCAAATAGTACTGATAATATTGAGCTTGTAAATGCTTGTACAAATGTAAATCTTATGGCATACTGTATACTCTTTCTACTAAGAATATATTGTATATTGGATAGAGTAAAGCCTCCTTCTACACTTATGAAAGCATCACTTAAACCTAATAATACTGGATAATAGAGCATTACCGTTATCAATACTAGGATCAGTAGATATCTAGATCTCGCTTGT
>Ga0190313_1001779_pt1 | contig 11247 bp, 5 predicted proteins | sample 4870071011_MG_FD_169989 | JGI IMG/M metagenome (GOLD analysis project Ga0190313, IMG submission 169989) | Hydrothermal vent sediment bacterial communities from Southern Trench, Guaymas Basin, Mexico - 4870-07-10-11_MG | ecosystem: Environmental > Aquatic > Marine > Hydrothermal vents > Sediment ...
CGAACAAGGGCGGACACATAGGTCCGCCCCTACACCGGGTGCTGCAATGGTTTAAAACGATGACGACTAATGAATATATCCGTGGCGTAAAACATCATAATTGGCAACGGTTTGATAAAAAATTATGGCAACGAAATTATTATGAACACATTATCCGTAATGAAAAATCACATCGGCATATTTCAGAATATATAAAAAACAACCCGTCCAAATGGCAGGATGACACCTATTATGAAGAATATCACCTCAGAAAACACCTTTGAAACCGCCATCATTCAAACCCTGGTGAAAACCGGAGGTTATACCGAAGGCAATGCCGGTAACTACAGCCCTGAACTGGGGATGTTCAAAATAGAGGTATTACAGTTTCTAAAGGATACCCAGCCCAAACAATGGGAAAAACTGGCAGCCATCCATGGCGGTGATGTGGAGAACCGAATCATCCAGCGTTTATATAAGGAAATGGACTTGCGCGGCAGCCTGGATGTGATTCGTAATGGTTTTGTGGATTACGGGGTGCGTTTTAAGTGCGCCTTTTTCAAGCCGGAATCCGGCTTGAACCCGGACACGATTAAATTGTATGAACAAAACCGGCTCAAGGTAATCGCCCAGGTCTTTTACTCCAAAAAGAATAAAAACTCGGTGGATCTGGTCTTGTCTCTCAATGGTCTGCCCGTGGCAACTTTTGAACTGAAAAACCGCTTTACCGGCCAAAATACCAGTCATGCCAAAAGGCAATATGCTTTCACCAGAGATAATAAAGAGCTGTTATTCGCCTTTAAAAAAAGGGCATTGGTTCATTTTGCGGTGGATGACGAAGAGGTCTATATGACCACCCGTATTGAAGGGAGTAAAACCTGGTGGCTGCCGTTTAATAAGGGGGATCAGCACGGCAAGGGGAACCCGCCCAATCCGGCAGGCTACCGCACTGATTATTTGTGGCATGATATTCTGGCAAAAGATAGCTGGCTGGAAATTATCGGGCGTTTTGTCCATTTGCAGACCGAAGAGTTTGAGTTTGAAGGACGTTTGCGAAAAAAACAAAAGATGATCTTTCCCCGCTTTCATCAGTTGGTTTCTGTGCGAAAAATGACAGCCCATGTCAGGGAGAACGGCGCGGGACATAATTATCTGGTGCAGCATTCAGCCGGCTCAGGTAAAAGTAATTCCATTGCCTGGCTCGCTTATCGCCTGTCCGGTCTTCACAATGAACAAAACGAACGGATATTTAACAGTGTGATTGTGGTGACGGATCGACGGGTGCTGGATTCACAACTGCAAAATACCATTTATCAGTTTGAGCATAAATCCGGCGTAGTGCAACGCATAGATAAAGATTCGCAGCAATTGGCGGATGCCATCTGCGGCAGTGCTAATATCATTATCACCACCTTGCAGAAATTTCCCTTTGTGATTGACAAAGTGGGAACGTTGCCGTCAAGAAAATATGCGGTGATTATTGATGAAGCCCATAGTTCACAGGGCGGTGAAGCCAGTAAAAAGATGAAAGAGGTGCTGTCCAAAGGGGTATTGGAAATAAGAGAGCCTTATCCCAAATATGGCGAGGGTGATGATACAGAACCGCTGGAATCACAGGATTTGATGAATCATTATATTGAACAATCAGCGGCAGCTCGTGGACATCAGGCCAACCTATCGTTTTTTGCCTTTACCGCTACCCCGAAATATAAAACGCTGGCGGTATTTGGACACAAAGATGCCAGTGGTAAGCCGCAGCCTTTTCATCTTTATTCCATGCGGCAGGCCATTGAGGAAGGCTTTATTCTGGATGTGTTGCAGAATTACACCACCTATTCACTTTATTTCAAGCTGTCCAAGGCCATAGAGAATGATCCTGAGATTAACAAAAAGAAAGCGGCTCAGGCCATTGGCCGTTTTGTCTCATTGCATCCGCATAATTTGGCGCAAAAGACTGAAATCATCATTGAACATTTCAGGCAGGTAGTGGCGGCCAGGATCGGCGGTAGAGCCAAGGCGATGCTGGTCACATCTTCACGGCTGCACGCCAAACGATATTTTGAGGAATTCAATCGCTATATCAAAGACAAAGGATATGAAAAGGAGATAAAAATACTGGTGGCGTTTTCCGGTAGGGTGATTGATGATAACTTCCCGGATGGCGTTAGCGAGCCGCAATTAACCGGATTTGGAGAAAAGGAACTGCCCAGGGCGTTTAACCAGCAAGAGTATAAAATTCTGATTGTCGCAGATAAATACCAGACAGGTTTTGATCAGCCCCTGCTTCATACCTTATATGTGGATAAACCCCTCTCCGGGGTTAAGGCGGTACAGACTCTTTCCCGTCTGAATCGTACCGCGCCCGGCAAAGAGGATACCTTTATTCTGGATTTTGTAAATGATAGAGAAACTATTCTGGAATCATTTCAGCCTTATTATGAAATAACAACGGTAAACGAAGAGCCTGAGCCCAATCATTTGTATGATTTGAAGGCTAAACTGGATGAGCGGCAGATCTATTTAACCTTGGAAATAGATGCTTTTGCAAAAATCTACTTCAACCCCACCACCCGAATGACAGCCGGAACACAGGCCAAACTTTACAGTTTTATTGATCCTGCCATTGATCGCTACAAGGCAATAGAAACCGAAGACGAAAAAGAAGAATTTAAAAAGAGTTTGCGTACCTGGACAAATTTATATTCATTTCTCGCTCAGATCATGCCCTTTCGAGAACCTGAATTTGAAAAGTTTTATGCTTATGCCAAATTATTGCTGACCAAATTACCCAAACGTGATCTGTCGGAAAGTATGAAGCTGGTCGACGAAGTAGCAATGGAATATTACCGGTTGCAGAAAATCAAGGAAGGCTCCATTGACTTGATAAGCGGCGAGGACGGCGAACTGGATGGGTTGTCCGAGGCCGGTATCAAACGGGCAAAGGAAGAAAAGGCCGCTTTGTCTGAGATTATTGATGTTTTAAATGAGCGTTTCGGAACAGAGTTTGAGGAAGCGGACAGGCTGTTTTTTGAGCAGATCGAAGCGGAATTGATGGAGGATGCAACGCTAAAGACACAAGCCAAAGTCAATAAACTGGACACCTTTAAATACGCCTTTGAAGAGATGTTTATTGACAAGCTGATTGAACGGATGGATCAAAATCAGGATATATTTGAAAAAATACTGGAAGATCAATCATTCGGCGGGTTTGTGAAAGAGTTGATGATGAAAAAAATATATTTAAGGATGAATGAGGAAACTAATTGAAATCACACAATGAATAAGGTTAGATTGTGTGAAGAACAAACCACAATCTAATCCGCTTGTTGGACAAGCCCGGTGTACTTATAGAAAATATCTTTTTGGAAATATGCCCGGATCATGCGAAGAAGTTGGCGGATGCTGGATGATTTAAGCGGATTTTTTAAAAAAGAGCTGATTTTAAGTCCACAACAGGTTTTTTTTAAGAAAAAACAGTTGATTTTTTACGCAACTATCCATTGCCGACGGTTTTGCAATCAACAACCCATAAGAACTACAAACATAATAGAACGGCTCAATAAAGAATTTAAACGTAGAACAAAGTCCATGGAAATCGTGGCAAGTGAGCGGGTCTGCTATACGCTTCTGACTTTTATCTGCTTTAAAATGGAACTGTATTGGCGCTCAAACCCTATGGGAAAAGTGCGTAACAACCTGCCATTCTTTAAAGAATTGGCCTTAAATAATTTTACACAATTAGCTTGACACTACCGCTTTTATAGCGGATCACAAAAAGCCGTACCCCTTGAAAAACAACGAACCCTGCAGTTGATTTAATATTAAATAAGTATGTTAGATTAAAAACATCATTTATTAAAAAATGTTACTTTTTCTATTGCACCCAACCAGACTTTTTTAAATTTCACCATAGCTCAGCTTTGGCATTTAATGGCCAAAGTTAAAACAGACTCCTGAGACACTTTTGTATCTTAATTGTTTGGCAAAAAAATAATGTACTATGTCTGCACAATAAAGATAAGTGATAGTATTAGATATTTTAGATGAAAATTTTTTCCTGTGGCCTGGCATGTTTTTTGATTATTTTAGTGATTACTTTAGAGAACGTTAAGAAGGAACCGATCAGGATTGAGTTTATATCATTTGCTGATATACTACTACGCAAATTTATCTCTGTGACAGGTTCTTCCTTTATGACCTTTTAAACGTGAGTTTTGCATGCTTTAATTAAATTATACCTGAAGCTGTGCATGATAGGGCTCGTACAAAAATAACTTGACCATTTTAAGCGCCGATGCATCCCGCCTGACTGCGTTGCGAAAGCTTAGAATATCTTGATATTCTTGCGTTTTCTCGCCTTGCCAGACGGGTGCCTCAACACTTAAAATGACCAACTTATTCTTTAACGAACCCTTAGCTGAATGGTTACTTTTTACAGGTTCTAAAACTTAAGGAGTAAAAAAATGGCAAATGAATGCTTACCAGTTTTAAACACAGGACTTAGGGGTTTTACTGTTGCCACAACAAAGATCAGTGATGTGAACGGAGCTGAAGGGAAACTGATATACAGAGGTTATCCTGCAAAGGATCTTGCCGGCACAGCTGATTTTGAAGAGGTCGTTTATCTGCTTTTGTATGAAAAACTTCCTGTAAAAGAAGAACTCAGCGCTTTTAAAGCCCTCCTTGTTAAGGAAAGAAAAATTCCGGATGAAATTATTCAGACCCTCAAAGCAACGCCTGTGGATGCGCTTCCCATGGATGTGCTCCAGTCGGCAATATCGATGCTCGGGAACCATGATGCCGATTCTAAAGAATATTCCCGAGAAGCCGCACAAAGAATCAGTATACGCCTTGTTGCTAAAACAGCAACAATCGTAGCTGCATGGGAGAGAATAAGAAACGGCAAGGAGCCTGTTCCTCCCTCTGGCAGCCTGGGGCATGCAGCAAATTTTTTATACATGATTTCAGGAAAAACCCCTGATGATGAACTCACCTCTTTTTTTGATGCTGCCCTTACACTCCATGCAGAGCACTCATTTAATGCCTCCACCTTTTCAGCAAGGCAGGTGGCATCCACAAGGGCGCATATGTATTCGGCTGTTACTGCTGCTGTTGGTTCCCTGTCGGGCGCACTCCATGGTGGTGCAAATACCCGTGTTATGCAGATGCTTCTTGAGATTGGGTCTGTGGAGGCTGTTGAAGATTATGTAAAGAATATTCTGGAAACCGGAGGAAAGATTATGGGCCTTGGACATGCTGTGTACCAGGTTGATGATCCCAGAGCGAATATTCTTGCTCCCATGTCAAAAAAGATGGGGGAGCGTACAGGTGACACAAAATATTATGATCTTTCCAAAGCCCTGGAGGAGAAAGGGAAAAAGTCCTTTAAGGAAAAAACAGGGAAAGACATATTTGTAAATGTCGATTTTTACAGTGCTTCCCTTTATTACTATATGGGGATACCTGTTGATCTTTTCACTCCGGTCTTTGCGGTTTCAAGGGTTGCGGGCTGGGTAGCCCATGTCCTTGAAGAACAGTTTGCCGGTGCAGCGCCAAAGCCTGTCCTTTACCGCCCTGAATCCAAGTATGTGGGGGATTACTGCGGCCCTGATGAATGCAGGTTTGTACCCCTTGAAGAACGTGCTGGAGATGACGTATAAAATAACAGCCTCAGCATCCTTTTTGGCATAAGAATAAAGGAAATTATGGACAGAGAAGATTTTACGAAAAAAATTAAAGCTGGAAATACAGAATATGTTTTATTCGATATTAATCGCCTTGAAGCAGAAGGGATGGGTGATGTGCAAAAGCTTCCCTTTTCCATAAAAATACTTGCAGAAAATCTTTTACGCAAACTGGACGGCAAAATAGTCACTCCTGATGATATTCAAAACATCGCAGGCTGGGCAAAGAAATATAATGAGCCGGTTGAGATACCCTTTTATCCTGCCCGTGTACTTATGCAGGACTTTACCGGTGTACCTGTCCTGGTGGATCTGGCCGCCATGAGAGATGCGGTTAAAGAGCTTGGCAGAGATTCATCTATAATAAATCCTCTTTTACCTGTTGACCTCATCGTAGATCATTCCATACAGATCGATTATTATGGAAACTCAAAAGCGTGCCTGAAAAATGTTGAGCTTGAATACATGAGAAACCAGGAGAGGTATTCCCTTCTTAAATGGGCCCAGGAAAATTTTGATAACTTCAGGGTTGTCCCCCCTAATTCAGGAATTTGTCACCAGATAAATCTGGAATATATCGGAAATGCTGTTCTTACGAAAGAAGAGGCAGGACAAGTTTTTATATATCCTGATACCCTTGTGGGTACTGATTCCCATACTACAATGATAAACAGTATAGGAGTCCTTGGATGGGGAGTGGGGGGGATTGAAGCAGAAGCGATAATGCTTGGGCAGCCCTATTATATGCCCATACCTGAAGTTTATGGCGTAAAAATAATTGGTTCAGCCAATAAAGGGTGCACAGCTGCAGATATAGTTCTGGGTATTACTGAAATGCTTAGAAAAAGTGACGTGGTTGGAAAGTTTGTGGAATTTTTCGGCTTAGGTATAAAGAATCTTTCCGTGCCTGATCGATCCACCATATCGAATATGGCACCTGAATATGGTGCCACAATCGGATTTTTTCCCACTGATGAAAAAACAGTAAAGTACCTGAAACTGACCGGCAGGGAAAAACAGGCTGAACTTGTAGAAATCTACACCAAAGAACAAGGGCTGTTTTATAATGGAACCACTGATCCGGAATATACCAGGATTCTTGAATTTGACCTTTCCTTAGTGGAGCCGGCCATTGCCGGGCCGGCAAAACCCCAGGAGAGGATTCTTCTTAAGGGTGTAAAAAGAAAATTCAATGAAATCTTAAAAAAGAGTCATGGAGCAGAAGTCGATCCAGGGGATGGTTCAAAGTCCCTGGATAACTCAGGAGACAGGCTTTACAAAGAGGCCTTTTTTGAACCGGTCTATCCTTTAACATCTGATTTTGGAATCCAGAGAAATAAAATAAAAATAAGAGACGGAAGTATAGTTATCGCTGCAATAACTTCGTGTACAAATACTTCAAACCCTTTTGCCATGATGGGCGCAGGACTACTGGCTAAAAAAGCGGTTAAGGCCGGGGTCAGGGTGTCACCTTTTGTCAAAACTTCCCTTGCTCCAGGCTCTAAAGTGGTTATTGAATATCTTAAAAGTGCCGGTCTTATTCCCTATCTGGAAGCCCTCGGCTTTCATTTGGCAGGGTACGGCTGTACCACCTGCATAGGGAACAGCGGCCCCCTTTATCCCGGTATTGAGACTGTTATTTCCGAAAAAAACTTAAACGTGGTCTCAGTACTGTCAGGAAATAGAAATTTTGAGGCAAGGATAAACCAGCATGTTCGAAGTAATTTTTTAATGTCTCCAATGCTGGTGGTCGCTTTTGCCATTGCAGGAAGAATAGATATGGATTTTGAGCATGATCCCATTGCAGTGGATTCCAATTGCGACAAGGTATTTCTTAAGGATATATTGCCCACAGAAGAAGAGATAAAAGATACAGTGGAGCAAAATGTAAAACCTGAGCTTTTTAAAAGGGCCCGTGGAGAAATTTTTCGTGGGGACAGTTTCTGGCATGAATTGCAGTATATAGAAGGAGTAACTTTTAAATGGGATAAAGAATCGATTTATATAAAACGGCCTCCGTTTTTTGACAATTTCACCCTTGATTTTATAAAACCGTCAAACGTCATGGGTGCCCGGGTCCTGCTTCTGTTGGGGGATACTGTTACCACCGACCATATCTCCCCTGCCGGTGCAATTCCCGAAACCTATCCTGCCGGTAAATACCTGACTGAAAACGGTCTGGCTGTAAAAGATTTTAATTCATACGGTTCAAGGCGGGGGAACCATGATGTTATGATAAGGGGTTCTTTTGGTAATGTCAGGATAAAAAACAGGATTACTAAAGGGGAGGAAGGGAGTTTTACCCTTAAATTTCCTGAAAATAAAAAAATGTTCATATACGACGCTGCCGTTGAATATGCAAAATCAAAAACACCTCTTATTGTTATAGCCGGGAAAGAATACGGCACAGGTTCTTCAAGGGACTGGGCAGCAAAAGGGACAAGCCTTTTAGGTGTTAAAGCGGTCATAGCTGAATCCTATGAAAGAATACACAGGAGCAATTTGGTGGGTATGGGGGTACTTCCACTTCAGTTTATCAAAGGTGATACCGCAGAAAAGCTTGGTCTTAAAGGGGATGAACTCTTTGACCTTGAGGGGATTGCAGAGATTTCCCCTGGAAAGAAAATAAAAATTACTTCGGTTAAAAGCGACAATAAGCGAATAACCTTTGAAGCCCTTGCCAGGCTTGATACGGATATTGAAGTCGAATATTTTAAAAATGGCGGTATACTTCAATATGTCCTAAGGCATATAATAAAAAAGGAACAGCAGGTTCAGGGAGGGACTTAGTGGTCACAAACCAGATAATTATCAAAAAAGACGGAAACCATGGTGTACCTGACAACCCGGTTATTCCATTTATTGAAGGGGACGGTATAGGTCCTGAAATATCCAGCGCTGCAAAGTGCGTGATTAACGCAGGAATAGAGGCTGCATACGGGAAAAAAAGAAAAATCCTGTGGAAGGAATTTTTTGCCGGTGAAAAAGGATTTAACTGCACCGGAAGCTGGCTTCCTGAAGAGACACTCAATGCCATAAAAAAATATGGAATTGCCCTGAAAGGCCCTCTTACCACTCCTGTGGGTGAAGGTATGAGGAGCATAAATGTTCAACTGCGCCACTCCCTTGATCTTTATGCGAATGTCAGACCTGTACGTTATATCCCTTCAGCTCCCAGCCCCATGAAAAATCCAGGTTCAGTAAATATGGTAATTTTCAGGGAGAATACAGAAGATCTTTATGCGGGAATAGAATGGGAAGCTGGTTCAAAAGATGTACTGGAACTTATAGCTATTATTAAAGAAAAAACAGGGATATCCCTTCCTGAAGATTCGGGAATCGGTATCAAGCCCATGAGTGAGAGGAAAACAAAAAGGCTTGTGGCCCGAGCTATTTCCTTTGCCCTGAACAATGGTTTCCCAAGCGTTACACTCATGCATAAGGGAAACATTATGAAATTCACAGAAGGGGCCTTCAGGAAATGGGGTTATGAAACCGCAAGGGAGATGTTTGCGGGTAAGACCCTAACAGAAGAGGAACTTTACGGTAAATATAAAGGATCATGTCCCAGGGGAATGGTTGTGATAAATGACCGTATTGCTGATAATATGTTCCAGGAAGTTTTACTTAAACCGGAAAATTATCATGTGATTGCCGCGCCGAATTTAAATGGTGATTACCTTTCTGATGCCCTTGCTGCCCAGGTCGGCGGGCTGGGTATAGCTCCCGGAGCGAATATCGGAGATAATTATGCCGTGTTTGAAGCGGTTCACGGAACAGCCCCTTTGCTGGCTGGCAAGGATATGGCAAACCCCTTATCATTAATACTTTCAGGCGTTATGATGCTCGAATTCATGGCCTGGAAAGAGAGCGCATTGATAATAGAAAAAGCTGTTGAAAATACTATGAAAAAAGGTAGAGTCACCAGTGATCTTGCGGTTCAGATAAAAGGGGCAACAGAAGTTAAATGCTCTGAATTTGCAAAAGAGATAATAAACAACCTGGTTAGTATTGGGCGGGATATTTGATATAAAATTCAGGTTTTTTCAGTGGTATCCGGTTAGGAAACGGAAAGTTCTAACCGGACATTACTGAGGTTTTTAAAAAAATATAAAAATTATGGATGAGGCGGATATGAAATCCGCCCCTAGGATTGCAATGATTCTGTTTGAAAGATACAGAACTCAGCCCCTTATTCTATATCTCCTGTACAGAACGTGCGATAATAGTATCTTGTGTTTTTCTATTTAATCCTGTGAAGTTTGCACTGTATCCGGCAACACGAACAATAAGTTCATGATAATCTTCCGGATCTTTTTGTGCGGATAAAAGAGTTTCATTATCGACCATATTAAATTGTACATGGTTAATACCAAGATCATTCCAGGTTTCTATATATGCTTTCCATACATCAAAACCTTTATTTCCGGCCAGTTGAGCGGGCGAAATACGCTGATTCAAGAGATTTGCACGGAACATATTCTCATGGGTCAGTTTTCCAACAGATTGCAGTACAGCGGTGGGCCCCTTTTTATCAAGACCGGCTCCAGGGGAGCACCCTCCATCATAACAGGTATCTCCTATTCTCCGGCCATTTGGAAGTGCACCCAATAGAGCACCACAAACAGTATAAGCTGCAATGTTTTGTGGCACCATTGGAACCCCCTTGGAAGAGGTGCCCCAATCCTGACATGGAAGACAAACTTCATCGCGTATTCTTTCATGTATTTTTACAATAATATCATCTGCGTATGGATCATCATTGCCCCACTTAGGAGCATTTACAAAATCAATCCGTTCTTTTTCGTAGCCTTCCCAATTGGCCTTTAGCATTTCGAGGAGTTGTTCCATTGTATACTTTTTATCATTATAGATAAGCTTTTTGATTGCTACAACCGCATCCATACCATCCATCCATATAAACGTAGTAAGCCAGTTGTTACCATACTCACGTCTTTGGAAACAATTTAACCCCTCTTCAACACATTCTTGATATGTTGCCGAAAGATGGGGTCTGCCCATGGATTCTTCGATGTGATGGCCAATACTCCTTATTTTTACGGCTTCCCAGTGCATAATTTTATATTGTTCAACAACTGCATCTACAAACTCATCAAAAGTCATTTTTGTTATTTCGCCTGTTTTAGCACCTACCTGCATATTGAATACTGGATTAAATCCATTCCAGATAGCTAACTCCACAGACTTAGAACCCAATGTAGAACTTGAAGAATATCTCGCCGGCATGCATCCTTTTTTAGTTTCCGGGCAAGGCACAATACAGGCCTGGGCAGTCCAGGTTCTGGCTTCCTCTTCCGGCGTACCGCTCCAAAACATATTAGCCTTTATAAGAATCTGATCATTTCTTATATTAGGATATCCCAGCCCATGCCGAATACATTCGAACGCATTTTTCAAAACGTCATTAGGCATATCTTTATTATATCTTAATGCAAAAGTCGGTGATACAACACGAACAAGCCTTGCCGCCTCAAGAAAAACATTTGTTAAGTCATTATAATTCAAAGTGCCGTCAGGAGCCATTCCACCCAGAGTCCATACATAGGGTCCTGGATCGCCTGTC
>Ga0190313_1001780_pt1 | contig 11242 bp, 17 predicted proteins | sample 4870071011_MG_FD_169989 | JGI IMG/M metagenome (GOLD analysis project Ga0190313, IMG submission 169989) | Hydrothermal vent sediment bacterial communities from Southern Trench, Guaymas Basin, Mexico - 4870-07-10-11_MG | ecosystem: Environmental > Aquatic > Marine > Hydrothermal vents > Sediment ...
TCACTTTCGTCAAGGTAAACAACAACTCTTTGCTTAGGCACGGTAAGTACCTAGCACAAATACAGCACACAAACTTTAAATCTCTACAACAGTTAACCAAACCTCGGGTATACCCATGGGCATTGGAACAGAGATGAGAAAAGAGTTAAGTACAAAGGTTAATGAGGCTTGGTTGTCAGATAAGGGTAGACAACTAAAAGACATTTTAGCTAGAACAGGATTTGCTACTCTAAGTGCAAACTTTAAGTATTGCCTAGGCATATTAAAGGATGAGGAAGCTAAGAGTTTAGGAGTTAACGTTGATGCTCTAAAAGGAACACGAACAGTACGTGAATGCTACAGAAAAGTTAGAGAAGTTGTTGGACTGCCAGCAGTATATAGAGGTGTTTGGGAGTCACCAACTGGAGCAACAGTATCAAAAGAACAAATCTCAGGTGAAATCAAGTTCTAAGGGGGTGGGGTGGTAGGTTATGGCCCCTGAACCAGAAGTTCACATGGCCTTTAAGAAGTTAAAGGATGAGTTAAAGTACGTTAAGGAGATTTGGACAAGGTATGGTTGGGAAGCTAAGGAGATGTTAAAGTCTTGGGCAAGACAAAACTTAGAGCCATACTATGAGTACTGTGCAAGTGAGGTTGATAGGACAAAGTACATTGACTGTTTAAGAAAGGTAGCTCTAGTTAAGAACGTACACAGAACATACAGGTCATTCTGGGGCACAGCATAATAAAACCAACATTTAACTCCACATAAACTTCAAAACCTATCTTTTCCCTTTCCTCTCTCCTCACTTCTTTTCCTTTTCGCTTGTCGGTATTTTACCCTTCTCTATCTCTTTGAGTATTTCATCAACCATTTTCTCCACTTCTTTACTTGCTGCATCTATTGCTTCTTTTAGCTCTTTCACATCCACACCTAACTCTTGTGCTATTTCTTCTGGTTTCTTACCCTCAAGTATTTTGTCTAGTGTCTTCTTGCACTTCTCAACGTCTATAGTTTTGCCGTCCTTAAGCTCAACTTCGTGCTTATACTTTAGGTACTCACAGGCAAGTGTGTGAATTGCGTCTATTTGAGCTCTAGCAAACTGATCCTTCTCAACGATTTCCCTCAACTCTTTAAGCTTATCTTGCTGTTGTGCACCCATCAACAACTCTAACCTAGGTGAAGTATATAAGTCTGATCTGCGTAGCTAAGCTAGGTATGCCAAGGCTAAGAGTACACGTAATCGACGCCATAAGTAGAGAACCAATACCAGACGCAGAAATCTACATCAACACATACACAACGAGAACAGATGCTAGAGGTGTAGCTGAGCTAGATGTGCCAGCTGGAACATACGACATAGTTGTTAGGCACAGAAAATACTTCGTGTATAGAGACACAATAACTGTGATGAGGGACATGGAGATAACAGTAGAGTTAGAGCCAGTATTCAAGATATTGTAATGTTGACACTTAACCTACCCCATGGTAAAATAACTTCTCTACGGTTTATCTCACTGCAAAGTTGTGAGTATAGGTGTGAAGTTTGTTAAGGCGTACCTACTAGCTGTTAGGGATGAGTTACCTAAAGGTAATGTCCTTGGTGTTGGCGTATCTACCTATTGGCGTGGTGAGGTTGGCTACCCTGAGGGTGAGCCAGTCGTCGTCATGTACGTTACTGAGGAGTCGTCAAGAGTTTTTGAGATTGCTGGTGTTAAAGTCATTAAGATTAAGACAAAGCCATTCAAAATACTGGTAGCTAGAACGGGTAGAGTTAGGCCAATACTTGGCGGAATATCAATCTCAAACTATAGGTGTAAAATGACTGGTACACTAGGTGGATTCGTTAAGGATAAAGTAACAGGTGAAGTACTAGGCATATCTAACAACCATTGCTTAGCACTACAGTGGGGAACTGAGAGAAGTGGTAGAAAAGATGACCCAGTTATTTCACCAGGTTGCGTATTCGGCGGTAAGTACCCTAGTGATGTTGTTGGCCACTTAGTTAGGTGGAGTGATGTACCGACAATGAGTGAGGGAGTAGCTGTTCTAGATGTTGCTCTATTTAAACCAACTGTTGAGTATAGGTTAGAAGTTCTAGGCATAGGTGTGCCAGAGTACGCAGTTGATGTGTCTGTTGGTGATGAGGTTGTTAAGAGTGGCATATCTACAGGCATAACCTACGGTGTTGTTGAGGCTGTCGACGTCACAGTTAAAGTTCTTGGCTTTGGTAGAGCACTATTCCAGAAAACAGTTGTTGTTAGAGGTAAACCACCAATAGCAATTGAGGGTGATAGTGGATCACTAACATTCATTAAAAACACTAGGAAGGTTTGCGGCGTGTTATTTGCAGGTAATGGTGAGGATAGAGCACTACTAAACCCAGCAAAACTCGTTGAGTCAATGATGAGGATAACATTCAACGTAACTGGAGTTAAGGAAGTTAAACCAAAAACAGTTGTTGAGGAGGGGTTAGAGAAAGTCGTTACACCCATAGAGAAGGTTGTTAGAGCTGTAGCACAAGCACTAGCAACATCAACTTTTGAGTTCTTCCTAGGAGTAACATCAAACCTAGTAGCTAGAGGAGTAGAAGAACTGACAAGGATTGGGAGGAGAAGAAAGAAAGAGTGATGTAAAAGTCCCTTTTAAGAAGAGTTGAAGTGTTGAGATTTTACGTGGTGAAGTACTTAACCTATCACCTAATCATCTTCTTTACTAAGTCCTTAATTGTGTCTGCTACTAGTGGTATTGAGCTTAGTATCAATGCGTCACCCTCCTCCTCATAGGCTAACCAGTACTTTAAGGCAATTCCTAGGCCAAGAGCACCAATTCTAACATAGTCTTTAGCTCTCTTAAATGGCTCTGTTAACCCCTTAGACTCGTCTAGTATGTCAGCAGCTATGTTAGCTACGCCAACACCACCAGCAATAGCGTATTGCTTTACTGTTGGCATACCGGGTATATGAGCTTCAAATTCCCTTAAAACCCCTACAACGGTTAACCACATAACAACTTATTAGACACAACGTGAAGTAAGTATTGATGGCCCTAAAGATACGTATAGTAGCTGACGGAAAAATTGAGATGGACATAGAGCACGTACACCCATGTAGACGTGAAGAACATACACATACACTACCAGAATTCCTATCAACAGCTCTAATTAGGAGGTTAATTAGAGGTGAAGATATTGAGTCATACGCAATTGAGCCAAGACACATATCCACAAGAGCGATTAAGGAGTGGCACCTAGACGAGAAGATTGTAACTGAGCCAAAGATAGCTGATTTCGCTGTAGTTGATAGACACATAGCTACTGGTCAGATTAGAGCGTACAAGATTTGGGGTGACTCATCAGTAGCGCAATTCTTCAAGACTGATCCCCTACCAGACACATGTATTGAGGTTCCGTACCCATCGCCATTAGCTTCACCACCTAAAGTTTGGTGGGTTAACCCAACGAGTGAGGGTGTTAAGGGTTACGTTGTTAAGTGTGGTGACGCATCAGCAACATCAATATTCCTAGAGGCAAACATTAGTGGTGTTGTTGCGGAAGTCTTTGTGTGGTCTTAGAGACTCAGTTTTAAACACGTAATACACACGTTTAAGTGGGTAGTTATGTTCATTAGGATTGATGAGTTAGTTACCTCTATACCTAAAGACATACCAGTCATAATCCTCAAGGATAAGAAGGTCTGTAAGAAGAGAGCAAGTAGGTTTGAGGAGGAGTACCTACATAGAGGTCTAACTTACTACGTTTGGCTTAACCCATCAGAGCTAAAGTCTTTCCTATACACAGACATTGAGTATGTTAGAGTGTACATTTGCATAAGAGATACGTGTTTTCCAGTTGGCCTATGCAAAATTGTTAAGTGGTTTGACAACTCTAAACGTGTATACAGAGGTAACTTGTACCTACCAAACCAACTATCAACGTTTTGGGAATACTTGATGGGTAGTGGTGAGAAAGTGACAGTAGTTGTCTTGGTTACACACGAATTTGTTGACTCGTTGAATAGAAACGTTGTTACAGGCTTAGTTAGATGCCCAATATGTTGGACAAAACACGCAATTCAAATTGAGGGTGATGTTGGTGGTTTTTGGTGTGATAAGTGTAGAAAACTCATTGTTTGTGATAGGAGACTAATATGTATAGACTTCTACGGCGCATTAGCACTAATGGCTAGGAAACTACACGAGTACTACACACCACAAGAAAAACCAATAATAACTAGTGAGGTTAGGATGAGCATAAAGTCGAGTGGTGGTAGTAGTGTTGAGAAGAAGAGTTAAAGTTCAGTTAATTGTGCCAAGCAGACCATACCTACTAAACCCTAAGGCACTACCAAACCTAGGAGTACTATACGTAGCCTACGAGTTGAGGAGATTGGGCGTCGATGTTGTTGTTACAGACTTCGCGTTTGAGGAGGAGAGACGTATCTTAGAGGATGTTGATATTGTTGGCATAACAATGACGACAGCAGATTTCCACGAAGTTGCCAATATAGTTAGGCAAGTTAGAGAAGCTAACCCAAAAGCAAAAATTGTTTGTGGTGGCCCACACGCAACACTTGCACCTAGTGAATGCCTAAGGATTGGCTGTGACTCTGTCTGTGTTGGTGATGGAGAACCAGCTATTAGAAACCTAGTTAGAGACTACGTTGAGACTGGTAGAGTAGACCCAATATACGTTGGTTACGCAAAAAACATAGACGAGTTTTACCCGGACAGGAGAATAGTTGATTTGAGGAGATACGACTTTAAGATTGTTGATGTACATGCAACACCAATGATGACAGCTAGGTCATGCGCATGGAGAAGGTGTGCATTTTGTTCAAGATTGCCACCACCATGGGACTACGTTAGGTATCACAGTGTAGAACACGTTAGGAGAGAGTTAGAGGAGATTCTAGATATTGGCTTTAAAGGCGTTATGATTTACGACGATGAATTTTTAACACACCCAAAGAGAGACGTTGAGATAGTTAAACTAATTCGAGATCTTGGCTTTAAAGCTTGGAGATGCTTTATACACAGCAAACTATTCCTAAAGACGTTAGAGAAAGTACCAAACCTAATGAAGCTACTAGTTGAGTCAAACCTAAAGGAGGTACTTATAGGTGTTGAGTCTGGAAGCAACAAGATACTACAAGTAATTGAGAAAGGCGTAACAGTTGAAGAGAATGAAAAAGTGATAAAACTATTTAAGGAGTACGGCATAAGAGTGAAAGCAGCAATGATAGTTGGTTTACCAAGTGAAAGTAAAGAGACGTTGATGGAGACTTGGAGATGGTTAGAGAAGATGGAGAACTACATAGACGATTACGATTTCGTCACATGCACCCCCTACCCTGGCTCAAAGATCTATAAGATGTGGTGGAAGTACGACCTTAAGTTTGACTTTGACTCAATCTACACAGCGTATAAGGGTATGCACACTAAGGATTGGAGGCCATGTAGAATTTGGACTAGTAGTCTAAGTTTTGAGGAGATTTTGAGGTGGAGAAACGCGTTTGAGAAGAGGTTTAAGTTTAAAGACTACACAGTTAAACCACCAATTTAACGTCGACTTCCCACGTGTTAACCACTGAAACACATATTAGGTAGCTTGTGGGTAAGGAAAAACTCGATGAAAAACGAGTATGAGGAAGAGTTTAAGGAGAAGATTGTTGCTTGTAACGTCACTTGCAATATGCAAGTTAAAGAGTGTGAAGTTAGGTGTTCAACAGAGAAGTGGATTGAAGATCCATACATCGGTAAAGCTCTTGAGGGTAGGTACGAGAAGTTCATTGAGAAATTCAAAGTGAAGAGTGAAGGTGAAGCTATTGAGAAAACTAAAGACGTTAGCGAGAAGTTTAGAGTACCAACAACGTTAGACATAGACAACAATAGGTTATTGATTGAGGGTAGAAAAGTTGTTGCTGGTGTGGGTAACGAGGAATTCGTTGAGAAGTACATTGAGAACCTACAGAAAATAAACATTAAGGTAACACAGCTAAGAAGAGCTTTGAGAGAGAAGAAGGGTGAGTACACAATCTACGTAGACGCTAAAGAGGTTGAGAAGTGGGAAAGAGAATTTGGTGACGACCCAGAGAGATACATACCCTACCACCCAGCTGTTAAGGGGTTAATGTTGTTGTTCTACAAGTACGTTAAGCCTGAAGAAGTACAAACAACTTGTCTACCAAGAGAGCCCGAGGTTAAGGGGGTAGCGTTTGAGGAGTATGGTGATAAGCCGTGCTTAAACTTAGCTTGGAGAAACTTAGAGCTTGCAAGTCTAGCTCTTGGGCTAAGTAGCTATAGAGAGGTAGCTGAGCAACTACTACACACAGCACTACACGAATACATACACCACATAGAAGCTGTAAATCTACGTGAGTACCGTGGGTCATGGACAGGTGAGGGTGGATTAGAGACATTGATCTCAGTCCTCACAGGTAAACCAGCACCAGCTGGTAGTGAAGCTATAGCGCAAGAGTTAGCTGAGTTAGCTCTAGACAAAGTTGTGAAGAAGTACTTCCCAAAAATCATAGACAAGGTTAAGGAGAGATTGAGAAGAGAAGTTGAGGAAATCTTGAAGGACGAAGATACGAAAAGTACTGTAAACTACGTCAAAAAGTTCATGAAGTGGTTAGAGAAGAAGTTTCCAGACGAAGTCTTCTTCGACGTGGCACCACACAGAGAAGACGTAGCTGTAAAAACAACGTTCATGCCGAAAAGTGAGAAGAGTAAGTTTGAGGAGTGGTTGAGAAAGAACTTCCCGAAGGAGTACGAAGAGTTGAAGAGATTAGAGAGAGAAAAACCGACCCCACACGAATACTTTGAGTTAGAGCAAGAGCTGTACATCAAGGCTTTCGAGAAGCTATTCAACGAGTTTAGAGAGAAGTTTGGCGTCAACGAAAATGTTGAGGTTAGTGAAGTTGTTGAGGGTGGTTGGGTTAAGGTTAGGTATCCAGCACTAACGATTGAGAAAACAAACTTAACGTCTACGTGTGATGAGTATGAGGCAGATGTTACTCCACCTCCAGAGCTATGAACTTCTTAAACACCTCTAGGTACTCTCTACTCATCCTAGTGTAGTTAAAGTACTTCTCAACAACTTCTCTACAGTCACTCGACCTAACATTACCTATCTGTCTAAGTTTGTTGTATGCGTCTTCTAGGTCTGTGAATGTGTAGCCAACAACTTTACCTAAAGCTACTCTACTAAACTCAACGATTTCCTTTGGCCCACCAAGAGTGTCGTACACAAGTACAGGTGTTCCACAAGCAAGTGACTCCAATATGAATAGGCCAAAAACCTCTACCCAATCCCTTTCAAACCCACTAAAACTAACTACGCATTTTGCGTGGCTTAGTAGGTCTATTTTCTCGTCTTCGTCAACTCTACCCCAAAACTCTACGTGTTTACCGTTGCACTCCCTCATAACTTTCTCAACGTATTCTCTACTACCTACGTGTTTATCTTCACCAGCAACTATACACTTCAAGTTGTATTTCCTACACCACTTCACAAACGTTAATGCGCCTTTCTCCTCATCAATTCTGTTTAGAAACAGTACGTAGTCCTCCTTACCTTCTCTGTACGGGTATTGGCTTGGGTCTATGCCATGCCTAACGTACGGTAACTTAACTCCAAACCTATCCTCAACATACCTACTATGACTTTCAGATACAAGCACAATTCTCGACCTTGTTAGTAGTAGGTCTAGGGGTGGTATTGGTGCGTGGTGTGTACCAACAACGTTGTTGAATTCACGTAGACTTAACTTAAGCCAGCTATGGTCATTAACAATGTCAAACCTTGAAACTAAGTCTCTATACCTACTGTAAGCTAACTTTTCGTTATGTATGGAGAAATCGCAATCACAAACTTCAACAACTTCAACACCACGAATATTGATTTCAGAGCCTCTACACGTAACGATTGTGACTTTATGCCCAAGTTCACTTAAACCCTTAGCTAGTAGGTACACAACTCTCTCTAAACCGCCGTACCCACGTAGTTTAACTGGTAGTGCAAACGACGATATCAGTAAGATGTTTAGTTTAGACTTCACGATTAGTCACCAACTAACTTATCACTCCTTCTCTCTCCATGTCTAGGAGGTACTTCCTAACAGCTCTCCTAACTATGTCTGCTCTCGATGCGAATAGTCCCTTAGCTACGAGTTTATCCATCTTCTCAACCAAGTCTTTTGGTAGTACTACCGACATTATCAACGTCGATTTCTCCCTACCCCTCACACTAACAGTCTCACTTCTCTGCCTCTCCCTCTCCTCTACGTGTCTCCAAGTGCCAATTAGTACTCCTAGGCTTCTCATACTCGATATGAATTTGACGTTACTAACCATCTCTACTCTAACCATGTTACGCTTAACTTCGTCACGTATGTTTTTCACGTCCTTTACAATGAATATTGTTGGGTTACTTGTTGTGCTCCAGATGAGTATTGGTGAGTTCAAAATTTCTCTAAGTGTGTTCCAGTAGTTCTTGATGTACCTAGCCTTACCACTATACACACTCTGAGTAATTTTGCGTAGTGTTGACTCACTAAGCCACTCAACTAACCTACTTATTGGCGTCATGTAGAAGTCAACTCTACTCTTCCTACCCCTAACATCAACTAACACGTTGCCAGTGCTTAGAGTTACTGTGAGTAGTATTGGCGTTATTAGTTTACCACTACTCAAGTTGTAGTTGTAGGTTGTGAACCACGCACTCAATATGTTTGACTTCTTGATGATGTAGATGTTGTTGATTACTATTGCTGAACTTAGGACACAGTCTAGAAACTGTTTAAATTTTGTGTCAACAATTTTGAAGTATTTATGCACAATGTCTAACCTTTTAACTAACCTACTGAGTTCGTGTAAACTCTCTAGCATACTCGTCTAGTAACTTCTTTATTGCGTACCTAATAGCTTCTGACCTCGTTTGGAATATCTTCTTCTTGACAAGCTCATCAATTTTCTCTAAGTCTTCCTTCGGTATGTGGAAGCTAATCAACTTAGTTTTCTTCTCTCTCCTCGCCATACAATTCAACTCTCTAAACCCCCTAGGTTAAATTTGTTTTCGTTTTACGAGCTTGTTAACTTGTTAACTTAAACATGGGTTATAAGTCTTGAAGTGGTGTGTGTATGTAGGTATGACACTCCTCACAATACTACCCGACGGTAGGAAAATTGCCACAAAAATTGTTGAGGCTAGTAACACTGGAACAGCTACAGCTGACATAACTGTTTTCGCAGTTATAGATGAGGTAAACATGATTGACCATGGGTTAGAAGGCGTAATTGGCGTAGTTCTACTAGACGCAAAGAACTACGGAGCACACGTAGTCTCAGTTAGTAGAAACGTTGTTGAGGTAGTCGTTAGAAGCGTACCAGGTGGAGAAACAAGCAAAGTAAAGGTAACAGTAATCGGAACATAGAGACAGCAAAAAGTTGAGTAGGTTAGGGGGGTGAAACCCATGACGCTTCTAACAGTTACACCTGATGGGAAGAAGATTGTTGTTAAGATTGTTGAGGCTAGTAATCCAGAAACAACAGCTAAAGATGTAACTGTTTTTGCTGTTTTCGACGAAATCAACGTTATTGATAGGGGTATTGAGGGTGTAATATCAACAACAATGCTTGACGTAAACGCAACAAGCGTAGTAGTTGTGTCTGTTAGTAGAAACGTTGCTGAGGTACTAGTTAGACAAGTAGCTGCAGGTAAAACAGCTAAAGTAAACGTCATCGCCATCGGCGTATAAAAAGGGAGGAGTTAGTAGAGAAACATCAACGTTTAGCTAAAACTTCACAATTACCTAGAAGTTGTTTAAGTTCTACGCCATGCTCATAAAATACGTGTAGTAGAAACGACGTTAAGTCTCTAAAACTCTTACCACACAACCTACACCTAAACCTCAAATTCAGTAGGTCTGACACAGCTACAACCTCACCTAAAACAACTTCACCTTTTGTTTCACCCATAGCTATAGGTACATGTCTAAGTTCTCTTCAAACCACTTAATAGTTTTTCTAAGCCCATCCCTCAAAGTGTATCTTGGTTGCCAACCAAGTAACCTATAGCTTACACTTCTTGTCCAGTCCTCCCAAACCTTTACGGGTACTTTCCTACCCTCCTTAGGGTCGTAGACGAGTTCAGTAGGTTCGTACTCATGTGTAACCTCAACTACACTTCGAGACTTTACGAGTTCCTCAACAATTATCTTAGCAACCTCAACGTTTGTGTATGGCCTATTCTCAGCATTACCGGCATTCAATAAAGTCCAATCAACCTCTCTAAGCTCACTACACACACTAACCCAGTCAGGTTCATTCCAAGTCTTCTCAATAACTATCCTCCAAAGAGATAAAGCATCCTCAATGAATGTGTATGTTCTAGCTGCAAGTGGAGACTTAACAACAATTTTCTCCTTCTCACGAAGAGCCTCAATAATGACCCTGTGGAGAAATTGATCGGAGCGTCCCATCGGGCCGTAGCATGAGCCTGTACGAATTGAAAGTGTATTTAATCCATAGGTTCTCCTCAAATTCCTATATATTTCCTCAGCAAAGTATTTACTCAATGCATACCACCCTTGTGGTTTTGGTGGTGTGTATTCGTTAACTGGTTGTTGACTTGGTGGTACTCCAAGCCAAACAACTCCAGAGCTTGGGTAAATCATTAACGTTGGTTTAACTGGGTTTTCCAGTACGAGTTTAGCTAGGTGTAGTGGACTCATAACGTTTTGTTGAAACGTCCATGTTGGTGATAATTCACCAGCTGGTCTATCTGGTTGTGCATCACACTGAATTATTAGCCATGGTGTATATTTCCTCAACGTCGTGAAGTCTAAATCAAAAATGTTTTTCCAAATGTATGTGAAGTTCTTTTCGCCGTGTAGGTTAAGTAGTTTAAATCTCCAAGCTTCTCTAAACCTAACAACATCAATACCAACAACTTTGAAGCCTAAGTCTAGGCAGAGCCTAGCTAGGTGTGAACCTAACTCACCAGCTACACCAGTTATGAGTACTGTGTCAGACACGTGTTTCCACTCACCTCTACTCACAGCAATGCCGCCTAAACGCTCTACGTATGTGCATTACTTAAAAAGCGTTAACTGGTTAACGTGTGCATCCAAAATAAGGGTTAACACACCCACCCCCTAGAGAGAGTGTATGAGTGGTGAAGTACTAATTGTTGATTTTAGGTTTGGAGAGAAGTACTATGTGACTGAGTTCGTTAAGCCAAACACATTCGAAATCGCTAAG
>Ga0190313_1001782_pt1 | contig 11237 bp, 10 predicted proteins | sample 4870071011_MG_FD_169989 | JGI IMG/M metagenome (GOLD analysis project Ga0190313, IMG submission 169989) | Hydrothermal vent sediment bacterial communities from Southern Trench, Guaymas Basin, Mexico - 4870-07-10-11_MG | ecosystem: Environmental > Aquatic > Marine > Hydrothermal vents > Sediment ...
CCCTGTCGTAGAACTTCTTCATGCGAACACCTTTTAGTATGTTTGAGAAGCATTATGTTTGGGAGACATATAAAGGTTTCGGGTGACTGTTAATGGAGAGATACGGGGCGTAATTTGTGTTTATAGAGGGGTTTTCTCAAGGTCGGGCATTCTCTTCCGATGAGGAAGGGGACCCGGAGGTCCTCAGGTTCCCGTGGGACACCGGGATAGGGAGCAGGAATTCGCAGGGGATGGGGGCACTGACGATTCAGAACCCTAAATGAGGGGGCGGACATCGTTCAGAGCCAAATGCATTAGTTTCTAGTCCTTCGTCCTCGAGACGATTGTATGTTTGAGGAACACTGGTTTGGGAAACATATAGCGGTCTGCTGGATAGAAGGTGCTAGGTGTTATTCTAAATAAATTCTCAGTCTGTTTGTGTGCTCGCAAGGTCGTCTTTTGGTTTTTCAGTCAGCGGCCAGAATCATGAAAGAAATAATTTAGGAACTATCCTAAAATTTCATATTTTGGGAACAACTCCTCTATTTTCGAGTGTCTAAAACCTCTCTGAAGGGAATATACTTTATCGGAAGCTTCACCAATCATATTTTCTGGGAGTATGAAAAAGAAGCCTTCTTTTTCTAGTTTAAGCGATTCTTCTTTAAATTCATTTGGGACCATAACTTGGAATATAAATTTATTTATGATGGATGCGAACTCTGCTTGTATGATATTTTTCTGGTATTTTTTTGCGTGCCTCCTAATTAATTTATACAATTCCACAATATTCTTTCCATCTACACTGTTTCCAACAAAAATAGAAATTTTATATTCTTTCTCTTTTTTCTTAAGATATTTAATCTCGTCTAAACTGAAAGTAAGTGTTTCTTTCTTAGCAGCAGCATCGATTTCCTCTTCAGTCATATCTTCAACAGTTTTAGGCACGTGAGAAAAAAGATCTTCAATCAAAATATTAATTTTGGTAGCAACAAAAAAGGAAACAATATTACCTTTTCTTTGTATAATCTCTATTCCTGATTTTGGCGAGCTTATTTCTGAATAAGAGAGTTGGTTCCATTTTTTTATATTGTCCCGATCACCCATTATAAAGTTATTGCTTTTGTCTTTTTCATATTCATTAATTCTTTCAGGTAGTTCAGAGTAATAGTTCTTAATATCCTGATATGTGTAATCTACTTTTTGAAAAATTGTTTCAGTTTCTTTCATTTTTATCTCTTTTTCTTCTTTGTTGTAGATATATTCGTAATCCGGTTTTTTACTTCTCTTAATTCGGACAATATAAACTTTTCCCAAATGAGACATCTCTCCGTTTCGGTTACATCTTCCTCGTACCTGTTCAATAGAATCAAGTGTTGAGAAATCTCTTACGACAAAATTAAAACTAACATCGACACCTGCCTCAATAGTCTGCGTACTTACAAGAATATAGTTATGTTCCATATCTTTTTTCACTCTATGAATGATTTTTTTTCTCTCCAAAGGTAGGATAGACGAGTTCAAAAGATCAATCTCCATTTCCAATCCTTTCTCTCTTTTAATTTTTTGGAGTTCGTTGAAAAATATCTGAGATGTTTTTATGGTGTTTAGAACAATCAATCCTTTCTTCGTAGTGTCGTCGAAGTTATTCTCAATCAATTTCTCTAGATACGCCTTTAGTTCATCTCTTTTCCCTTCTGAGATGTCTATCTCTTTTACTCTTTCTACTATTTCTGTCCTATGAAAAAGAGGATGTGAAAAATATTTCTCTTGATTTTTTATCAATTTTACAGAGTCAAAATTTGTTCCCCCATCTGAAAGCTTTAACTTATCAAATTCCGGCAATGTAGCGCTCATGATGATAAAATACATGTTGTAATTGATTGCCATCGTGTTTATAAGATAATAGAGGCTTGTCCAATTCTTTATTGGCAAATTCTGTATCTCGTCTAAGATTACTACAGAATTTGTGAGTGAAGATAGACCATATTTGTATCTTTTGTTTGGCTTAATGATGGTGTTGAAAAATCTTACAAAAGTCATGGACATCACAGGGAAGTCTAAAAAATCGTCTTTAAACAGTGCCCGCTCCTTTTCTTCATCATCACCCGAAAAAAAGCTTTCTGACGCAGAGTATATCTTCCTAATTTCTCCTTGATCTTCGCCAAGCCCATAGTTCTCAACGAGGGCTTCATGATTTTGCTCTATTATATTGATGAATGGCATGGCATAGATAATTCTATCAGTATCTGTGTTTTCTACAATATCCAAAGCTAGTTTCATAGAGGCATTTGTTTTTCCACCTCCGGTGGGCATATTAAGAAAAAACACCCTGTTTTCAGGATTCTTTTTTAGTGTATTTACAAGGTTGTAAGCGGCTTCTTTCATCATCTCTGTACGTAACGAATTAATGTCTCTTAGTTTAATTATCTCATCGCTAACTATATCCATTTTTGTTATTTTTCTCAGCCCACTATTAAAGTATTCCTCCCGATAAAATGTTTCTAACATCTTTTTCTTTAAACCATCGTCAATCCTCTGTTTCCATTCTCTCTTCATACTTTTTTTAAGCTCCTCTAGATTATTCCCTGAATACATGCTTGCAATGCGATCTGCAGTTGTTAGCAAGGAATACAAATACGAATAAAAGAAGGAGGCATCGGCGCAATCCTCAAATTTAGTCAAAACTTTATTTAGACGCTCTTCAGCTTCCTGAAATACGGTTAGATCATCCAAGTATTTATTGAACAAAGCCTCGAAGATAAAGTCTATGGTCTCGTAAAATTCCTCATCACACTTTTCAGTGTACTCGTCTAGATTAATGTCTTTTAATAAAGTGTGGTGTCCATCTATTAACCAAGGGAGTAATAAAAAAATAGGGCTTTCCTCCACAAGCCCTTTTTTCGTCAATAGCTCCTCGAAAAACGCCATTGAACCAGTGTATGAATGCTTACCAGTGTATTCATAATATTCCGGAAACACCTGTTTAAATGATTGGTTTTTGAGTTTTTCAATCTGGAATCTTGGAGACAATTTTCCCATATCGTGCCATCTAATAGCCTCACAGATTACTTCAGAGAATTCATCCACGGATGTTTTCAAGACACCCATTTTGCTGAATCTTTCATGGAATTTTTCTATTATTTTATTGTCTAAAAGGTAATTGAAGACATAACAAACTTTTTTAGAATGGTCAGAGAGGGGTTCCTCTGGATGTCCCCAAACGGTTACGCCTTTGCCCTCAATGGAGAGTTTGGATGATTCCAAGTCATACCTCAAATCAGAGTTATCCATCGCCCATCACCTATGCTATAGAGACAGATAGGTCCTTCTGCTCTTACTTCAAAATAAGAGTAGTAGATGTCTGTTGCAAATCTCTTTTTGCTGTATTTTGTAGAAAAGAAAGAAACGGGGATGTATTCGAAATCGGTAAAATTCCTTCGTCTTATTGGGTAGCTTTTTATTAGATAATCGTATTGGGTAGCAATTCTTTCTATTTGGTTTTTTATGTTGCTACGGTATACCGTCTTTTTTTTCTTTTTTTGCTCAAGGGTGGTGAGTCTAACATTTTTGATAATATTTCTGTTGAGTGTACCATATAGCCTGTGATCTTTATCTGCTCTAAAAGACTCTTCAACGGTTTCTGTGTCGACAGATTTAAAGTAGTTAAGAAACTCGTAGTTCAATGGAAAATTATTACGTCCCATGTACAAATTATAAACGGTTTCCTTTTTCTTAATGGATTCGAGGAATTCTTTTTCTTGGGAGGAGAGTATTTCTGGAAAAGATAGATAGATTATATATCCGGGATTTACAAGCACATCGTGTTTTGCATTTAATTGAGATCCTTTCTTTCCCCCATAATGAGAATTGAATGTGACCCTTTTCGTCACCAATTCAAAAAAGGGCTGAATAGAAACGCCGACATCATAAAGCTCCTCGATCCTATACTTCCTAATCCCACCCTCTCCTTCTTCATAATCATTGACCTCATACCCCAGTACAGAACCTATCATCCCGATTATTGCTGTTTTTGGTGGGATTAAATAGGTTAGAATACCTCCGCTGTTTGAAAAAGGTTTGGAGAACGAGCCGAAACTGCTCCATATCTCCATCTCTATGATATTTTTATATGGTGACATGTTTCAGACATCCTATTTCTGTTAATCCAACAGCGCTCTAGAGTCTGCTGTTGTTGGGTGTATTTCCCCCACAGATCCCATAGTACATTCTACATCGTTTGCTTTTATAATTTCGATAGCCTCTATATAGTCTTTATATTCTGTTAATAAACCCGAAAGGCCGCTAAGATCAATTTTAAGCTTGCTCCCTGAGGGATTTCTTTTTCTTTCATCTTTGTTCTCTACCTTTATAAGATGCTTGAGTTCGCCCAAGTTCAAAGCCCGGACTGTTTTTTTCTCTCCGTTGTTCTCGCTTCCTTCGTTTTTGAATTTTATAAGGAGCAAGAGCTTAGAATCCGTCTTTTTACTTGTCGACTTTCTAAGATTTGTTCCATACCATATAGCTTCCTTAAAAAGCTTCAGATCGCTTTCTTTTAGTAGACCCCGATAGTTATTTGGATTGATGGTTATGTCGTATACGATTACCGCATCATCAACAACCGCTTCAGAACCAGTAGTCGTCTGATTTCCATCCTCTGTCGAGAATGGAGCTCCTATTTGCAATCTCTTTATTTGAGCATCGTTTATATCTACGCCATAACTGATTTGTATGGGGCCATATATTTGTTTATTCTCTTTCTTTCCATCTTTTGATTTTTTAAAGGAAAAAGTTCCACCAAACATTCTTACATCAGGGCACTTATCGAGAACTTCCTCAAAGTTACTATTGAAGAAGTCTTTGTATATGCTCTCCTTTGTTAGGAATTTTGCATCTTCCGGACTAACTCTCTTCTGACGGCGAGGGAAAAAGAAAACTTCTTTTCCATTCTCATAGAGATACTTCCTTATATTGTATTTTATGCACTTATCCGTTGTAAACACTCTTCCATCGAAGTTTCTGGGAGAATTGTCTATAAAATCGCCGTTTGGATTCCCGAGAATGGTTTCAGTCACATATATCCCTTGATAGTAGTTGCTTACATACTTTTCATTTTCCGATTTTTCTTTATTTTTTTCGTCATTCATTTTATGCACCTCCAGCGTTTTTTTCTTCTTTCCCATATGTGGATGTTAAAATGTTTTTTGTATAGTATCCTGTAAACATAAGCAACAGATAATCTTCGTATTTCAAGGATTTTTCTTCAAAGAGATTCGGCTCCTTTTCCAGAATATCAAAAATAATTTTTCCCTTTCTGTTTAAGCGAGAGATGTAGTAATTGTTTTTCTTCAAAATTTCAGTTGCGAATATATTTCTTATATTGTTCCTATTTGAATTAGATATGTATGAAGTAAAAAGATCGGCCTTCTTTCCCTCATTGGCTTTAATATTCTCTATCAATCGGACAAACTGTCCAATCAAGTAGTACTTTATTGCAGGCTCTTCCTTCACTAGCTCCAATATTTTTTTCGTGTCTTCCTCGCTCATCTTCTCTTCGTTTTGTTCAGAGTATCTGTTACATATCTTCTTAAGTTTCATTATATTTTTTTCGTCCATCATTTTATCACCCAATAATTCCTTTCTGAGCATGAAATAATAATTTAATCTTTTTTTCATATCCTCATCAAACCTACCTTCTAAGGCATTTTTTTCTCTTTTATTGTGTTTTTCCAAAGTTGTAAGGCAATTTAGAGCGATTACATTCAGCATTTCCCTGCTCAATGCGTCTTCATCCAATTCATAAATAAGGCTAAACAAATTATCCATATACCTTGCGAATATTGAGACAGTTTTAGAGTTAAAATCGTAGAAGATACCCTTGTTCCTACCCTTTTTCCCTGTCAAATCTTTTGTGTATATCTGATAAAGAAAATAGTACTGGGGATAGACTATCTTCTCGTCCCTGATATCTATAAAGAATTGTTTGAATATTTTTTCTAAATCAAACATGTTCTTTACGATTGATTTTTCTTTCTCAGATTCAGCCTTTTCACCAAAAAGATATCTCAATTTATTATCTTCATATAATTTTATATCCTCGAATTCAAGTAAAAACGCCTTGTAATTAGGAATGTATCTTTTTATTTGTCTGTCGTCCCCTAACATATAAACCGCAAAAGCAAAGCTAAAATAGCGAGATAGCGAGTTCAGTGCCAAATTTATTTTCTCGAATTTGCTACTATTCTCTCTTATCTCTTTCAGAAAGTCTCCATATTTCTGGGGATCTGTATCTGCTTTGGGGCTGGGAATCAAAAGATATCCTGATTTAAACTCATCCTTAAGAGTGTCAAAACCCACTTGTAAAAAATAATTGCATTCACTACATATTCTAAATTTACTTCCTCTCAGGTCGTTATCCTCAAAATTCCAATTATAATTTGGTTTTTGGAGGGCAAAAAACGGAAATTCCTTATAAACTAATGTGCTTTCTTCTCTTTTACAATATGGACAAAATCCCTTCATAAACTCGATATCATCGTTCTGTTTCTTGTAGTATTTCACATAATCTAAAAATAACTCATTGATCCAAAGAAAATCTTCTTCTAACTTAAAATACATGTAGATTCCTTTTTTGGATGTTAGAAGCATATCTAAGTTTTCTCCAAATGCCCGGAGTATAACACTTTCATCACTCTTTAAATCTTTTTCTACCAACTCAAAATAGTTTGTGATAGTCTTGTATAATATCGAGTTTTGAGGACTATCCGAGCGAAGGGCTGAATACTTCTCTATTAATTCCTGAGTAGTTAGTATATGTTGGATATGCAATATGTAGTTTCTGTTCTGTTTTTTTCTCCGATTTTTTTTACTAAGATCTATCTTCTTTACTAGCTCTTGTTGGGCTATTTTTTTGAAAAAATCTGAAGATTTTTTTTCGATTTCCTCTTTATTGTTTTCCTTATCTGTCCTTTGTTCTTTCTTAATTTTATTAATCTCTTTCTTTGTGTTCTTTAAGATAATATTAGGTAACTTAAAGAAAAAAGGACTTATGCCTCCAATACCCTTTGTGTCGGTAAGTGAATCGTTTCCCGTAAGGACATAAAGATTTCTCTCAAACTGAGACTGAGAGTTTTGCATCTTCTTTTTGTATTCATCATATTTCATAATTGTATTAAAAGTTATGCTTGATATTCTATTATCAATCCTGAAAAACATTATGAGTGAACTATCTGGTATTGTGTCGCCGATATGTGCTTGCCCACTTTTATCGAGCCATTTTCCAAATTCAATAAGATTGCCTATCATATTTTTTGCCCACCGATCTATCTAAACTACCTGTGTTATCCATCCAGATATCATCATACCTCTCAATCACTAAGTTCAAACTCCTGTCGCCCGCATCGGCCCCTTTTTCTGCCGCCGCTATCAAACTACTCTCCTCTACCACCCCATATCCCCTCCCTCTATTTAATGCTTTTTTCTTTTCAAAAACCGAAAATAAGATTATGTTCTTAACGGCCCCGATCCGTTTGCATTCGTTCAACGCTTTACGATAATCCCCCGATTATCCTCCTCTCTACCTCTCCAGCATCCCAGTGCATCACTCCCTGCTCATCCATCCTTTCAATGCACTTCTTCGTGAAGCCCGATTTGGAAACGACGAGGAACCTCTCCTTCCTCTCCCCGTTGTGCCAGTTGACCAGTTCCTTCTTCTCCATCAGCTCTTCAACCACATCCCAGCCGACCGGCCGATTCCTCCACTTCACCTCTCCGAAGAGTATCTCCTTTCTCTTCTCGTTCAGGGCCACGATATCTATCTCTTCCCCTTTCCGGTTCCACCATGAGCCAACTTTCTGGTAGCCCATGCCTGCATATCTTCTCACGACCTCCTCGGCCACCCTGCCGGCATTGGACTCCATGTCCCTCTTTACGATCTGCAGAACATCCTCTACCCTCTCCACCTCCAGCTCGCTTCGGTAGGGGAAGACATACCTGAACCAGAACCTGAAATAGGGGTCCACGATCCTGTACCTCCCCCTTCTGGACTTTTTGCTGTCCTCGGTCACGGGTGTTTCCTTTTTTATAAGGTCCATCTCCTTTTCCAGCACGGAGAGATAGAAGGACACCTTGTTCCTCTCCATAGCTAGCATATCCCCTATCTCTCCCACGGCCTGCTTTCCGGCGGAGATATACCTGAGGACTGCAAGATATGTGGAGGGATCCCTCGTTTCCGACCTTATGAGGTATTCCGGCTCTGAATAGAGAGGAGCGCCCTTTCTCAGAATGAGCCGTTCCGCATTCCACAGAGCCGTTCGATTCCACTGTATCCGACCGATGTATGCAGGCGTGCCCCCGAACACCGAGTATAACTCCATCCCCGCGGCCACATCCCCCGCGAGGGAGAAGACGATCTCCGGGGAGAAGGGACCAAGCTTCATATCCAGTGTTCTCCTGCCGAAGAGCGGCGCGTTGCCGGAGAGGGCCAGTGAGTGTATCATCCCAATGGATGAACCTGTGAGCACGAGCTTCAAGCTATCCGATGAGTCCCATACATCCTGCATGATGGAGATGGCACCCTCCACCTTCTCCAGCCTCTGGAACTCGTCAATGACGACTATTTTTCCCAGAGAGACCAGATACTCCATGAACTCCCTGAAGGACGGGAAGGCGGACTTCAGAAGCGGATTTTTCGTCTGGCGGTAGAGGGTCTCCGCGAGATACCTGAGCATGGCACCTTCCGACTGAATCGGAACATACAGATAAAGCGCATCATCCCTGTCCTCTATGAATCTCTTCACCAGCGCCGTCTTTCCGATTCTCCTGCGCCCGTAGAGTATGACCATGGCCTTCTTATCCCGCACGGCCTCCTCGAGCACCTTCAGCTCTTTCTCTCTATCTACAAATTTCATCGAGTTGTAAATAGTCTATTTGTATTTGAACTTTTCTGTTGCAGACAAAGTTAAAGTCGATTGCAGATCTTCAAGGTTCCAGCGCATCACCCCCTCCTCATCCATCCTCTCGATGCACTTCTTCGTGAACCCCGATTTGGAAACAACGAGGAACCTCTCCTTTCTCTCCTCGTTGTGCCAGTTGACCGGCTCCCTTCCCCAGTCGCAGAACTTACTCACAGGGACACCATCGATATCTTGTATGCCTGACAGACATTGTGTTTGACAAACATACAAAGGTTTCATATTCAGGAGGTAGAGGAAAGATGGAACATCCTGCTCAGGTATAACACTTCAGAGGTATGATCTTCCAGTGCCTCTGTTCCATTATGTGCAACCTTTATATGCCACCAGCGCAATACCGCTCCGTGGGGCAAAAGCATGATACGGATGGGGCAGGCCTTCCCGATATCACCGGCGTGATGGTTTCCTACTATTTCATATGCCGCACCAAACTCTGGCTTTTTGCGCACAACATAACTCTCGAAAGGGATTACGATGCGGTGCGTCAGGGTAAGGAAATACACGAGAACAGTTACAGAAGAGAGAAGAGAGAGATAGAACTACCGGGCATGAAGCTGGACTTCGTTAGAAAGGGGAACGCTCTGGAGATTCACGAGGTCAAGAAGTCGAAGAAGATGACGGATGCGGACAGGTACCAGCTCCTCTACTATCTATATCGGCTCCATGAGATGGGGATCGAGGCCACAGGCATTCTCAACTACCCGCTTCTGAAGGATACGCTGGAGGTTATACCCGATGAGAAGGATTTCGCCCGAATGCAGGAGATAGAGGAGGAGATCCGGCGGATAATAGCCGGCCCCTACATCGAACCGAAGTACCGGAAGATCTGCAGAAAATGCGCTTATTTCGAGTTCTGCTTCGGAGGTGACGAGGATGAAGGATAACTACTATCTGACAAAGAACGGAAGGCTGGAACGGCACGAGAACACGGTGTATTACATAGCGGAGGAGGTCGGAAAGGTGCCGATCCCCGTGGAGAGGATATACTCCATCTACGCCTACGGAAGGGTGTCCTTCACATCGGGCGTCGTGTCCCACCTGGCAAAACACGGGGTCCCAATACACTTCTTCAACTACTACGGATTCTACGAGGGGTCCTTCTACCCCAGAGAAAAACTGGTGTCGGGTCACGCCCTCGTGAAGCAGGCGGAGCACTATCTCGATAAGGGCAAGCGCCAGCGACTGGCCTCCAAATTCGTCAGGGGTGCGGCACTGAACATCCGGAAAAACCTCTCCTACTACGAGAGGAACGGAAAGGATGTGGGGGGCGTGGCCTCAGAAATAGAGACCCTCATACCAGAGATAGATACCGTCAAAGGGATTCCGGAGTTGATGCAGATAGAGGGGAGGATACGGGAGAGGTATTACAGCGCATGGGACGAGATACTCCCTGCTGATTTCAGGTTCGAGAAGAGGAGCAGGCGACCGCCCGAAAACGCAATAAACGCCCTCATAAGCTTCGGGAACTCCCTCATATACACCGCAATGCTCTCCGAGATATACAACACCCAGCTCAATCCCACCATATCCTATCTGCACGAACCGTCGGAGAGGAGGTTCTCCTTATCGCTCGACATAACCGAGGTCTTCAAGCCGATAATAGTGGACCGCGTCATATTCCGGGTGGTGAACAAGAGGATCATCGGGCTGAACGATTTCCAGAAGGATATGAACTATGTCCTACTCACGGAAGCGGGAAAGAAGAAGTTCCTTCGGGCATGGGAGGAGAAACTCAACGAGACGATAATGCACCGGAGGCTAAAGAGGAAAGTATCATTCAGAACGCTCATGCGGCTCGAATGCTATAAGCTCATGAAGCATATTATCGGCGGAGAGGAATACCGGCCGTTCGTGATGTGGTGGTAGCATGTATGTGGTGGTCGTCTATGATGTGGGAGTGAAGAGGGTGAACAAAGTCAAGAAACTCCTCCGACAATACCTGATCTGGATACAGAACTCCGTATTCGAGGGAGAACTTACTGAGGCCGAGCTCATGCGGCTGAAGAACGAGATAAAGAGAATCGTGGAGAAGAAAGAGGATGCGGTTCACATTTACCGCATAAAGAGCGAAAAGTATCTGAAGAAGGACACCATAGGTACCCCGAAGGCCGAGCCGGAGAATATTTTCTAGGCGGGTTGTGGAAGTATATAAAGAAACTACGGAACCACAGATCCACGATGGCCGCATAGTGAAAACAGAGGTTTTAAGTACTATAACGGCTATTTTGGGCTGGAAACAATAAGACCTATGAGGGATTGAAATTTAGTGAAACAGCCAGCACCCGTGCA
>Ga0190313_1001784_pt1 | contig 11236 bp, 21 predicted proteins | sample 4870071011_MG_FD_169989 | JGI IMG/M metagenome (GOLD analysis project Ga0190313, IMG submission 169989) | Hydrothermal vent sediment bacterial communities from Southern Trench, Guaymas Basin, Mexico - 4870-07-10-11_MG | ecosystem: Environmental > Aquatic > Marine > Hydrothermal vents > Sediment ...
CTATTATTATTTACTACGTAAATAATATACATCTCAATATTTTGATATTATAAAATATCAAAATATTTTTATATTTAAATATTTTAAAATAAATTTATTTTAAAATATTTTTCTTAATTAAAGTAGTCAAAAATTTATACATGGAAGAAAAATATATAAATTTTCAGTAAACTGAAAATTTTATACATGAATACCAAATATATTCATTATTAACATAGCTTAGTAAGAAAAAACCATAGGAAGGATAGGATTAACATTGGTCTATGTTAACCCTTATCCAATAAATCCTTTGGTGTAAGTAGTTCAACCTTAACACCTTTGTTAAGTTCTATCCATGATTTCTTTTCCCATGCGCTCTCATCAAATCCTTCACGAGAGACAACTCTTATCTTTTTAACAGGTTTAGGAACTTCTGAATGTGATTCTGCATCTATTAGTAACCTACCTACAACATCATAGCCTACCTTATTCGTTTTTGTCTGGATAGGTGTTCCATCTTCCATTATTCCATCTACACCTCTATCATAGGAAGGTTCTTTGGCATTGCATATCTTATTAACCCATCTCTCGAACTGCTTGCCTGTCATTTTCATTAATTCCTTTTGACTCATTAAAAATGCAGGCTTCTCTACCTTTAAATCTAATTTTCCCTGTGTAAGTCCCATTTTATCTATTCTCATCTTAATAACTTCTATTGATGCTTCATTAATATCAATCCCTATCCATCGTCTATTCAGTTTATGAGCTACTACAATCATTGTTCCACAACCACAGAACGGGTCTAATACTATATCACCTTCATTGGAAGAGGCTTTGACTATACGTTCTAATAGGGCTTCTGGTTTTTGAGTTGGATAACCTATACGCTCTTTTGCCATATTATTGATACTGGGGATGTCCCATACATCATCTTGCTTCTTAAATTGTCCTTTCATTTTTTGTGATTTTGCTGGTGTTAATATTGGATTAAATATCCATTTCTTTCCTTTTGAATAAAAAAGAATTGTATCATGCTTTCTTGACCATCTACTTTGAGAACTACCACCTAAGCCATAATGCCATACTATCTCATTTTGGAAATTCTCATACCCAAACACTTCATCCATAACCATTTTTAAATAATGAGATGCTCGCCAATCACAATGAAGATAAATCAAACCTGTTGGCTTGAGAACTCTCTTACATGCTTCTAATCGCTCCATCATGTAATACAAATACTTCGCTAAGGGCTTCCAATGCGAATCTGGCTTCTTCATCGCTATACCTTTTAACCATAAAGGTGCATTATCTCTTATCTCTTGTCTTGACCAGAACTTTTTTGAATCATCATAACTTATCTGCATCTTGCCAGGACTCCAATCTACTTTGCCTTTCTGAACACCTGTTCCAAAGAATGGTGGGTCGAGATATATCAAATCAATGCTCTCTGCTGGTATATCGTAATTCATTACATCCAAACAATCACCAAGATAAAAAACATTAGTCTTCATTTTATTCCCCTCCTATTATTTTAACCACTGTTCTCGCCTTATCAACCACTATCACCAATCCACTACCAAATAAAGTAATCGCTGTTAGATACCTGCATGGTTCTGATAAATTCATTATCGGTAGGCTTACTAACAATACACCCATCACTATGGCAAGAACACCTATCGCTAAGCCTAAAAACCATAAAATACCTGCTAAAATCTTTTTCATATTCTTCACCTTTTTTCCTGTTCCTCAAGACAACTCATATCACAGTTGTTACACATCAGGAGATGAAAAAGGATAAAAGGAAGATAGCCAACTCTTATCATCGTTGAAACAAAGATTCCATAACTTTCAATCCCGCTATCGTTCAGTAGTCAGCTCATATCATTGCTGATTCTATGGTAACTTCTTCCAAAATCTGTCTATTATCAAAAGCACTATTACCAATGCACCACCAAATAAGCTCATCATAGACATCCACTTACTCGATTTCGGTAAGTCATTTGCCATCGCTAAATATACTCCTATTGCTATACCATACACACCTCCCATAAACTCAAGAGTCCAAGCAACTGGCGTAATATTTGCTTTTATCAGATACATACCTATTATTATACCTACTACTATTTCAATAAAGCAAATGACTTCCAAATTTTTCACTTCCTAACATTGTTTCTTAGTTCAGGACTTTCTTTTTTTCCAATCAATTTTCTGTAAACTAACCTTATGCAGGCGCAAAAGACTTATTTCTTTCCATGTTCTTAATATCACATAGATAAGAGCAATTATTGTCACAGTATAGATTATTCCTATTAACACAGCAGCAAATTCCTCTCTGCATCCTATTCTATATAAATTATAGCATGCATAGCACAATGTATAGCATCCAAGTCCCAATCCTATTGTAGACAGTATTACTACTATTTTCCCTAAAAGTAGCCTCATTCTTTTTCTTTCTTCTTCATTCATCTTTGCTATTCATTTTCACCTCCTAACATTGTTTTAAGTTCGAGATAGATACTCCAGTTATCACTGCCCAATCGCTTAGCGAGCCTTATGCAGGCAAGCACTACATCATTTTCGCTTGCATTTAAGCCTTTCTTCCTTATATAGCTCTGTATTGCTTTTATTTCTGATATTGTTCTCTCATCGCTTAACACTATTTCTTTCATTTTTTACCCTCCTCTTCCTCTTTAACCTCCTTAAACCATTTATTTTGCAATTCATTGCCAAGATTATGTGGTTGATAGCCATATTTTTCTATCAAATCCTTTAGGCTCTTCACTGTCTCAATCATTCTCTTATCCTTACAGAAGGTTTGAATATTTGAGAAATTGAATGCAATGCCTTCAGTAAAACAATAAGAGATAAAACGACATTTCCTGCATTTTCTTTCGTAAAATTTCTCTATTCTCAATTGGTATCGCCAGTAAGCTTTGAATATCTGCTCCTTAAAGCTAATTATTTGCTGTTCCACAGCATCACTAATCTTTTTAATTATTACTTCTTTTTCTCCCATCGGGCTTTCACCATTTCTCTTAATCTTCCTACCATTCCTTCCATGAAATCCACTGTTTTTTCTTCATCTGTCTCTCGTTCTATCCATGTTATTTTTGCGAGCTTGCTGTATAATGCATAGAACAGAAAGAACTTAAAGCCTTCATGGTCTGAAAAGACTATCGCATCATCAACGAATTTTACATATACATCGCCTGCAAAATACGAGTTCCCATCTCTGAAATATAACCTTAAATCTTTTACTTTCATCCCTTTCCCTCTTTCTTTGCTTATTATCATTTTTTCTTTTTATAAATCTGGATTTTTACTTTATTAGGTAACTCTACCTCTTTAATTTTTGTAAATTCATTTATATGAGTTTCAAAAATATAATTTGCCTTATACAACTGTTTTCGCTGGATTGTTCCTTCCTTAAATTGGTTCTTATAACCTTCAGGTGCATACAATACAAAATCATGCTGTTCAATCCTACCTGGATACTCATAATAGTAAAAAATAAAAGGCAATTTTTCTCTGAACGCATAATACTCAAGTGTCTTCCAGTTCATATACGGATGATTATATAACATCAAAATATTGGTAGGCGTTTTTTTAGTATTTTGGGCTATTACACCTAAAATCTTTTCCACTTGCCAATCTCCCTGTTGAGGCTTTACTGGGTTAGGATAGAAATGATAAGGCACTGAAACTGCTGGCATACCAAATGTTATGGTTGATAACTGCAAGATTCCAATCAAACTGATAACCCCTAACACTCCTACTTTTTTCAAGTTTTTTAAACTCGCTATCCAGTATCCTACCACCAAAACCAGAAAAATCAGGATAGGTAGCGTGTAGCGTGTATCCTTGTTGCCAGCGATTGAAAAAACAATAAATGGGACGAGAATTGAAAAACCAATCAGTATTTTCTTATCCTTATCTTTAAACTTTAAAAAGAATGCTATCAATCCTATAACCATCAAAACTGAGAAAAATAGATAAGATTGAGTGTTTACTGCATTGATGTAATACCAGAATCCCATTAACCCCGTAGGGTCGCCTTCCACTGCTCCATAATATGAAGATGCCCTTATCAGCCTTCTAAATACTGCAAAATTTGGTAGATACCAGAATCCTGCAACAACTACAAAAATCAAGATTGTGAATATGAAATTATGCATATTTGTCAGGATAAACCTTCCTTCGTTAAGGAATTTTTGTTTATGCCTCTCTGAGCAGAATAGTAAAAACCCACTTCTTATTATTTTCTTTGCAGGATTCAATAATCGTCCACAGTAAGCACAATGTTTCGGTTCTTTTATGCATTGCCACAGAACCCAGCACAGAGGCACAAAAATGAAAAATATCGCTGTCCACTTGACTAAAACTGCAAATCCTAATCCAGCACCAAAGAGCAATGAATATTTCAAGTTATGAAAATTTTCGGTTTTGAGAAGTAGGTAGATAGCAAGTGAGATAGCACTCACCAAACCAAAATCAATCAAGAAATCACGTCTGAGATTGATAAGTATAGGAATAAATGAGATTATTAATGCCGAATATAACCCTATTTCTCTATTAAATAAAATCTTCCCTATGCCATAAACTGAGAATATGAGAATACCGATATAAAGGATATTGACTAAGCATCCAGCATCGTAGGTCTGTCCAAACAAGCCATAAAAAGGTAATGCTGAGAGATGGAAACCCGGTGGATAGTAGTTTGAAGTTGTTTGAATATTGTAACCTCTGAGATATGCATGTGTAAGTGTTAGGTGTAATGACTGATCCCATGACGGTGGTCTTATATCTCTAAAAATAAACCATATATCGAGAATTGAATGGAAAATAAATAGAAATGATAAGGCTATATAATCTATATATTTTTTTGTCATTTGTTTATCTATTCTTTGTTTTTGACAAATTAACTCTCAACTCAATTTCTCTTAGTGCTTCATCCTCAGTTATATCGAAATACTCTTGCAAAAACCGAACAAAACTCTGAAAATGTCTATCCATATATTCGGTTTCTTTATCTGGCAACATATCCTAAGTAAAGAAACTCAAGATATTTTAGTTTCATTTCTTTTTTGCTCTTTTCTTCAATTTCTTTATCCCTAATTCATCATTCAGTCCTTTTGGATAATCTTTCCTTGCTCTTTTACCTGTCATTTGAAAATATCTACTCCTTGCTTTCTCTGCTGTCATTAATTTCAAATTCACTGCATCTTCTATTGTTATCAAGAAAATCCAATTTCCCCATTTTTGCTTTGATATTACCTTATGACCAACTAACTTCTCTAAATCTGCTTTTTTTATCCCTCCTACATAAATCGTGTTCGGATTTCTTGTTGGTTTACTGTCTATATACATTTTTATCACATTCTATCTTCTTAGTTCATCTCAGATAAATCAAAGCTAACCCGTGACTTCCATTCCTGTTTCTTGCCTCTGTTCCACACTCTAACAGGCGAGTAATAGCCTACAACCCTTGACCATACATCTGTTGCTGAGCCACATACTGGACAGATTGATTGCTCACCTGAAAAATCTCGATGACAGTTCTGGCAGACTGAGAATGTTGGCGTAATCGTAAAATATGGAAGTTTTGTGCGCTCTACCAATCGCTGAACAAGAAACGGAATAACTCTTTCATCTGGTCGCTCTGGCAGGAATGTATGAAATACCGTGCCTCCTGTATAAAGGGTTTGTAATTGCTCTTGATGTCTAATTGCCTTTCCTAAATTTTGAGTATAGTCCACAGGAAGTTGTGTGGAATTTGTATAGAATGGCTCTCTGTGTGTTCCTGATACATAACAACCTTTTAATGTTCTTGCATCTATCTTCGCCAATCTATAAGAGGCACCCTCAGCAGGTGTCGCTTCAAGATTCCAGAGGTTGCCTGTTTCTTCTTGATATTCTACCAGAACATTGCGCATGAAGTTCAATACCTTAATCATAAACTTCAAACCTTCTTCATCCGCTATTGAACAACCTAAGAAATTTTCACAGCACTCATGCCCACCTACTACACCGATTGTTGAGAAATGATTATCAAGGTTTTTCAGGAAAATCCTTGAGAATGGCATCAATCCTTTTTCAAAACTATCATTGCACACTCGGCGTTTGATTTCAAGTGAATCTTTTGCTAAGTCCATATAATATCGTAGTTTTTCAAAGAATTCATCTTCGTCTTTCGCAAGATAGCCCAATCGTGCGAGATTTATTGTTACTACGCCTATGCTTCCTGTCACATCACCATAGCCAAATAAACCCCCAGTTTTTCGTTTAAGCTCTTTTAAATCAAGATTGAGATGGCAACACATACTCCTAACCATGTGAGGTTCTAAACCAGTGTTCTTTGAACAATTCTGGAAATAGGGTAGTCCAAACTTCGCTGTTGCTCTCGCTAACCATTGCCCTACCTCAGACTCCCAATCAAAGTTATCCTCTGTCATCATGTATGTTGGTATCGGGAACTTAAAAATTGATGAATTCGCATCGCCTTCATACATCACCTCAAGAAATGCGCAGTTAAACATATCTATCTCTTCCTGAAAATCAGCATAGACCTTATCCTGCATCTTGCCACCAATCACAACTCCTTGGTTCATTAAATCATCCGCAGGCTTTAAATCAAATGAGAAATTCAAAAATGGTGTTTCAAAACCCCAGCGTGTTGGCACATTGATACTGTGCACGAATTCCTGTATGGCTTGTTTTACTTGCCTATAACTCAATCCATCATACCTAATGAACGGTGCTAATAACACATCAACACTATTAAACGCCTGAGCTCCTGCCCATTCCTGCTGGACAACACCTACACAGTTTAGAAGTTGCCCCAATGCTGAACTAAAATGCTTTGGTGGATGCGATTGCACTACTCCTCTTACACCGCTAAAACCTCTTAGTAAGAGGTCTTGGAGCGACCACCCCGCGCAGTAGGCGGAAATACCACTTCCCAAATCGTGGATATGGAAAAATCCATCTATATGTGCTCTACTGACTTCGCTTGGATATACATACTTCAATACATACTTCGCTATTTCGCTTTCCGCTAAGAACGCCTTCAAACCACCTACACTTCTCAGTCTATTCGCATTTTCGTTTGAACCGTCTTGGCTCGAACGCCAGCTATCACCATCTATATATACTTCTATCCTATTTTTTCTTCTTTTCATTTTTGTTTACCTCCTATCTCCTTACAAGTCCTGCATCTATATGAGCATTTTCGGCATCAATTAACCCTTTAAAAGCTGATATTACTGTAACTATCGCTACAATTATAAACCCTAATGTGCCTAAAAGCATACCACTAATAAGCAATGGTAATAGCGCAAAATATATTAAGAATGACTTATAACAACTACTTAAACCACTATAGTAACCCAAAATAGCTGATATAAAAAGTAAAATAGCAAGAGTGAAACCCCATGCCTGAGAATGTGATGCTAACAATCCTTTTTGCTGATTCGCTATTATATCAGTGATATTGTTAGAACTTTCTATCAATAACTTCTTTTCTGAGTCCTCCATCACAGAATATGTGCTTGCTACGAAATATGTTGCACCAGCCATAAGAAATAGAATTAATGTGGTATGGAGAGCAATTTTTAAAAAATCCTCCATTTTTTATCACCTCTTTTTCTCCTCCCTAAAAACAAAAAATCTGATTCCTCGTATCGTCGTCTCAAAAATCTGAATATCTTATTTTTCTTCATCATAAACTTCATTTTTCAAGTATTCCGATAACCGATAGAATTTTTTTACTCCATTATGAGAGATAATGATTCCAATATTATCTTCAGGGTTGCTGGCAAGTCCTTTATGCAAAGGAGAACCTTGATGAAGTTGTTCATGAATATAGAAAGCACTTTCTAATGTATCTCCCTTCCGTAATACCTTTTTGATTTCCTCAGAATTCATCTCATTCTCGAGAATATTTCGCTGGTTAGTTCGTTGAAGTCCTCTTCGGTTCGGTAAAATTTACCTTTCTCTATCATTTTATTATTTGAGTTTATTCATTATAAAGTTTTAATTCCTCATCCAAGACACTCTTAAATGCGAGTTTAAATAGCCAATCATTGTATTCCTTGTCCTTTAAAGACAAAGCAAGTCCCTTTACAACATCAGGAATTAGGCTTTGTTTTAAATTTTCTATTACGGATAGAAATTCTTTGTTTCTCTCTTCCATTTCTTTCTTATATTCTGGATAATCCTTTATAAGCAATTCAGGGTCATCTTTATACTTTAGGTAGAATTTGCATGCTGACTTGATTTGATTTTTGATTTCATCTTTGAATTCGTCTAAAAGAGAAAAAATACAGTCTAATGCTTCCTCTTTGGTATCAAATTCTTTCTCATCTGATATTAGCGCTCGGAGAATCATCTCAAAACATGACTGTGCCAACTCATTATCTGGTATCTTTGTCTCACTATCCAAATCCAAAGGCTTTAACTCGTTCATATCTTTTTCTTCAATAACCTCGTATGTGCGATAGAAAATTGATTTTTTGATTGGATAAATCTCACCGTCAACACCACGAATGATATAATCTTCCTCCTGCCTCGCTGTAAGGATACCTTCTCGTGTTTCTATCTGCTCTTCACCATTAACTTCTCTGAACTCTACAACAATAGGCTTCTTTCTTGCTTTTCGCCAAATATGCTTATTTTCTTCCATTTATCCCCTCCTTCCAAATCTTATTAAACTCTACATGAAAATGCTCGTAAAGTAGTTGCGCACAGTCATGAAGATTTCTTCGTCTTAGTTCTTTTATCAGCAAGTCTTCTTCCTTTGTAAAAGGTCTATAATTAAAGATGTATTCTTCCACTAATCCTTTATCACTGAAGGTTTGATATTTGTTCTCTTCACTCATTTTTTAATCACCTCCTACAAAGCAACCTTTCTTCCAGCATTCAGGGCATATCTCCCATACCTCTCCAAATGCTTTACTCATTTCATCCTTATATCTGCATTTGATTGCACCCATAGGAAACAAGTTCTTTCAATCTTTCCTTTTATTTTTCTTAAACAGGAGCACCGAAATCTTTAGCTACATTCCTAACCCTTATAATCTCGTCTTCCTACTCTTTTATTAGTTTCAAAAGTTCTATGAAATCCTTGATACTCAATACAACCACATCATTTCTCCCTCCCAACTCTTTTATTTCAATCCCATGGCATTTCAGTAACTTTTCTTTCCCTCTGATTATCTCCCATTTCTCAAGCTCTTTTCTAATAGCTTTCATCCTCGTTCCTTCTTTGGCTTTCAGTTCTTTCAATTCATCAACACTCATAAAGAAGACTGCAAGAGGTAACTCATAGTAATCTGCGATTAGCTTCAGCTTCTCAAGTTCGATTTCTATTATTTTATTGTTCCTTTTTTCATTCATTTTCTTCACCAATCATTTATGTTCAACCAATCTAATTGAAGCCTTACAATCTCATCATCCTGCTTTTTTATCACCTTTAATAGTTTTATAAATTCTTGAACACTCAATACAACCACTCCTTCCTTCTCATTCCATTCTTTTACTTTAATCCCGTGATATTCCAGTAGATTTTTTAATTCTAACAATTCCCAATCTAATCCTTGATTGCTCTCTTCACTCATTTTTCTTTTCCTCCTTTGCTCTTCTCTTTAACTCTGCCCAATAATCTTTTACTTCCTCCTCTATATTTGAAGAAGGAAAAATAACTATTGGAATATCATTGAAATCAAATTCAACCCCTACTCCTATTTTTTCTGCTATCTTTTTCGCATCTCTTATTGCATCTTCAAGCCATGTGCCAAGTGGAACTTCTACCTTTAAAAGTATTGCACTTTTCATACTCCTTTTTCACCTTCTTATTCTATAAGCATGTCTAATCCATTTTCCACAATCAGCACATTTTCGTTTCTGTGAAGGTGATAATAAAACAAGCTCGGCTTTTTTGCCATCTATGAATATCTCCTTAATACCAAATCCATGCGGAAAATGAACTATCTTGAATTTATGTTTCTCTTTCGCACACTTAGGACAGAGATAGATGTAGCGAGTCATATCATTCCCTTCTCTTCTATCCGAGATTCTCTTCCTCGCATTCTTTACATATATCTCCTTCCCCTATCTCTTTTCCACATACTATACAGATATTTATCTCCTCGCAATCTGTAATTCTGTAATAATGTCTATATGACACTTCTTCAGATATTGGCGTCGAATTTGGAACAAAAAAACACTTTGCGTCTATACCTGTTTATACCTATAACTCTGCATCTAAGATTTGACCAGAGAATTTCGTCTCCTTCTCGTAGTTCTCTTATTGTTACTACCTCAATTTTTGCCTTCTTTACAACTTTCATTTTATCCTCTTATCCTTTATACTCCTCATTATAGGAACTTTCCTTCATTTTTGTTATAATCAATTTCAAAACATATAACGGGAATCGGGGATGCTTTCTGAGCAGATATAGCAGATTACCAAACTCTGTCTTTGGCTTAATCTTTTTATGCGGATAATGATATACACATTCTCTGCTTAACCTTATAATCTTGTAACCCTTCTCAACTGCTCTCATACACCATTCAGTTTCATCACCATGCGCTCTCTCATCAAATTTACCTATTTCAATCCATGCTGATTTTGTAAACATCATTAATCGCCCAATTACAAAAGGACTCGGATAGTAGGCTTCTAACCCAATTATAGCATGTTCATCTGCAAGCTCTTGTAACAAACCTAAAAAATTCTCGCTAAAACATATATCATCATCGCACAAAATAATCCATTTTCTCGTAGCCAGACTAATCCCATCATTTCTCGCTGCACCGAGTGGCTTCTCATGCAAAATAATAATTTCACATTCTTTAGGAATGGAATTGATAGTATGGATTGTTTGCCTATTCGTTGGTATTACAAAGCTAATATCACTTAGCTTGATAAAATTTCTTTTTTCCATCTCTCCTCCTTAATAAATTAGATAGGCAGAGAGAAAAACCCTTTTAAAGTGAAAGAGTTTCATCTCTTTCAAACTTTATGAGAAGTTCTCTCTGCTTACTTTTGCAGAGAAGGAAACGGGTATTAAAGATTTTAATTCATTTTTAAGTCCTTCCCTGCAAGTCTCATCTGGAAATATTTCGCAAAGAGCCTATTTTAAGGCTAAAGTTATCTCAAATCCAGATGAGTATGACATAACTTTATAACCTCCCTTGAAAAGTTTTTTGATTTTTTATTCTCCTATAAAACTCTTTCGCTAACAATGTAGCGAGCCGA
>Ga0190313_1001785_pt1 | contig 11229 bp, 9 predicted proteins | sample 4870071011_MG_FD_169989 | JGI IMG/M metagenome (GOLD analysis project Ga0190313, IMG submission 169989) | Hydrothermal vent sediment bacterial communities from Southern Trench, Guaymas Basin, Mexico - 4870-07-10-11_MG | ecosystem: Environmental > Aquatic > Marine > Hydrothermal vents > Sediment ...
AAGTAACACAGGGTGTTTTTTAGCAAGAGAAGTCATGTCCGGATCTATATCCACCAGCAAAACAGTCTCAACTCCATCATATTTCAAAACTTCCCTTAAAGCCAGTCCATCCCCGCCGCCTAAAATAAGTACGTTTTTTATATCAGAAGAAAGTCTCATTGCTGGATGCACAAGGGGCTCATGGTATTTTTCCTCATCAAATGTGGAGAACTGCTCTTGACCATTTATATAGAGCCAATAGTACTTTTTCCACTTGGTAATTACAATTTTCTGGTATGAAGTTTGAGCGGAATAGATAACCTTATCTTTATATTTCTGCTGCTCTCCATACCTTATTATAGGCACAGCAAAAAATCCGAGGAGAATCAAAAAAACAAATGAGGCTGCAAATAATAATGCGATCAGTTTTTTTCTCACTACAAGAAAATTAAAATGCCAGTAGAGCAAAGAAGCTACTAAAAAATTAATAGAACCAAGAAAAATGGGAGTATAGGTGAGTCCCAGATAAGGAAGGGCAAAAAAAGCAAAAAAAAGTCCACCAAAAAGAGACCCTAAATAATCCTTTTCCATAACATCCGAAATATTTACTCTGAGATCTTCATACTCCTGATTTAATCGAATCACAAGTGGAATTTCAAGGCCTATAAGGGTTCCTATGGCAAGGGCATGGGTATAGATTATAAGATTTACATAGGAGGAATAAGAAGAAAGCCCATAGGCAAGTTCAGCAGATATGGCGCAAAGTAATGAAAGAGCGAATTCTGTAATAATAAACGCATCCAGCAGCTTGTCGGCAATATGCCGACTCAGCCTGCTTCCCAGGCCCATGGCAAAAAGCATCAGAGACATTACTATTGCCCACTGAAAAACAGCATTCCCAATGAGATAGGTGGCAATAGTAGATAAAACGAATTCAGCCACTATGCCTGCGCATCCGGTTGCAAAAAGAGATATCTTCAGAAGCGAGCTTTTTTTTATCATATACACCAGCAGATAACAAAGGCGCTTGAAATATAAGAAAGGGCTTCAATATATGCAGCGCCCATATTCGGTTTTTCCTGTTGAGCTATTTCATCAGAAAGTTTTACAGTCGGCAAAAGAATTTTGTCTGTGAGAAGGCGGATAAGAGGAAGTAGAATAAGACCAAACAGAGCAACTGGTATAAATTCAGAGAACAGAACTGACCACGATTCAAAATCAGCCTTGGCAGCCGTACCCACAAGCATACCTGCTGCAATGAGAACACCGGCAAAACTTATTCCTGCCGCAACATTATCTTTTTCGATTTCGTCATGAATATCATAGCAGGTTATAATGTTATAAATCAGGGCCGCAATTATCAACATTACCTGACCTATAAACCAGAATACAACGGCGGTCCATATGGTACCCCCGTCTCCGGATACAGAACCGAAAATAACCAGACCAGATCCAACACATACCCCGAACAAAACAGCTCCAGCACCTTCATTTTGATCCCTGATTAATTCATCTGTTATTTTGAATTTATGCAGAATCAACTTATCACATACAAACCAGGAAAGATTCATAAGAATAATACTCAAAACACCGTAAATACAAAGGTCTATGAGATCTGCAGTGATTCCTCTGCTTGGGCCTTCAATCGCTCCACCTATGGACAAAACAAGCCCTAAATAGTACCCTCCAATACCAAGGGCAAGAGCAGGATTATCCTCTTGAACAAGCTCACGAATAAGATTGTATTCCCTGTGGAGCAGCTGATTTACAAACTTTCCCGCATAAAAAAGGGTATAAAACCCAACTATCATAATTATTGCTGTTATAATATCATCAAGATTCATATGCTATTTCCCAAAGCCTCCGGCTCTTGAGCGATAACCTGTTCTGGTACGACCTACCCTTTTGGCCACCTTATCTTTAAATGAGGTTTTTTCCATTTGCTTCCTTTTGCTATAGCGGGAGTAAAAATCCGGCCGACTTTTTTTTGTAAAGGACCCATTAGTTCCGTATTCATTGTTCCTTCCAAAATACGGGACATTCCTCCTTTGAGACTGTTTATAAACATCATAGTTACTTCTGTATATGGGTCGATGGATACCTCCCAGCAGCGCAGAAAACAATGCATATTTCCCATAAAACTCCCAAAAGTTTCCGCCTCTATGGTCATTTTGCCAGCGACCATAGCGCTGATCCCCAACATACTGATAACCTGGAGGCGCAGCACCAGATATAGCTTCTCCATCCTTTTTTGCGACCAAGGTCATTCCCAAAAAAGATTCATTTAACCTGTAATCTTTTTCAGAGACTTTCATCCAGCCGGTTTTATACTGCTGATCGCCCTGTATAACACGATACTTATGAAAATATCCGGGAATAAAGTTCCCTTCCTGTTTCATATCTTCAAGTATTATAGAATAATCAGGAGCATTTTTTAATGAGACTTTAATTTTTTCCAGAGGCTGCTCAGACCCGCGATTACCTCCACAGCCGCACAAAAATATTAAAATAGCTGATACCGTGAAAAAAAAAGATCTCCTGAAAACATTTTTAAAAAATTTATACATCGATAAAATATCCGGCAACCTGAGTGAATAGTTATAATTAATTATGCCAAGTATTCTTCATCCCCTGCCCTGTGAAGTTTAACAATATTAGTAGAGCCTGTTTTAAGAGCAAGACCGGTTACAATAACAATAAGATCACCTTTTTTAATATAATTTTTCCCCAAAATTATATTTTCCCCTGCCTCAATAATGCGTTTTGTATCATAAATTTCCGGTATGAGCAAGGGGACAACCCCCCACATAAGTGACATACGATTATATACTTCCTCCGAAGGTGAACAGGAAAAAACCAATTTTTCCGGGCGCTGTTTTGAAATAAGTTTAGATGTTTTCCCGGATACAGAAAAAGCCAGAATCGTTGCCGCATCAACAGTATGGAGTATATGTACGCTTGATTGGGCAACGGCCTGGGTAACCAGATCCTTGGAATTTTTTTCATGTTTCAGGTTATATTTCATAAATGGTGTTTTTTCTGACTCAGTTATAATCTTGGTCATCATCTGTACAGCCTCAACCGGATATTTGCCTGATGCGGTCTCCCCTGAAAGCATTACAGCGTCAGTTCCATCGTAAACAGCATTTGCAACATCCGAAGCTTCTGCCCTGGTGGGCACAGGGTTGTTAATCATGGTTTCCAGCATTTGAGTAGCTGTTATAACAATTTTATTGCTGTTTATAGCCTTGTGTATAATCTGTTTCTGAATCCCAGGAACCTGTTCCGGGTTCAGTTCAACCCCAAGGTCTCCTCTGGCGACCATAACACCATCAGCTGTCTTTAAAATTTCATCTAAATTTTCCACTGCTTCAGGTTTTTCAATCTTCGCAATAACAGGAATGTCAGCTCCCTGTTTTTTTATTATCAATTTGATCTCTTCCAGATCTTTAGCACGTCGCACAAAGGAAAGGGCAAAATAATCAACACCCAGCTTAATGCCGAAATTCAGATCTTTTATATCCTTATCAGTTAAAGATGGAGCCGAGACATTAACACCAGGCAGATTAATTCCCTTGTGTTCCTTTAATATTCCACCATTTATAATTTTACAGGTTACAGTATCTTCTGTTTTTGATAAAGCCCTTAACGCAATCAATCCATCATCCATGAGTATTTTATCACCCACAGTAACATCTTTTGCTATATTTTTATAAGTAGTAGAAACCATGGCAGAAGTACCGGGAACCTGCCTGGAAGTTATGGCTATTATTTCATCTTTTTTCAATTCAACCGGATTACCGCCCTGCAGCAGGCCTGTTCTTATTTTCGGGCCCTGGAGATCCAATATTATACCCACAGATCTGTTCATCTCCCTGGATAAAGAACGTATGAGGTTAACAGCTTTTGTATGCTCATCATAGTTTCCATGGGAAAAATTAAGCCGGGCAACATTCATTCCTGATAATATCATCTCTTTCAATACAGTTTTTGTATTTGATGAAGGCCCCACTGTTGCAACAATTTTTGTTTTGTTTAACATAAATTGGTCTCCATTTTAATATATTTATTTCCAGTTTACTCTATATAGATAAACAACAACAAAAGGTCTCGACTTCTTTTAAATAATATGTTTTAAAACATTTGACAAGAACAATTCATACTCTATAGTATCGTTGAAACGATTATCATAAAAAAAATTTTTAACGCAACTGACAGGAACAGGTTACTTTGCCATGGTAAAAAAAGATGCATCCATTAAAATAGCTGATATCATCGAAATAATATTAAAATACCGCTGGCTTATTATCGTCCCTCTTTGCATTGCCATTGTAACCGGAATCTATCTGATAGACGTTCTGCCCAAAATATATCAATCCAATGTCCTTATTCTTGTCCAGCCCCAAGAGGTTCCATCAGAGTATGTTAAATCGATTGTCTCTTCAAACATAAATGCGAGGCTCAATGCAATAACCAAACAACTTCTAAGCCGCACTAGTCTTGAGCAGATTATAAAAGACATGGATTTATTTAAAGATGCCAAATACCAATACATGCTTATGACGAAAAAAACAGCCCTCCTAAGGCAAAATATTAAGATATCTTTAAGCAAAACGCAAAGAGTTACAGGTGCATTTACGATCTCATTTAAGGGAGAAGATCCTTTAATGGTAATGAAAATAACAAATTTATTGGGAGATCATTTTATAGACGAAAATCTTAAGACCAGAGAGGCTCAAGCCATGGGTACAACCGATTTTCTCGACGATGAGCTAGATAATATAAGAAACCAGCTCGAACTGGTCGAAGAAAGGCATAGGCTTTACCGCAAAAAGTATATGGGAAGTCTCCCTGAACAACTTGAGGCAAACCTGAGATTTCTTGACAGATTACAAGAGCAGCTGCTCATAAAACAACAGATGCTAAGTGATACAAAAAAAAGGCTGATAGACTTAAAAAATCGTAAAATAACCTCGCAGAACAATGATCCCATGATGGATATAAATCATTTAAAACAAAAGCTTGCTGAACTGAAGATAAAGTATACAGATAATCATCCAGATATTTTCCGCTTAAAAAAAATGATTAAGGAAGTTGAAGCAGCAAACCAACAAAAAATTACTAAGCCTGATAATGGTTTGACCCCAGAAATATCTATTGAAGAAGAAAATATAGATTTTACCAATACGCAGGAATACACAGATTTAAAATTGGAAATAAAAGAACTATCCCTTGATATTGCCGGAATAGCCGATAGAATAAAAAAATATCAGCAACGTGTGGAGGATACACCGAAAAGAGAGCTGGAATTAATGTCCTTAAAAAGAGATTATCAGGATGTTAAAGAGACTTACCATTCTATTTTAAAAAGAAAACTGGAATCTGAAATCTCTGTTAACATGGAACGGAAACAAAAAGGGGAGCAGTTTAAAATTATCGATTCTGCCAAACTCCCGGAAACGCCGGTTTCACCGGATATGAAAAAGTTATTTCTATTCACCATTGCATGCGGCCTGGGTATTGGAGGCGCCATTATTTTCCTGCTGGAATTTTTAAACACCTCGTTTAGAAAAATTGAAGAAATTGAACAATATCTTGAGGTCCCTTTGCTGTGCACCATACCAACCATACATCATAAAACAGAAATGCGAAAAATTACAATGCATAATATCTTAACTATTTTGGGCTTCATTATCACATTGACCTTAATAGCATATTTTTCATTTTTGACGTTATTATGATCCATTTTTTTATCCGGAGGTAAAATAAAAGTGGGGAAAATTTTCAATGCATTAAAAAAAGCAAGTAATAAGCATGAAGCTGCCATCCCGACAGATGAAACTTTTTATACAAAAAAGAATTTAAAAAAAACAGAGGAAAAAGATATAATAGATGATGGGATCTATTCTTTATTTGAGAATAGAAATGTTGACAAAAATCTGGTTAGTCTATTAAATCCCAATTCGGTTGAAGCTGAACAGTTTAAAATGCTCAGATCGAATATTTTATTCCCTGTTTCAGGAGATATTAAACGTTCCATTCTAATCACCAGTGCTCTACCAAATGAAGGGAAATCTTTTTTGGCAGCGAATTTATCTGTAAGTATTGCCAAAAGTAATAAGCATGTTTTGCTCATGGATTGTGATATGCGGAGGCCCTCTATTAACTCTATTCTAAATATTGACGATAAAGCTCCAGGGCTTTGCGATTATCTTAAAAAACCTCTATCATTATCATCCCTTTTACTTAAAACAAAAATCGATCAGTTGACTGTTTTACCAGCCGGAAAAATGAGCCATAATCCTTCAGAACTTGCATCCTCAGAAAAGATGTCCAACCTGCTTTATGAGGTAAAAGAAAGATATGCAGACCGCTATATTATAATTGATTCACCACCCGCCCAGTTATCCGCAGAAACAAAAGCAATTGCAAATGCGGTGGACGGGGTAATTATAGTGGTAAAATACGGAGCAACAAAGCGTGAACTTGTTGCAGAGCTTATTGAAATGTTTGGCCGAAAAAAAATTATAGGCATTGCTGTAAATCAAGTTAACAAAAAAATATCCAACTACAAAGATTACGGATATTATAATTAATTCATGTTTATTTAAGCTTTTTGTAACTATGGGCCTTAAGGTAAAATTTTTAGGTGCGCTATCGGCTGCCTGCGTATTATGCCACTGGCGTTCCCAAAATCATTATATTAATGTCCATACTATTAAATTTAAAGCATAACGCTTTAAAATGACGTTTTATAAAAGTTTTATGTAACCGAAAAGGCGGAGCTATGCCCTTAAAAGAAATAACAACCATAAAAAAAACACTTCTTATTGTGGCCAGCGGAATTTTATTTTTTCTTTTTTTTGATTTCTCGCAACCTTGCAATGGCGCAGAAAAAATATGGGTTGCACAGGAGCCTTACAGAATCGGCTGCGGAGATATCCTTGCAATAACAACATGGAAAGAACCGGATGTTTCCAGAGAGAATATTCTGGTCAGAATAGACGGCTATATTACATTCCCATTATTAAATGATGTTCAGACAGCCGGTCTTACCACCCTGCAACTAAAAGATAATATCGAAAAAGGATTAAAAAAGTTTATCGATGTTCCCATCGTAACCATTACGGTAACAGATCCTGCGAGCCAAAGATTTTACATTCTTGGCGAGATTGCCAGAACAGGAGAATACCCCATTGTTAAAAGGCTTTCCGTTCTCCAGGCATTTGCCCTGGCAGGCGGGTTTACAGAGTGGGCTTCAAAAAAAGAGATTATACTATTAAGGCATGAAAAAGGGGTGGATAAATTAATAACAATTAATTACAAAGAGCTTATCAACGGGAAAAATATAAAACAAAATATAACTATCAGAGCTAACGACACAATAATAATACCATGAGCCGGGGAAATATATGCAAATCGATTTTTTTTCAAAAACTTTAAATAACCTTAAATCTTATATTTTTATTTTTTCTATTATCCTGGCAGCACCTTTAAATATAGATGCATTCCAGCTAAATTTTTCGCCCTCTATTTCCATAAATGAAGAATATACAGACAACGTTTTCTTATCATCCCACAATATCGAGCATGACTATATAACATCCATATCACCGAGTGTTGGCCTTGATTTCTTCACTAAAAGAACAAGTGCATTAATATCGTACACACCATCATTTGTTTTTTACTCAAGATATGATGAAAATGATACAGTCAGGCACAGGGCACAGTTTTCCTGCCGAAATGCCCTGGGAAAAAATACAAATATAATTCTTAATAACTCCTTTGTCCTGACAGAAGACCCTTTAGGTGAAGAAGATATTTTTTTAGACACAGACGAATCATTGGCCGAACCTGATACAAGTATAAGACAATCAAGAGAAGAATACTTCACTAACACAACCTCCCTGGATTTCACGCATCAGTTCGGAGCATCAAATCATTTTGAATTGGGAGCTCTTTTCAGAATCCTTGAAAATGATGATCCATTAGAAGAGGACAGCAAAGAATGGGGTCCCTCCATGGGCCTTTCATACCAGATTATACCCGGCATAGATATTGACACAGAATTTTCTTATAGAAAAAATGAATCTTCAGATTCAAGAAACAGCGAACCTGATTCCAATGACTCTGAAGATGATCTTGAAACCTGGGAAGGGAGTATTCGTATTAATAAAATATTCACACGCCATTTCACAAGCTATATAGAATATAATCATACTATTGCAAACTATGACGGAGACCGTGAAGATTATAAGGTTTACGAACCTTTAATAGGGATCAGATACACCATCGCGGAAAATACACACATTAATATAGGTATAGGATATTTTATTCAGGACAGGGAAATAAGCAGCGGTGAAGAGGGCTTCTCAATTGATGGGGATATAGGAAAGACTTTTGAGTTTAAACGAGGTTCTATAAATTTAACAGGTTCAAGTGGCCAGCATTCATCAGATTTTGGTTCGGAAAATAACGGCTTTTCAATATATTATCAGGTTCAAAGTACCGGTGAATACAGCTTAACAGAGCGTATAAGTACAAACGCACGTTTTTCATTTAGAGAGGAAAAGTATACAGATCTTGATGATGACAAAACCGATAAAACCACAAGACTCAGCGCAGGCATGAGCTACGCCCCGACAACGTGGCTATTTTTAAATATGGATTATTCATACAATACAGTCGATTCAACTGACAATGATGATGAATATGATGAGAATCGTGCCACTCTCACCGTCACCTTGTCACCTCCAAGATATTTCAGGTTGATAAAATAATTAATTTATTAGGCACAGGAGAAAATACCAGGGGAACCATGGAAAAACTTACTCAATTAAGGACCAAAATAAAAGCCAAACCGAAAAAATGGCTTATAACAGGCGTAGCCGGTTTTATCGGTTCAAGCATCCTGGAAGAGCTCTTGGATCTGGATCAGGTCGTTGTGGGGCTTGATAATTTTTCCACTGGAAAAGCTGAAAATTTAGATTATGTAAAAAAAAAAGCAGAGCCTCTTAAATGGAAAAATTTTACTTTTCTTCACAAAGATATCACAAATATGCAGGATTGTATTACTGCATGTAAAGGGGTTGACTATGTTCTTCACCAGGCAGCCCTGGGAAGTGTACCAAGATCGATTGAAGACCCTGTAACAACAAACAGCTCTAATATAAACGGTTTTTTAAATATGCTGATAGCAGCAAGGGATTCAGATGTTAAAAGATTCGTATATGCTGCTTCATCTTCAACATATGGTGATCATCCTGATCTCCCAAAGGTTGAAGATAAAATAGGAAGGCCACTTTCACCCTATGCTGTTACAAAATATGTAAATGAACTTTATGCAGATGTTTTTGCAACATCATACGGTACTCAAAGCATAGGACTAAGATATTTTAATATATTCGGCAAAAGACAGGACCCCGACGGAGCCTATGCTGCTGTTATTCCTAAATGGATTAATATTTTGTTAAATGGGGAGTCCCCTGTAATAAATGGAGATGGGGAAACAAGCAGAGATTACTGCCATGTGGAAAATGCTGTTTACGCCAATTTACTTGCAGCCACAACAGATAATAAAGAGGCTGTTAACAAAGTATATAATATTGCCTGTTGTCACCAGACAACACTAAATGAACTTTTAAACCTGATAAAAGAATACCTTACCCCCTTTAAACCAGAAATTGAAAATATAAAACCGGTATATGGTCCTTTTCGAAAAGGAGATGTACGCCACTCCCTTGCAGATATATCAAGAGCAGAAAAATTATTGGGATATTCTCCCATATATGATGTCACAAAAGGAATGGAAAAAACCATAGACTGGTTTATGAAAAAGTAACTGTAACTATAGATTGTCAGATGATTACCCGATTTTAAAATTTGGCACAGAGCCAGAGGGAGGAAGGCGTATTGTAATACGCAGGCGACCGATAATGCAGTGAAATTATTTGTGTGACGATCTATAAGCCCTCTTTTTAATAGTTTAAAGTCATAATATGCCTTCATATATTTTATTGACAATAGATGTGGAAGACTGGTTTCAAGTGGAAAACTTCAAGCCCTGGATCCCTTTTTCCACTTGGCCGGCAAAAGAATTAAGAGTTGAAAAAAATATTCATCAAATTCTCGACCTTTTAGACTCAATCAAATTAACCGATTCAACAGACCAAACCCACCAGATAACTCCAAAAGCCACATTCTTCGTTCTTGGCTGGCTTGCAAAACGTTTGCCTGACCTTGTTAAAGAAATTCATAAAAGAGGACACGAAATTGCTTCTCATGGTTATGATCATAATCTATGTTACAAACAATCCTCTAAAAATTTAGCAGAAGATCTTTGCACCAGTAAAAAACTTTTGGAAGACATTGCCGGAATTCCTGTTATCGGCTATAGAGCGCCTAGCTTTTCCATTACAAATGATATCCTTAAAATAATAAAAAATTGCGGATACCTGTATGATTCAAGCTATAATTCCTTTAGCATTAACAGCAGATACGGTCGGATAGATTTATCCAAATACCGAAAAAAAGGAATCATTTATACAATTTCAGATAATTTTTATGAATTGCCTCTCAGCAATCTAAATCTAAAAACTAAAAAATTAGAATTTCCCTGGGCTGGAGGAGGCTACTTCCGGCTCCTCCCCTTTTTCCTTTTTAAGGAAGGAGTTAAAAAAATTTTAGCAGAAAATCAAACGTATTTATTTTATTGCCACCCATGGGAAATAGATCATGACCAGCCTGTTGTTCACGATGCCGCCCCATTTTTTAAATTTAGACATTATATGAACCTGAATAAAACTCATTTAAAAATATCACAGCTAATAAAATATTTTAAACAAAGCCATTTTATTACCTGCAAAAAATATCTGTCAGAGAGTGGCATCGCGATATTTAAATAGAATTATATGAAAAAACTTCCCATAGGAATTTCAACATTTAAAGATATAATTGAAGAGGGATATCTTTATATCGACAAAACTTTTTTTGTCAAACAACTTGTTGGTACTGGAAGATACTATTTTCTATCACGCCCCCGAAGATTTGGAAAAAGTCTTTTCCTTGATACTTTAAAATCTGCATTTGAAGGAAAAAAAGAACTTTTCAAAGGGTTATACCTTGAAAATCACTGGAACTGGAAAGAGATATATCCTGTAATAAAGATCAGCCTTGGCGCAGGTGTATTCCACACGCAAACAGAGCTTAATCAATCTTTTGAAGCAATGATTTTAAGATGGAAAAGAAAAT
>Ga0190313_1001786_pt1 | contig 11229 bp, 8 predicted proteins | sample 4870071011_MG_FD_169989 | JGI IMG/M metagenome (GOLD analysis project Ga0190313, IMG submission 169989) | Hydrothermal vent sediment bacterial communities from Southern Trench, Guaymas Basin, Mexico - 4870-07-10-11_MG | ecosystem: Environmental > Aquatic > Marine > Hydrothermal vents > Sediment ...
GGGTAAATGAGCAAAAGGCAGATCACATGCTCGACGAGACCACAAGAAAGATAGTAAAAGCAATTTATAAGATCACAGCAAGAATCCTAGGAGACCACATAGTCAGAGAATACACACCAGCACAACTAGCAACAATAGCACTAACAAACATAATGCTAGGAAGAACATGGAGAGAAGCAAAAAAGACAGCAAAAGAAATAGCAGAAATAATAGGACTGAAAAAAGCACCAGCATATACAACAGTATACACATTCTTTCACAAAATGCCAATAGAGAAAATCATAGCAATCCTAGCAACAAGCGTAGCAATGGCAGTCAAGAAGCCAATGGCACTCGTAGTAGATTCAACAGGAATAAGCCTGGAAGAAAGCTCGATAAAGTAAATTCTAAAACACAAGCCAAAAAAGCGGAGATGGCTCAAGCTCCACGTAATAGCAGACTGCAGAAGCAAAGTAATAGTCCTCATTGATGTGTCTGCGTCCGAGAAGCATGACGTTACGGTTCTAAAGGAGAGGCTTTTGAAGGAGCTTGAGGAGCTAAAGGAGAAGTACGGCTTTGAGGTTGAATTCTTTGCTGGAGATGGCGCCTATGATGACAAGGATGTGCACGGATTTGTTGAATACAAGTTGGGAGCTAAGTCGCTCATAAGAGTTCGCGTGATAAAAGGGGTCGATAAGATCGGCATTGAGGAAGAGGGTTTTTCGGCGTTTGAAGCGCCCTGAGTTTCGTGCTATTTATTGCAAGCTTCGTAGCTTCATTGAGGCTCTGTTTCGTTCTTTCTTTAGGGTTTTTGGCTATGCTATTCGTTGCAGGAAGCTTGCTTCTTGTTTTAAGTGGCTTCTTGCTTGTGCGTTTTGTGGAATGCTCGTGTGCTTTGTGGTCTTGTTGGTCGAGGCTTTTGGAGTTCATGAATGTGATCGCAATGATGAAAAATATATACTCGATGAACAAACCCATATAGTGATTAACTTGCATTCTAATGACATTTTTGCGTTAGAAAAGAAGTTAATCGCTTAATGTGGATTTTATTGTAGATTATGTCCCTTTTATACTGGGAAATTTAAGAAGAAATTTCAGGATATTTTGAATTACATTAAGCACCTTGGAACGAGTTTTCTTAAGGAGATTTGTGAGAAACATGGGTATAATTTTGATGAGTTTTGGAGAGTGTTGGAATTCTTCTCGAAATCAAAATTATGCCTTGGTTGCAAGATGGGTGATGGATGGCCAGATTGTCCTATTTAGGAAATGTGCAATTGAGAGAAAAGTAGAATATTGTGCTTTTTGTTCAGATTATCCATGCGAGACCATGAAGAGACTTGGCTATACAAAGTATGCTGATGAACTGAAGATTGGTGTTGAGAATTTTTTGAAGAAGAAGTTGGAGTGCGAATGATTACGCTACATTTTTAAAATATTCTTAATTTAACATGATGAGTTTATATGCTAAATTGATGAGTTAACTGCAAAACTAAAATCGTAAGAATACTAAATGTTCTTGGGTTTGTAATTGATGATAGCGTCTTTTATGCATTAAATCTTTATTCCACATGTATTTTTCTTCCACTAAATGGGAAATACTTTACTTCAAACTGTAGTTCTCCAAGATATTTGATGAATGTTATTATGGAAATAATTCCTTTCCTCGCGGCAATCATTAGTCTTTTTTCTTCTTCATCTGTTAAATACAAAGTATCTTGCTTTCTTCTTTTTACATGAACTCCAACATTAGTATTGTTATATTAATGAATACATCAAATGGCCCAAGACTCAAATACGATTGGTAGGGAATAAACCCTTGTTGTAAGATATGAAAAGCAACTAGTTGCTCTCCTATATCTCTTGCATTGACGATGGCTAGATTTATTTCTGCGGTGTATTCAAGTGTTAAGATGTATCTTTCGAATAGTGGGTCTAAGATGAAGTATTCTCCGTTCCCTTCTCCGACGATTCCCACAGAGATTTGTTTTCTTAAAATCTTTAAATCCTCAATTGTTGTTACTGGTTTTTGTTTTTGTAGCAATTTTTCTTAATGTTTCTAATTCTTGTTTTCCAATTTCCTCCGAGCAATTTGTAATAAAGATAAATAATTTCCTGCATTTATAAGTATCATACGAATTTCATATGCTCGCCATGTGGATTTTATATGAAAAACTTTGTAAAGGGACTGCATGAGGTGATGTCTGATTTATTTTCAGCGAGATTATTCGCGTATTTCGCGCTAGTTAGGATGTGTTGCGTCCAACCTGGACACGACGAATCTTTTTGAAATCACCAGTGAGGGAATTTTAATTTTTTGGCTAATAGTTTAACTGCGTCTTTTGATAATATTATGATGTTTTCCTTGGTTGCTCTAGCTATTGTTGCTGGGGATACTGTTGCTGGACCTAGTAATACGAGGATTCCGTAAGCATTTTTTCCTTTTGATCTTAAGAAATTTACTGCTTTGACTAGTTGATCTATTTCCATCGGCATTATTTCTTTTACTTTAGTCTTTACTTCAAATACAAGTAGAGAACCATCTTTTGCTTCGGCGATTATATCAGCGTTTTTTATCGGTTTAAATATTCTCTCTGTCTCCTTTTTGGAATAAACTTTAATTATGTTTAGGATAAATTTATCTGCTGTACCATATAGAAATGTTCCTCGTGCATCATCATATATGATGATAGCTTTGTTAATGGCTTCTGCGAGGAGTTCTCTCATATATGATTCTGCCGTTATTCCTAAAGCGCTAACTAATAGTGTACTCCATGGTTTCTTTGGTTCGATTCTAAGCCTTAACCATTCACCAAGTAGTGGATATTTTATTTGGTAAAATACTCTTTTTTTCATTTTCTTTTTTTCTAATAATCCCAGTCTGTGTAATTCTTCAAGGACTGCATATGCAAGGTCTCGGCTTGTTCCAAGGGCTTTTGCTACATCGTCTGTAGTTTTATTTGACTCCGCTACGGCCTTTAATGCTTGTATTAGTATGTCATAATCTCGTCTTGAAATTTCTGCAACTGCTCGTATCATGTTGTCGAATACTTCATCGAAATCTCCATCATGTATTGCATTGATGGCTAGTAATGAGATTTTTTCGTATGTTGTATTGTATCTTCTTGCTAAGATTTCAATTATTCTTGGAATTCCTCCAGAAATGCGAGCAATTTCCTCGGCAATTTCTGTGTTATTCTTAACTAAGGCTTTAGCTAGTTTAATGGAATCCCTTAATGATAATGGATCAACGCGTAATAAGTCAAGTATTCCAACTAATGCTCCACCATATTTTCGTGAAATATATTCTTGTAGTTTTTCCCATCCAATGCTAGATATAAAAATCCAGAAGACATCTGGTGACGAGTTAATTACATTGCGAATTATCCATAATATATCACTAATAACTTTTTCTTTCTTCATTCCTAATTTTCTCGCAATTTTAGACGAAACTTTTTCTATCATCACATGAAATTCATCTAATGCAATTATCATCTTTTTTCTAATCTTGTAAGCTATTTTCTGTGGCAATAATAGTATATTTCTCAAATCTTCTAGAGGCTCTCCAGACAATGTTAATTCAATTTTTTCATCAAACTGGGAAAGTCTCTCAATAAAGATTCTCTTTAAAAGCGTTATTGTTCTAGCTGCAGATAAATCTATGATTATACCTAGCTTTTTCTTGAGAAATTCTTCAATTAGGCGAGTTTTTCCAACTTTTCTAAAGCCGTAAACTAATACTCCCTTAGAATGACCTTCCAAAAACATTCTATAACTTTCCTCAAGTAATTGTAATTCTTTCTCCCTGTTCACAAACATTTCACGACACTTTAGTATATCTACACTTTAGTATGTCTACACTAAAATAGAATTAAAAATTAAAAATATAGTGTATTGCAAAACTTTTTTCTGCATCGAGAGAAGGTCCCCGCAGATCTAGTGCTAAACACTTGAAAATATCAAGAGTATTTTGAAAGAATAGAAAAAGTTTTGCAATACACTATATTTTCTGAATTGGGTTTGTTCATCAAGTATATTTTTCCATCACTGCAATCACACTCATGAGCTCCAAAAGCCTTGACTAACAAGACCACAAAGTACACGAGTATTCCACAAAAACGTACAGGCAAGAAAGCCACTTAAACAAGAAACAGACCTCTTACAACGATAGCATAGCCAAAAAACTCAAAGAAAGAGCGAAATAAAGCGTTGATAAAGCTACGAATCCTGTATAAATAGTACGAAACCAAGGATGCTTCAGACGCTGAAAACTCTCTTCCCCAATGAAGACCCTATTGCTTCTTTTTATCATACGAACCCTTATAGGTGACTCAGCTCCTAGCTTGTATTCAACGAATCCTTATACATCTTCTTCATCACATGCACCATCTTCAGTAAAGAATTCGATTTCAAAGCCGTACTTCTCCTTTAGCTCCCAAACTCATTCAAAAGCAGCTCTTTTAGAACTGCAACGTCGTGCTTCTTGGACATAGATACATCAATGAGAACTATTATTTTGCTTCTGTAGTCTGCTATTACGTGAAGCTTGAGTCACCTCCGCTTCTTTGATTTGTGTTTTAGAATATACTTTATTGAGCTTTCTTCTAGGTTTATTCCTGTTGAATCTACTACGAGTTCCATTAGCTTTTGATTGCCACTATTGCGCTTGCTGCTAGAATTGCTATGATTTTCTCTGTTGGCATTTTGTGAAAGAATGTGTATACTGTTGCGTGTGCTAATGCCTTTTCCAATCCTAATATTTCTTCGATTTTCTTTTGTTGTCTTTTTTATCTCTTCATGTTCTTCTTAGCACTATGTTTGTTGGTGTTATTGTTACTAGTTGTGCTAGTGCGTATTCTCTGATCATGTGGTCTCCTATGATTTTTGCTGTGGTCTTGTGGTCGCTTTTACTATCCTTCTTGTGTTCTTATTGAGCATGCGATCTGCTTTTTCTCATTTACCTATAATGCTTTCAAAATATATACTTGATGAACAAACTCCAACGAATTAATATTTTTATCTATATTGTGAGCTTTTTGTGAAGTTTATGCCTAATATATCTGATGAGAAATTAGCAAAGAAGGTTGGGAGAGTTCTTAAGAAATTTCCTTATAAGATAGAATTTCACGTAAAGGATAACATTGTTTTTCTCTATGGAAAAGTCCCAAAATATGAAGATTACCTGGAAATAGGTTTTGCAATTGGAGAAATAAAAGGAGTTGAGGGTGTGGTAAATAAGATTGAATGGGAGGGAATGCCGAAAGAGAAAATCGAGGCGAAAAATAAGTGGAGAAAGGAAGTATTTGAAAAAATGAAGGATAAAATCATTGGAGAATTCGACGTAGTTATAATAGGAGCTGGAGTAACTGGTGCAATGATTGCGCGAGAATTAGCAAAATACGAACTTAAAATCGCAGTGGTTGAGAAAGAAAGTGATGTATCATTAGGAGCGTCTCGAGCCAATAATGGAATGATTCATCCCGGCATTGCTCCAGAACCAGGCACCCTGAAAGCAAAGCTAAACCCAATCGGAAACAAGATGTATAACAAAATCTGTGAAGAATTAGGTGTTAGATTTAAGCGCGTTGGTAGTCTTTGGTTAATAACTACAAGGACTCTAGAAAAGTACAAATTCTTAATCGGACCAATACGCACATTTGTTGCAAAGTACATATTGCCTTGGTTAATAAAAAGGCGTGCTAAGTCTCGAGGAATACCCGTTAAAATAATTCGCAATAAAAAGAAGATTCTCGAAATGGAGCCGAATGTGACACGAAGAGTTCTTGCTGCAGTATATGTTCCAACTACAGGAATTTTAGATCCGTACGAGTTGGTGATAGCGTTAATAGAGAATGCTGTGGAGAATGGTGTTAAATTATTCCTTGAGACAGAAGTAGTGGGATTTCTAAAAGAGAATAATGTTATTAAAGGCGTGGTAACAACAAAAGGTACTCTTTTGACCAGATTTGTAATTAATGCGGCTGGAGTTTATGCTGATGAAATCGCCGAGTTAGCTGGTGCAAGAGAATATACAATACATCCAAGAAAAGGCACAATAGTACTTTTTGACAAGTCCTTGCAGGGATATATTCGTCATTGTGTCGCGGAACTGATTTTTCCAAGACCAAAGCGAACCAAAGGTGGAGGAATAAATCCCACAATTCATGGAAATATCATGTGGGGTCCAACGGCCATTGAGGTTCCAGACAAAGAAGATACGTCGGTGACAAAGGAGGAGCTTCAATTGATATTTGAGCGATTTTCTCCAGTTTTGCCTCGTTTTCCTAAGAATAGAATAATAAGGTATTTTGCAGGAGTAAGACCAGCGACATTTACTGAAGATTTCATTATAAGACCTGCTAAATGGGTGAAAGGATTTATTCACGTTGCAGGAATACAATCACCAGGATTAGCAGCAGCACCAGCAATTGCTCAATATGTGATAGAAATTCTCAAAAAAGAGGGTTTAGAACTGAAACCAAAAAGCAATTTCAATCCATATAGGAGAAGAACAAAAGCATTTTACGAAATGAGCCTTGAGGAAATAAACGAAAAAATCAAAGAAAATCCTGATTGGGGAACAATTATATGTGTATGTGAAGGTGTTACGAAAGCAGAAATTATAGAGGCGATTAGGAGTGGTGCTAGAAGCATTGATGCGATTAAAAGAAGAACCCGCGCAGGAATGGGACGTTGTCAAGGTTCTAAATGTATGCTAAAAGTTGCGGAGATTTTGGCTAAGGAGTTGGGTATTCCTATGGAAAAAGTCCTAAAAGAAGGTCCCGGAACAGAACTATTTAAAGGAAAAGTTAAAAGTTAGGGTGATGAGGTATGTCATACTATTTAATTCTTGATTTGGGCACAACTACAATTAAGGCATTTGCATTTAATGAAAATGGTGAGATAATAAAAGAGAGAAAAAGAATAGCTAAAGTTATTTCACCAGAGCCGGGATGGGTTGAAGAGGATCCAGTAAAATATTGGGAAACGACTAGGAGCTTAATTGACGAAATTGTAAATGATCTCGGAACTCCCATTGCGATTGGAATCACAAATCAAAGAACGACAACAATTGTATGGGACAAAACCACTGGGGAGCCTTTGTATAATATGATAACTTGGCAAGACACGCGTACTGGTGAAATTGCTGAGGAATATTCCAAGAAGTCGGTTCTAAAAATTGCTAGATTTATGGGAAAATTTGTTGGAAGCTTTGCAAAGCTTGTTCCAAGTCTTAAAAGAAAAAAGAGTATTATACGTGCTTTAACCTTGGCTAATTTCAAGTTCGGTGCAAATCAATCAATCATGCACGTCAGATGGTTGCTAGACAACAATGATGATGTTAATAAAGCAGTGCGAGAAAATATAGCCGCTTTTGGTACAGTTGATTCGTGGATCGTATGGAATATGACTAAACAGCATGTAACCGACTATACGAATGCATCAGCAACTGGGCTATTTGATCCATTCAACTTGGAGTGGAGCAATACGCTTTTGAAAATTGTCAATATTCCTACATCTATTTTACCTCAAGTTAAAGATTCTATGGCAGATTTTGGAGAAGTAACTTTTCTAAAGGGCGTGCATATAACTGCAGTGATTGCAGACCAACAAGCATCCTTGTTTTCCGCTGGGGGTACCAACGTTGGAACGATGAAAATTACGAATGGAACCGGTAGTTTCATAGACATCAATGTTGGATCTACTCCAGTACCAGGACTGCTTGGAACGTATCCTATGATTGCATTAAAGTGGAAAGACGAAGTTTATTATTTGCTCGAGGGAATTGTTCAAGCATCTGGTTCCGTTATTGATTGGTTAGTCGAAGTAGGATTGGCTAAAAGTCCTGAGGAAGTATCTGAAATTGCTTCCAAAACAAGGGATTCTGCTGGAGTAATTTTTGTTCCAACTATATGTGGGCTTGGTACACCATTTTGGAATGCCCGAGTTAGGGGTATTATCTACGGTATAATGCGAGCAACGACAAAGAATCACTTAATTCGTGCGGCAATTGAAGGTATTGCTGCAAGATGTGCAGAAGTTATACTTCTTGTAGAGGAAATTGCTGGAGTAAAAGTAGATAAAATTATTGCTGATGGAAATGTATCACGATGTGATGCACTTCTCCAATTTCTAGCAAACTTTACTGGAAAGAAAATTATTCGCCCAAGAAATCTTGAAGGAACGGCTCGTGGAGCATTTTTACTCGCACGAGGTGGAGCAAAAGGTTTATCTCTAAAAGATGCTTGGATTCCACCTACCATAGAGAAGCAATTTGATCCTGTACCATCTGATTTTGGGCAATGGAAAAAAGTGTTGACAACTGCATTAAGTTTATCTGAGATGCTTTGAAACTTATTTAATATAGTCGTATAAGGTTCTATTCTTTATAAACATTTATTTTAATATGTAATATCTTTATGTTTAGAAAATGTGAACAAAATATGATTGGTGTAGGGTGATGGGTGTCCACGAAAATTGTTCCAGAGCTTAGGATTTACAAACGCCATCTGTTCCTGGATTGTAAATACTACAAAGCAATTTTCAAAATACTATCAACAGTGCTAAAAGCAGTTAGAGATTTTCTATATAGCAGAGGATTCATTGAACTAATTGCACCGATTGTTGCACCAGTTACTGATCCAGGTACTCGTCTTGCAAGAGAATTCACAGTAGATTTCTATGATGAGCATGCTGTTCTAACTACTAGCGTAATCTTATACAAATTGGCATCAATGAAGATACATGACAAGGTATTCTTCATAGCACATAACATTAGAAAAGAACCAGAGCGCATTAATGATTTTACAAGATATTTGTCGGAATTTAGGCAGATAGATCTTGAGATGGCTCATGCATCAAGAGAACAAGTGATGAAAATATCAGAGGAACTCCTAATATACGTTATTTCAGTAGTAAAAAGAGAAAGAAGAGACGAATTAGAACTGTTAGGCCGAGAGTTAAAGGTTCCACATAGACCATTTAAAGTGATTCGATTCAGAGATGCTGTTGAATTAGTTAAGGAGGCTGGATATGGGTTAGAGGAAACAGGAGAGCTTTCCACCGAAGCCGAGGTTTACATATCTAAACTTCATAAGGAGCCATTTTGGATCATTGGATTTCCTCTAGAAGCAAGAGGATTTTATTACAAAAAGAAAAACGATGAAGAATTATTAGACATGGACTTGTTGTATCCAGAAGGATTTGGTGAAGCAGCATCTGGAGGTGAGAGAGAAGTTGACCCAAAGCGTGTTCGAGAAAGAATGATAGAAACTAGAGTCGATCCAAGGAAATACATATGGTTATTTGAGTTGCTATATAGTGGGGTTCCTCCCTGTGCGGGAATAGGATTTGGATTAGAGAGATTCATGCGATATATTACTGGAGTTAAAGAAATCATTGATGTTATTCCATTTCCAAAGGCTCCAGGATATTTGGGCATATAGATACAAAACCAACGTTGTAGAAATTCATTATCATTATTTTTTGAGAGGTAATTAAAACTAATATTTGCTCTATTCTTAACTCCGAAAATCACATAATTGATTAAAAGAAGCAATTAAAAGCAAAAACTACGATGCAATCAGTAATAAGTATGGCAAGCCAATTATAAGCAACGCAAAGTAGAATATTAACCCATAAATTAGCCCAAGTAACCAGAATTTCCTTGGTGGAATGTAGCCGGATCCATAATACACAGGAGCAGGGCCCGTAGCATAAGGTGTTAGAATTCCAAATAAACCAAGTGAGTAACAAAGCATGAGCGTAGCTACTTTAATTGGAATATCTGGAATTGCAAGAAATACTGCTAAGAATACTGGTAACATTGCGACTGTGTGGGCAGTGATGCTTGCGAAGAGATAGTGCATGAAATAGAATACGGTAAAGATGATAATTATTACTAGTATAGGTGATATACCACTTAATGAAGCTGAAACACTATTTGCAATCCACTCGATTATACCTACTTCCTTGAGACCGCTAGCAAGAGTTACTAGTGTAGCGAACCATACGAGTACGTTCCATGCTTGCTTATATTCTAAAATGTCATCCCAACTAATGATCTTGAAAAGAAGCATTAAAACGACTATCAATACCGCTACTGTCGTTGTGTGAATAAAACTGCGACCACCAATCCATAATACTAAAGCAAACAAGACAAGCCCTAGAAAGATGATTTCATTCCTCTTGATTGGACCCATCTCTTTGAGCATCTCTTCTGCCTTCTTAACGATTTCATCAGATCTCTTGATCTCTGGTGGTGCAAGTTTAAATGTAATGAATGGAACAAGAATAAATAATATTATTCCAACTGGGAGAAAACCAATTACCCAATCAAGCCACGATAATTCAATGTTGACAGTTTCAGCAACTATTGCAGCTGCTAATGGATTAGGTGCTAAGCTTGTTAAGAACATGGAGCTTGTGACGCAAGTTGTTGCAAATGCAACCCACATTATGTATGTTCCTATTTTGCCAGCTGTTTCACCTGGATAAGAACCATAAACTTCTGGTATGTTCCTAATGATTGGATATATTGTTCCAGCACTCCTCGCAGTGTTGGATGGCATGAATGGAGCTAATACTAAGTCTGAAAGAGCTACAGCATATCCTAATCCAAGCGTATTTCTACCAAGTTTCCTTATTAAGTGAAGAGCAATTCGTCGTCCCAACCCAGTCTTTGAATAACCAAGAGCAAACATAAATGCAGCAAATATTAACCAGACAGTTGTATTAGCGAATCCAGATAATGCCCATTTTATTGATGCTTTTGGCGTTTCTTCTACTAAGCAAAATACTGCAGCAAGGCTAATTCCTATTAAACCAACTACAGCATCAGGTAGTGGTCTTGTTATTAAAGCGACGATGACGGCGATAAATAATGCAAAATAGCACCATGCTTTAAAAGTCAAACTTTCTGGAGTAGGTATTGCCAAGATAATAAGGCCAGCGATAATAGGAGCAAGGGCACGCAGAACTTTTTCATATTTCATTACATCACCAATACCTAAATTATATTTTTGGGAGGTAAATATATACAATTATCATTTCTCCAAAAATATAGTGTTTTTATGTATAATTACGATTTGCAATAATTTTTATAATAAACATAGTCAAATGATTTTTTTACATGTTAACAGTTGACACTATTAATAACAATGACTTAACTTTAAAAGCAAAGATGCTAGACATTCGATAATTTCTAATAAAGTGCTGCTGTTTTAATGGTGATTATCATTATGTTATTTT
>Ga0190313_1001787_pt1 | contig 11228 bp, 26 predicted proteins | sample 4870071011_MG_FD_169989 | JGI IMG/M metagenome (GOLD analysis project Ga0190313, IMG submission 169989) | Hydrothermal vent sediment bacterial communities from Southern Trench, Guaymas Basin, Mexico - 4870-07-10-11_MG | ecosystem: Environmental > Aquatic > Marine > Hydrothermal vents > Sediment ...
ACTTTCCAAAGAGCATCCTCTCGCAAATAAATAAAAAATATTTTATTAAAATATTCAAGTCTTTGTTGAACAATAAACATTATAAACATACGGAAAAGTATATTATGATGTTTAATATAAAGGACTTGATATGAGGGTTGCAGGTTTGCTTTTTTTATGGTTTATAAATTTATCTGCTTTGCTATATATTTTCTCTTATCTTGTGGCTAGATTGCCTTTAATTATAATTGTGCTTCCGTTGTGCCTTGCGGCTGGTGTGGCTATAATTTATTTTATCTTTAAAATTTTGCAAAAGGTTTGGATATATCTAGATGGCAAAAACGATCGTCAAGACTAACTGGTATGTTGTAACACAGGAAGGTGAGAAAAAATTTTATCTATTTCATCCAGATAAACCCACAGTGAAATTAGGACCTTTTGACAATATTTTTATGCCTCATAATTCAGTCTTCGCCGTTCAAAAAAATAACAAATACAACTTTATATATAAGTGGAAATACATATCTGATATATGGTTTGATGATATAGAACAAAATTATTTTTCTGATAGATTTTATGCTGTTGTATCATTTGGAGATTCGTATTTAAAGCTTTCAGCTAATGGGGATATTGCTGACCTGAATAACAATTATATATCTAAAGCAAAAATGGCTAAATTATTATTAAGAAGCAAGAACTCGAAAGGGGTCAAAGGAATGCTTAATATTAGCATATCAAAGGAGTGTTTATTAGCAAATGATAACTCTAAAACAGATTAATTCTCTTATGGAAAACAAAACTTTTTTTATTTTAAGCACTGATACCACAAAGCGCGCTTTTAATTGCTTTGTTCCTCTTTATTTCGCAAATTCAACCTGCTTGGCCTTCATAATGACTAGAAATAACAAAATAATTCAAATATCTAGTTTTCATTCGGCACCGGAAGATATAAACTTGAGTGGATTTGTAGAATTTATTGATCCAAACGAACCTATAGCTAGAGATATTAAAAAACTTGTAGCTAATATTATTTTGAAAAACGAAAAGCATTTTATATACTCTATTGAACAAAATAGAATAAAAAAGGTTTTTAGTCATTTACTATTACTTTAAAAAATGGTATAATATGGAAATAGAAGAAATAAGAAGAAAATTTAGAAAAAGAATTAGAATGGCACTTTTTAAAAAAAGCTATAAATATTTTAGTAAGTCTATTAAAGCACTGCTCAAGTTTTTCTTTGGGCCAAAAATAAGCAAAATGATATGGAAAGACGAGTCTTATTTGGAGTAATGAAATGGATATAAAAAGATTAGCTTATGTATATTCTATTTTTGCGGCTCTTGAAAAAGACCACGATATGGTTGCGAAGCTTAAAGAAATAATAAACAAAAAGCAAAAAAACACAGTGGCAAAAATTCTGCTTTACAATGATAAAAAAGAGCATTATAATTAAAGAAAAGGCAATCGGAGGAAAAGATGCCAAAAACAGGAGAAAGATTTACAAGAGTTGAAGCAGAAAAAAGGATAAAGCCAGTTATAGAAATGTTAGAAAAAGGTGGATTTAAATATGAAATTTGTGGCAGCTGGAGAAGAAAAAAAGAAGATGTAGGAGACATAGATATTCTTGTAGAGAAAGGAAGTGGCAAATATCTAGATTTAAGCAAATTTAATATAGATTGGGCAGGAGAAGACAAAATAGGATTTGAGATAGATAGAATGCATGTAGATATAAAGTTCGTTCCAAAAGAAAGTTGGGGGGCAGGACTTCTTCATCATACAGGTCCATATGGATTTAATATAAAATTAAGAAGCATGGCTAAAAGAAAAGGCTGGCTTCTAAATGAATATGGTTTGTTTGACAGAAAAACAGGAGAAGTTGTAGCTCAAAAAACCGAGAAAGAAATCTTGGAAGCTTTAATGAATAAAGAAAGTGCCGCGAGATTATTAAAGCCAGAAAACAGAAAAACCCCTGAATGGGTAAAAAAAATATGGGGAAATAAGATTTAGATTATAAAAAGCAAAATAAACAACGAATTTTTTTTACAGAAAGGAAAGTGTTATGAAGAAAATTATGATTTTAGTTATGTTATTTTTTTCATTAACCTTGCCTCTTTTTGCCACTTCAGAAGAATTTTATGAAATCATAACAAATGCTGACGAAATAAATGGAGAAGATTGGATAAATTTTGCGCGGGAAGAGAAATTAAGTTATCTTTTCGGCCTAAGTGCAGCTCTTAACTTCTCAGAAGGAATAGCTTATTATACAAATTGCAAAGTTGTCGTAAAAGCAATCAGTAGTAGTTTTTTTGATATTACCGGTGTTACCTATGGAACTCTGATAGATATGACAGATGAATTTTATAGTGATCCAGCAAACAGACTGATCCCTGTAATAGGTGCTGAATTTTATTGTATTCAAAAACTGAAAGGCAGTCCGCCAGATGTTCTTACAAACATCATTTTATCTCTAAGGCAGGAAGCAGCAAGATTAAAAATATAGGAAAGTTCCAGATTAGATGAAAAGATTTTGAACAAAAAAAAGATATTAAATTTTTGGAGTGTAAATATGGAAGAGAAAAAAGTATCTTTTTCAGAATCAGAAATTAGAGACATATATAGATGTGCTTTAAATGGAAGAGAAGATTTGAAAGATTTAAATCTGTCTTTAGCTCAAGACAAACTCAACAAAATTATGACTGATATATTTAGAATCAGTTATGAACAAGGCGTAGATTTAAATAAAATTAGCAATAGATAGGAGAAAAAATGCCTGAATCAACTATTGTTGTCAATTTTCAGCTAACAAAGCAACTTGATGATTATGAGTCTGTAAAAGTAGGTGGCGGAGTATCAATCCCAGCTAATGTGGAAACGAAAGAAGACTTTGAAAAAACATATAAACATTGGCTTAAAATAGTTCAAAATGAAGTTATAGAACAAACTTATAAATACTACAATGCTGTTAAAAACATAAAAGCAGAAAAATTTAAAAAAAGAAGAGATGATCTTAAATAGGCTCTCCTTCAAAAAAGCTTCTGATAAGATAACATTTTGCGTCTGTAAGAGAAAGGAAGAGGTTATGAAATGAATAGTATTCTTTTTCTTGTTCTTCCTTTTTTGCGGGTCCTATTATATTTTCAATAAATTTGACAAGAGATTTATGTTTATTAAAAACTTTAATAACTTCAACTTTATTAATCACTGCGCGTCTTATGTTATTGCCATCAAGTCTAGTAAACGCTTCATAATACATTTAGACTGCTCCAAATCTCATAAAATATTTATAAATAGCTCTATATATTTCTTCATATTTTTTACCATCCAACTCTGGATGAGATTCTAAAAACGATTCTATCTGCCGTGGGCTTATATTTTTTCTTACACGTTTGCTTATATTTTTAGCTATTTTACAAGTATTAAGTTCTGTAAATTTCATTGCTCATCCTTATATTGTAAAAAATATCTATAAGCCTTTCTGTATATATCAATATTAGAAGCTTTATCCAGTCCTCTTCTGTGTATAAATTTCCTAAGCTGATTAGAGGATATATCCATATCTAAATCTGCTGATAATTTATGCGCTAAATTATGTACATCAATCATTGAAAACAACTCCTTTAATATTAAAAGATTTATTTTCAAAAGAATTTTCAATAATTTGTTTTTTAATATCAAAAAGTTCAGGGCATAGTTTTTCGTTTAGATTATCAGAGGACAAATGTAGTTTATCCGGTTCGCAAGCAAGTTTTTTGTTTAAACATGTTATATTTTTAATCACAAATTTATTTTTTTGGTTCTTAAAATACTTTATCCTATATATTTCCAGCCTCTTGTTATGTGTTTCTACAGGGGTTACAATCTGTGCAAAGTATCCTGTCATTTTAAAAATGTCCTAAAGGTTCATGTAATTCTGCTAATTACCTTTGCCAAATAAAAATGTATTTTACATAATTGATAAATTTCATTTCTTAACTTTTAAAATGATTCACAAATTTAGTTACATTCTTGAATGGCCTTTCTGTTTTTAACGCGATTCTTATTTTTATTTCTTTTTCTATATCTTTCCAGTTAAATTGAGGTATATTAGGAATAAATTCTTCTTTACATAGAAACTCAAATATCTCTTTCAGAGTTGAAAAATAAAATAATGCTCTGTTTTCTAAAACAAACCACTTTTTATCTGGTAAAATTCCTGTAAGAGGTCTTAATATAAAAGCCCTACTTTTAAGATATTCTTCCATTTCTAGCTCCGAAACTTTATCGAATTTCTTCTGCAATGTGCAAATCGCTATTTTTATAATAACTAATAATAGCTAAATTGTTTTTGATTGTCAGCGAAGGATATCTGGCCAAATAATCGTCATCTCTATCCACTAAAAAGGTTTCCCAAAATCCTCTTTTGTTAGTTGCAAAATACATTTTTTGATAAGTACTATTATAAAAAGCTATTCTCACCGCTTTATTATCTACATATATGCTCGTATCATAACCACTATAGCCACCCGTATCAACAATATCCTGTTCCCAATAACCATTTTCATTGGTGGATATAGCTAGATCACTATTTGCATAATAAGCAATATAAACAGCATCTTGATATACATATAAACTACAATATCTTCCACTATCTCCTAAAGCTTGCACTGTTTCTATATTCCAAGAAGAATCTGAATAAGTTGCCAGCATTAAATCGTTGCTATCATCATTATAATACGCTATATATAATTTCTTATCAAAGGCACCCGCTGATATATAACTATTAATATTATTTGCGTCAAATATAACTTCTGTATTCCAAATATTGTTGTCCAACCATGCGTGCCATAGATGATTATTTTTATTGTAAAATACATGAATAGTATCTGAAGACGTAATATCATTATAATAATAGCCTGAGTCAACAGTTGTTATAGACCAGGTGCCGCCTGACTTAGTTGCCACTTTTATAGTTTGATTTGTATTATCATAATAGCTAACATATATCTGGTTATTAAAAAAAGTTAAATGGGGCCAGTATCCCACTGCTCCTTCCGAATCTATAGTTTCTATGCTCCATTCATCGCCTTCTCTAATGGCGATCTTCAGATCTCTTTGCGAGGCATCAAAATACGCTATATATATTTTGTCCTCTTGATACAAGATATCACTGTAATATCCTGTTGAATTTACAGTATCCACTCGTTCTATTTGCCAGCACGAAGTAAAAGCTTCGAAAGGTTTGCTTTTCTGTTCACCTATTCCTAACTCATACCAGTAAATTTTTCCGCTTTCAACTTCTTCGTCCATATACTCTGTTTTGGAGCTGGAAGCTATTTTTTCATACTTTCCAGTCTGCCATGAAAATCTGTAAATATCATATGTATCCACTCCAACATCTTGCCATTTTAATTTTATAAAGTTAAATCCAGAATCCGATAATTCTAGATCTGGAACATCAATTGTGGCTTCAACATCAGTATTGTCCTCTATGTTTTCTTCTCCACTGTTACTGCATCCAGAAAAAATTAACAAGACTGCTATAAATACAGTTGAAAAAATTTTTACAATACTTCTCAATAACACTCCCTCCCTCTTATTACCATAAGAATTTTTCTTCTTGAAATATTTTCTTTATTATTCCCTTTTTTCCAAGAATAGCTACATAAACATTGCGAAGAATTTTGCTTTTATCTTCAGGAAAGCCTCCTATATGCCAATCTCTTATTTCTTCTACAGGGAGACCATATTCTGGATCATAGGTCTTGCTTGATTTATAATCATAAATTGTGGCTATAGTTCCATCTTCAAATTTTAATCTCCATTCTGCTTCTGTCTTGTAGCCATCTCCTTTATCTGGCTTCCCAAAAACCTTAACTAGCTGTTTATAAGATACATCTATTTCGCCAATTAAGCTGGTGCCAACTACAGAACCTTTGTATCTTTTGAATTTTATAATCATTTTATTCGCCTCGCGATATAGGAATTTGATTATGCTCGAATGCGTATTTAATTATTTGAAGCATTAATTTATTAGCTAATTCATGATCTATTGTTTTAAGATATTTCACACCACTTATTGTTATTTGGTAGTAATTTGAAAGTTTTCCACTGCCAGATGTAAAAGGGTTAGCTTGATGAGAATCCGCCTGTTTTAAGTGCCCTTTTCTTTTAGCATCATAAATGTATTTTTTGGGTTTATTTAGTCTGGCGGTAATTGTTGAAGTGGCCACCCAATCAAGGTCGAAATTCCTTGCAAAGTCTTTTAAAAAATAATCATAAGCAGTCATTCTAACCCTCAATTAGATAAATGTATTAAATAATTGCACAATCATTTTAGGCTTCTGCTCTTTAAGCTCTCTTCTTATCAGAGCCAGAGAGCTTATTCTTTTGTATATATAGAAACTAAAAAAACAACTTCTTTTCCCTATATAGAGTCTGAAGCCTCTTGTAGTAAGAGTGATATTTGTAAAAACAAAAGGCAAAATCGTTTTAACTCCCTTTGGACCTACATATATAACTCCCCATTGAGAATCTTTTTCAACAGCGGCCAGCATGTTGTTCTGAGCTACTTTGAATGGCTTTTTGCTGTTAGAATATATTTCACTTACTCTTTTTCCATTTACTTCAAAATAGTCTCCATTGGCTGATTTTATATGTTTTATCATTTATTTGACCTTTATTTTATATTTGCAGGATATCATTCCAGTTAGAAATTTTTTCTTTAGTTCAAACAATGATGGCTCAAATAAATCTGGGTACTTCGCTGTGTGATTAAATATTGAATAAACCCTGCCCTATCTTTATCATAATATAGATCTCTGCTAAAGACCTCCAATCTTCTAATTTCAATGTTATTATCAACAACATTGTAATCGCTTTTATAAAAACCAACAGGATCTACGTATATAAAAATATAACCAATCATTTGGAAAATACCCCTTGAGCATATTGCATACAACTTCGCCATGACCGTGTAAATAAGCATCCGGTCACTGGCTTTTTTTAATATTCTTTTCTAAATATCTAAAAGTCGAGCCTTTACCAACTTTCGTATTAAGCTCTCTTTACTCTCTTCTAATACAACTATTATCGCTCCCAAAACCTTTTTATCACATATATCTTGGCTTCCAACAAATTATCAAATAAAGGATTGACGCTACTCACTCTTTCGCCCGGCTTAAATCTTGTAGCATTCATCGATAAAATTTCTTCCACCACCTCTAGCTTTGCTGTATGTTCAGTTTTTCTAATAAGTTTGGCTTTTATTATAGAAATTTTGTAAACCCCTTCTCTGAATCTAAAAAAAGCTCTATAAACTATCTTCATTTATGGCTCCATATTTTCTTTATAACCCACATTTTTAATTCCTTTAAGTTGTCAAACATTGCCCCTCTTTCCAACACCAATCCTTTGCTAAGAGGGACACCAAGAGGATAAAACACTGGTATGAATCCAGCAGAATATATTTGTTCATAACTTCTGAATACAAGTTCGCCTTCAACTGGCTCAGCGACGTTTATTTTATATATTGCCGGCCTGTTTTCTTTTATTTCTACATAAAACTTATTTGAGTATTCCATTAATGCTCCAAAATCACTATATTTATATATGATACGGTTTTTACCTATCTATTTTATCTTTGTCGCAAGCAAGATAAATCTATATGCTTACTAAAACATATATATGTGTTAGTATAGGACTATTCTATTATAGGAGCAAATGTTGAAGTGGAAAACACTTTCTCACAATGGACCTTACATACCAGAAAAACAAATTCTTGACATTTCTGTTTTCGTGAATGGCAAAAAACATCAACTAACTGGATTAGCAGCAGAAATGGCTTATGCTTGGGCCGCCAAAATTAAAACGGATTATGTCAAGGATAAAACTTTCCAAAAAAACTTCTGGCATGATTTTAAGCCTCAACTTCCAAAGGAGCTTCAAAGTTCAAAGTGGCCTGATGATTGGGATTTTGAAGAAGCTTATAATGAGATACAAAAGCAAAGAGAAGATAAAAAGAATAGAAGCAAAGAAGAAAAAGAAAGGGAGAAATTAGAAAAAGAAGCTAGAAAAGAAAAATATGGTTACGCTTATTATGACGGGAAAAAAGTTGAAATAATGAATTATGTAGTAGAGCCTCCTGGCTTATTTATGGGAAGAGGCAAACACCCTTTGAGAGGCCGATGGAAACCTCGCATAAATTATGAAGACATCATACTCAATTTAAGCGAAAAAGCAAAAATCCCGCCGGGAAAGTGGAAAGGCGTTGTTCACAATCATGATGCGATATGGATAGCATATTGGCGAGACAAATTGACAAATAATTATAAATACGTGCTTCCATCTCCAAAATCATTTATAAGACAGCAAAATGATATTAACAAGTTCGAAAAGGCGATGAAGCTTATAGAAAAAATGCCAGAAATGATGGATTTTATTGAAACAGGTATGGAGTCTTCAAACAGTTTGATTAGAGAAATAGCAACGGTATGCAGTCTAATCGCGCACCTTGGAATAAGAGTTGGAGATGAAAAAGACGAAGATGAAGCAGAAACATATGGCGCAACTACTCTTTTAAGAAAACATGTGGAAATTACCAGGGATTATGTATTCCTTTCATTTTTAGGGAAAGACTCTATTCTTTATAGAAATAGAGTTAAGCTACCAAAACTTACTGTCAGAAATCTGAAAGAACTAATCAAAGATAAAAAGCCTGATGAACAGGTTTTTCAGAATACCACTTCAAAAGAGGTTAATTTATTTTTGAGTAAAGTTTTGCCTGGCGCCACAGCGAAAGTGTTTAGAACCGCTATTGCAACAGCTGTAATGAAGAATTTTCTGGAACAATATAAAGACAAAAATATCAGCGAATTGGAAAAAATAAAAATATTCAAAGAAGCCAATATTCTGGTGGCTCAAAAGCTTAATCATAGAAAAACACCTACCGAAAGTGCCAAAAACTCCATTAAGAAGAAACAGCTCAAAATAAAAGAATTAAAACACCAGCTGAAGGATATTCAAAAAGAATATAATGATGAAATAGCCAAGTTGAAACAGCAAATTAAAAACTTCAAAAATAAGTCTAGAGCGCGCCAGAGAATAGAAAAGACAAAAGAAAGATATGAGAAAAAACTTAATCGTTTTTCTGATAGGATAAAAAAGCTCGAACTTCAGGCAGAGATTCAAAAGAAATCTCTTGATCTTAATTTAGGCACATCTCTAAGCGCATATGTTAATCCGCGAGTTACTTTTGGATGGGCTAAAGAAGTTGAATTAGAGCTGAGCAAAATATATACTAAATCTAATATAGAAAAGTTTGAATGGGCTAAGGAGTAGTATTGGACAAATTGCTCAAAGCTCTTGAAGAAGCAAAAACTTTTATTCCGGGATTAGAGTTATGGAAAGTTGAAAAGTCCCAAGGCTTAAATATAGCTAAAATTGCATTTGAAATCTCATACGATAGCTTAACAGCTGGTGAAGGAATTATATCTATTAAATACAATGTAGGTGATAATGTCCATATCATTTTCAAAAAGATAATATCAAGGTGCGCGTTGAGGCTCTTGAAAGAGTTCTGAAAACTGTTTGGCTGAAAATTTAGTTTTAGTGTAAAGTAGGAAATAAAATGAAAGACGTTAGAAAGCAGCAAGCCATAAAGGTTCTCAAGGATTGGGATAATATCAAACAAGAGGGAATATGGTTTAGTGGGGTTGAAGGTGAAGGGTTGCATAAAATATGGTGGGAGAATGATAATCTTTGGGAAAAATCTTATTATAAAAATGGCGAGTTGGATGGGGAGTATAAGGAATGGTGGCCGGATGGTACTCTTTGGAAAAAATTTTATTATAAAAACGGCAAAAAAGATGGAGAATGCAAGAGATGGTGGCATAATGGCCGACTTCACATTTTAAGTTATTATGAAAATGATGAATTGGATGGAGAATATAAAGAATGGGACAAAAACGGCAGATTAATTAAACACACCTTTTATAAAAATGGTGAGGAAATAAAATGAAGGATGTTAGAAGACGGCAAATCATAGAAGCATTTACGCAAGGTTGGGAAGTATTACAGAGCAAAGGCATATGGTGGAATGGCTTCGAAAGAGAAGGCAAATATGAAGAATGGTGGGCTAATGGCAAAAAGCACATAGTGGCCTTTTATAAAAATGGCAAGTTGGATGGCAAGTACAACAAGTGGCGAAGTGATGGTAAAGAATGGATAGAAGCTTTTTATAAAAATGGCAAGTTGGATGGCAAATATAGATCCTGGTGGAATAGTGGCAACAAGCATATAGAAGCCTTTTATAAAAATGGCAAGTTGGAAGGTGAATATAAAGAATGGTGGAAGAACGGTAATCTAATCCGACACGTTTTATACTATAATGGAGAAAAGGTTAAAAATTTATGAAAGATCTCAGAAAAGAACAAATCATAAAAGCATTTACAAAAGGCTGGGGAGCTTTATCAAAAGAGGGTATATGGTGGAGTGGTTTCAAAGGAGAAGGAAAATATGAAGAATGGTGGTATGATGGTGGAAAATATATAGAAACCTTTTATAAAAATGGCAAAAAGAATGGAGAATATAAGCAATGGTGGAATGATGGCACAAGGCATATAAAAGCTTTTTATAAAGATGATAAGTTGGACGGCAGTTATGAAGAATGGTGGCCTAATGGCAAGAAATATAAAAAAGCTTTTTATAAAAATGGCAAAAAGAATGGAGAATATAAAGAGTGGAATGTAGTGAGCAAGCTTATAAAACATGTTTTATATCATGATGGAGTGAAGGTTAAAGATTTATCTTGAAAGAGTTCTGAAAAACTGTTTAGCTGAAAATTTAGTTTTAGTGTAAAGTAGGAAGTAAAATGAAAGACATTAGAAGACAGCAAATTATAGAAGCATTCGAGGACTGGGATAAACTCAAGCAAAAAGGAATATGGTTTAGTGGGTTTGAAGGCGAAGGGTTGTATAAGAAATGGTGGAGTAATGGTACTCTTAATATTTTAGCATATTACAAAAACAACAAAAGAAATGGGGAATATAAGCAATGGTGGAGGAATGGTACTCTTAATATTTTAACTTATTATAAAAATGGCAAATTAGATGGAGAATATAAAAAATGGTGGGGCAATGGCGATCCTCACATTTCGGCTCATTATAAAAATGACAAACTAGATGGGAAATATAAAAAATGGTGGGATAATGGCAATCCTCACATTTCGGCTCATTATAAAAATGGCCAAAAAGATGGAGAATACAAAGAATGG
>Ga0190313_1001788_pt1 | contig 11228 bp, 13 predicted proteins | sample 4870071011_MG_FD_169989 | JGI IMG/M metagenome (GOLD analysis project Ga0190313, IMG submission 169989) | Hydrothermal vent sediment bacterial communities from Southern Trench, Guaymas Basin, Mexico - 4870-07-10-11_MG | ecosystem: Environmental > Aquatic > Marine > Hydrothermal vents > Sediment ...
CTTTATGTATAGTGCATATATGGTGGATACTATGAGTACTAGTATTAATCCTGTAAGCGAGTTTACATAAACTATTAATCCTAAATAATATAGAGTATTGCTCCAAGCATCATTGGATTTCTACAATAAGCATAAGGACCCTTAATTACGAGTTTCTGTGTTGACGCTAGTGATAGTGGGATCCTTTACCAATACTCCATTGAGCCCATACAGCCCAAAATATGAGCGATAGACCTGAAGCAATTAATGGTATGGCTATGAAGGTACTATACGGCTTAATGCCTACCAAGTTAAGCATTTTATCTAAGCTTATGGAGGCATAAATTATAGTTATGGGTATTACGATGCCATAAATTAATGCTCCGAGTATAAGTGATATTATTTTATGCCTTCTACTCTGCTTTTTCCTAGACCAAGAAACTATAATGTCCACAAGCTTTAACTACATCACCTTAAATATTTAGTTATTAGTGCTCTTGATATTGCGGATGCGCTTAAGTGTGCTATTCTTAATGGCTCAGGTGTTCTTGAGTGTACTTGTATTGAGATTACTGTATTTATTGCTTCTCTTAATGTAAGTCCTTTAGCATATATTCTCAACATCCCCTTAGGCGTTTCTATTCTTTCTGATAAAGAGTATACAGTTGATATTATTTTGTACCTAAAGCTCCAATCTTCAAAATGTTTTCGTAACGCGCTCTTTATTTTATCTAGCTCTAAATCATATAGGAATATGACTATTATTGGGATTTTAAGTAGAGAATAGAGTCTATCTACGTCTAGTACTGAGAATCCTGCATATGTTATTCCGTCAAGTAATAGTATTGCTTTAGATTTAATGCCTTCAGCCTCCTTTAAGCATTTACTGCATGTTTCATAAGCTACAATAGTTACTTCTGGTTGATCTACATATACCTTCATAGAATACACTGTGTATGGAGTTACCTGTCCTGGCTTAGTATTTAATGTAAGTACACAGGATACTATTGTTTTACCTTTCATTCCCTTAAATTTATAGGGGAAGTACCCGTCATCAAATCCTAATGCTTTTAACAATTTTCTCAAGTCTTATATCACTTTCTAGAGTTTTTAGCACTATATCTGGCTTTACTACTGGTCTTATTATTCTTGTCTTACCATATCTTCCCCTACTTACAACCTTTGACTGTATGAGACCTAGCATGTCTAGTTCACTTATTATGTCTGATACTCTTCTTCTAGTAACCTGTTCTACTCTTATTGTTTTACAGAATCTAGTATATTGATTGTATACTTCACCTGTTATCGTATATCCCTTATCCATGGACATAGAGTATATTGCTAATAATACTAGTTTAGCGTGAAGAGGCATAGTATATACTAGTTCTCTAACCCTATCCCTCTCTATTTCCTCTCTAGCTTTATAGACGTGGTCTATAGTTACTTTCTTTGCTCCCTCTCTTTCAGCTATTTCACCAGCAATTCTTAGTAAGTCTAATGCTCTACGAGCATCTCCATGCTCTCTAGCAGCTAATGCGGCACATAGCTCTATAACACCCTCATCGAGAGCATTTGGGTTAAATGCTTTTTTAGCTCTCCTCTGGAGAATGTCTTTAAGCTGCTCTGCATTATATGGTGGGAAGACTATTTCAACTTCACCAAGACTACTCCTAATCCTCATATCAAGTGATTCAACTAAGTTTATATCATTAGTTATACCTATAACCGATATCTTTATCGATGGTATTGTCTCACCAATCCTAACTATGCGATAAAGCACATCGTCTCCATACTTTTTAACGAGGTAGTCAACTTCATCTAATACTACTAAAAATGAAGAATAGTTCGCTTTTAACCCCCTAAGAAACCTCCTAAATACTTCAGCAGTTGATAACCCTGTAAATGGTACTCTAACTCCAACACTTTCAGCTAAATCAGCAAAAACTCGATAGGGTGTATCGCTTTGACGACAGTTAACGTATGCGTATCCAAATTTTAATCTAAGGCTTATAGCTTTATTATGAAGCTTCCTAACAACAAACTTGGTAACAACGGTCTTGCCCGTACCAGTTAATCCATAAATGAAGATATTACTGCCTCTTTCACCACGAAGGATGGGTGCTAATGCTGATGCAAGTCTAGAAATTTGCTCCTCTCTATGAGGAAGCTCGTCAGGAATATACTCTGGTCTTAAAAATTCCCTATTAGCAAATATCTTTGATTCCAAGAACCTACCAAACACCTCATCAACTATACTAGACATCTCAAGTTCACCACATGGACCATGCAGCTCCTAATATAACGCTGAGATACTGTGCTAGAACAGATATAGTGAGAGCAGAATATATATCAATAAGCTACACACCCTCTCTAACAGGTAATGTAAATACATATACATGTGTGAAGTAAGTGGAAAGGTAAGCTCTTAACCAGGTCTCACCATCTTGAAGCGGAATATAAGTGGTCCTGTCTCTAAAAGCCTTCCTCGTTACAATCATAATCATAGGCATAGCCATTGGAAGACGCATGATATATACAAAGTATATAACAACTAAAACAACACCACCATCAACGACAGTACCATCAACTACAATACTAACTACTACACTAATCGCAATGACACCTACATCAACTACTCCAACAACATCACTAATAACCACAACAGTTGCAACATTTACAACAACTCCAACCGTAAAGGGAGAAAAACCCAAAGTATATACATCCATATGCGATGTAATAGAGCATTTCAAGGTCCTTAGCTATATTTTTGGTGGTAAGAAGGTTACATCGAAGTTCAAGTACATATATGAAGGTAAGGAGAAAGTTGATGAGATTGAGGCTAATAGAGTCTACATTGTATTAGAAATGCTCGAATCAGGAGAAAAGATCGTTTGTAGAGCATGGATTGACAGTAAATGTGAAATAGTGAAAGCTAACGTATGTCATATTTACTATGGAGTAGTTTCTCAAGACCTTACTGGAAAACAGGCAATTATAGCTGCAAAGAACGTAGCAAGAGGAATAGCACAATACACTATGTATTGCAAGTCAGTAGGAATGCTAGGAATAGTATTTAGTGATGAAGGAGCAATAATACCTTCTCAACTACAAGAGAAATACGATGTAAAAGCAACAAAAGTAACCCTAACAATAAGCGGTAAGACATATAGTGAGTATAGGATTGAGATAAAAGGCAAGGAAGGACCCTAATGGAGGATATTAAAGAAAAATAGTATTCACCGCTATTAAAGTTAAGGAAAACATATGGCTTCCTGCAGATCACATAGCCTATAAGACAAGGGGATAATTAAAAGCCTAAGATGAAGATTAAGGAACTTGAACTAAAATAATATAACAAGTCAAATGAGCTAATTAAAAATAACCTACTTTTTCTTCCATATAATAAGCACGTCTCAGATACAATATTAAGACTTCTTAAAATGGATGATATAGCGGATTAAGAGGAGGAAGTTATTGGTGGACCGGCCGGGATTTGAACCCGGGACCTCTCGGATGCCAACCGAGCGCTCTTCCAGGCTGAGCTACCGGCCCACTTGTACTGCCATTAATGTAACTATATATTAGGGGTATTAGAATTTATTGATACATTAGCTTTAAACATCATTGCATATTGAGGGATGTTCCTCTTTAAATTGCTGTATAGTTAATAAGAGTTCTCGGATGTAACTGAGAGGCCCTTAAATATATATTTAGTCTAGGGATTGGTTATGGAAATAGTAGAGTTAAGGCCTAAACTACTACATATGATTACCCCCCATATTAGGTTATTTACTTTGCCTGATAGACCTACTCCTTGTATTTATAATAGTGGTTGTTGTCATAGGATGCTTCAGGAGCTTGTTTATAGGGTTTGTGTTAACGGTGAGCCTGATGATCCTCTACTTAGGGTTAAAGTTTATAGAGGCAATGCTAAGGATGTAAGAAGACTTATTGAGCACGTATATAGCGTTTACCCTGATTATAGTGAGTTCCTTGAATGTATTAAGGTTTTCCAAGGTTATATGAAGTTGCATGTAAGTACCGTGGACTTCGTTCAGCACTTGCTCCAAGTCTATTTAAGGCGCTAGTTAAGAGTATTATTTCGCAAAATAATTCTTAGAAATTAGCTCTTAAGATAACTCCACGCCTTGTAGAATGTTATGACGAGAAAGTTAAGATTAATGATAGGTTTTCTATGATTTCCCAAGTCCTAGTAAACTAGCTGAAGTCAGTGGAATGAAGCTCAAGAAGGCCGAGCTGAGTATAAGGGAGGCTGAATATATTCATGGTATAGCTAAAACTGTTGCTAATGGATATGATTTAGAATCCCTCGAGAAGCTCAAACCCTTAGAAGCTGTGAAGGAACTAGTTAAGTTTAAGGGTATTGGATTATTAGACTACTAAATTATCATTAATGGCAACTACGGGAAACCTATCTCTCGACTTACTTGAAGATAGGGTTATTTCAAGGAGATTAAAGATATTAGGATTAAGAGAAAGCGGCATAGACCATTAGAAGGTGTATAGAATTAATAATATACCTATCTGTACTAGGTTACGAAAGTACTTAAAAGAAACAATAACCAATAGTGGTTTATTTTCGTCTTCCAATATACTTTACTATTAATTCTAAGAATGGCATTAACGATCTCGTCTGCATGAATACTCTTCCAGGTCCTTCAACTTCTATTACTAAGCCTTCGCCTCCAAGTAGAAATGACTTTAATCCCCCAAACGTCCTTATCCGCCACCTTACTGTTGAATCCATTGCTACAAAGTGGAAATTGTCAACAATAGCTTTCTCGCCCTCCCTTAGCTCTTTAACTATTATCCCTCCATAACTTGTTACCCATACCCCTCCTCTACCCGATGTCTTTAACCAGAACAGTTCTCTCTCAGCTACTAATCCTCTAAACCCCCTCCATGCAATGCTTATCTTAACATCTCCATGATGTGCTAGATAACTCGTATCCTGAATTATTAGGTCCTTTGCGCCATCAAGCTCAATATAGCTGATATCTCCAGGTAGGGATGGTGATAACCATACCTCACCTCTCTCTATAGCATAGAACGTGTTTAGGAATAATGATTCTCCTCCAAGTAGTGACCTTAATAATGCTCTTCGCAATCCTCCTGTATGTGTTTTTACTTTTATTCCATGACTCATATAAACCATAGCCCCAGGCTCTGCCGTCACAGATTCTCCAGGATCAAGAACTACTTTAAGTAATGAATATGAAGGTTTACATGTAATTGTCCATTGCATGTGTTGTCACCTTAACTGTTCTACCGCTTCATAGGTTAAGAATTGTTATTTAAATTTTTAAATCAGCTCTATTGTCAGATTTAATGAGCATGCTTACGAGTGTTCATTAAAAGTGTTAAATATAGTAATTATTATTCTTTCACCTAGGTGAGGCTTCTGTGGGCATTTTCAAATACCTAGTGGTAATGTTGGTGCTATGTGGTGTTACATGCTTCTTAGTACTAGATAAAATTCCATCAATTTATGGAAGTAGCTATGGTAGCGGGGAAGTATTAGGCAAACACTTGTCTCTAAGCATGAGAACCATTAATGGGGAAATATTAAATATAGATTCATTTAAAGGTAAAGTGGTTCTGATTAAGTTCTGGGCTACATGGAGTACTCCATGTATTATGGAGCTTGAAGAGTTAAAGAAAGTGTATAAAGAGTATGGTGATAACTTAGTAGTCATAACCATTGCTATAGACAAGGATATGAAGAGAGTTAGAAACTTTATAGAAAGGAACAATATTAAATGGTTCGTCGTCATAGATCACGATGATACATATTTAAAAACATTTGACGTCGATGAGCTACCAACCATAATATTATTGAATAAGGAGGGCAGAGTTGTTTCAAAATTAACAGGATATCAACCCTATAAACTATTGAGAGAATACATAGATGCTCTAGCCAGAGAATAAATTGTATGCTGTCCATCTTTAGTGATTCTAAGTAATTCTAAGATAGATGATAATTTATCAAGAATACTTCTTCTAATCTTATCCGATGAGCTAAAGTGATATAATCTCGCTAAAAACTATGTTATATTGAATGAACCGAGGCCTCGGCTGGTAGCTACGGGGGCCGTAACGGCCCCTGAGGAAACACCACCCTCCCCGCGGAACTCGGACCCCGTAATGGGGTACGGGGAAACCCGTGGCAACGGCACAGAAACGATACCCCCACTACCAGATGTCTATGAGGCGGTGAGGACCCCTTGGCAACAAGGGGTCAGTAACCCGCCGATGTATGGTAGTGGGTGGGTTGAAACGGCCGACCCCGAGGGAGCAAGGCCCCGTAAAGGCCCCGAGGAAGTCCGCGTGAGGGGTTTTGGGGCCGCATAGCCTAATGCTATCGTAGGTACAGAAGGTGGGTTATAGCCGGGGCCTCGGTGATTTCATGTTTAATTGTATCAGCAAGATTCTTAAAGTAGGTTGATGAGATAGTGTTAGAGGGGTAGGTATGACAACAGCAATAATATTAATTAATACAGATATAGGTGCTGAGGAAGAGGTATTGAGTGAGTTAGCAAAAATTGAGGGTGTAACTGAAGCCTACATAGTCTATGGAGTATACGATATTATTGCAAAGGTAACTGCACCAAATATGGATAAGTTAAAGGAAGTAGTTACTACTAGGATTAGAAAATTACCAAAGGTAAGGTCAACACTAACAATGATTGTTGTTGAGGGTAAGGAGATTAGGAAGTGAATAATAAAGAACACACACTCCACATAGGTCTCGACGCCCATGACTCGCCTATAGGTGGATGTACAACTCATTTTTCTTACCTCCTTACTCGTAAACTCCTCTCTCGGAATAATGCAGAGTTTATCGATTATCCTAACCTTATTAGGTTAAACCCAGTGATTCCATGGAGAACTCGCGGTAATGGAGCAGTTGTACTTAGAATTAAGTTTACTGGTAACCTAGATGATTTAATTGATGAAATTAAATCAATGTCCATGGAATACGTGTCTGAAGTGAGCAAGGGAATAAAGAGCAAGAAACCCGGCATAGTAATCTACATGGGTGTTATTAATGATTTGCTTAGGTGGATTTATAGGAGAGCATTAACTGATGTAGTTGACCTTGATGTAGCTTTAAGAATTTGTGAAAAAGTTAGAGCGAAGATCATTGGCGGGGTTAGTCAAGGAATTATTGGAGCTTTAGCAGCTATAGGAGGTTTAGGTCCAGGAGAAGACTATACATTTGAGCTCATAGCTTATAGAAGCCCTGAATACTGGGGCTTAAGAGATAGACTCATAGACTATGAATCAGTAGAGGTAATGGATAAAAATACGAGACCCTACACCTTCAACAATATCGACTACGAGGTAGGTAAGGTATTAATTACACCCCGAGGACCGGACCCAGTACTGTTTGGTATTAGAGGTGAAGACCCTCGGATCCTAGTTAATGCATTAAAGTACGTTAAAGTTCATGAGCCTATTAGTGGTTGGATGATATTTAGGACAAACCAGGGTACTGATGCACATATAGTTCATAGGTTCATTAGCTCCCTTAGACCTTATCAAACCGGTAGAATACATGGAATAATTTCCTCTAAACCTAAGAGTATACGTGGAGGCCATGTAGAGTTTACCATAAGGGATTCTACAGGTGAAGTTAGAGCTTACGTATATGAACCTACAGGTAACTTTAGAGATATTGCTCTAAAGCTAATTGAGGGAGATGAAGTAATATTATATGGCGTTGCTAGACCAGGATTAACTCCTAACACAATAACTTTTTCTGCTGAGAAAATAGAAGTCGTTAAATTAACCCCATTAATTATCACCAAGAATCCTAAATGCCCCAAATGCGGTAAAACCATGAAGTCAATGGGAAAAGGTAAAGGTTTTAAATGTCCCAAATGTAAATTTAAGGACCCTAACGCTAAGAAGCTAAGGATAATCGTTAAGAGAAATAACGTAAAGCCTGGATTATATGTAGTACCGCCAAGAGCTATGAGGCACTTAACAAAACCCTTATGTAGATACGGTATGGAGAAGAAAGTATTCCATGGAGTCTTAAAGAATATCCCTTGGATTAGCTAGCATATTTAACCGGGGAGTAAAAGCCCCAACACTTCTTCTCCATCCCATATTTGTGGGCTCCAGAAACCACGTATTCATAGACCTCTAAGTAAAATAGATTTCAACTATTTTACTTAATATAACTCATCAGACCCCCGCCCCTCAGTTCCAGTGGAGAAGAGAGCACCTAGTATTATGGAGCCCTCAGCTTTAAATACTCTAGATATTGAATTAACTCTTACTATTTTAATTTAATCATGATAAAATATACAATTATATTATATCGTTTGTATAAACCTATCCCACTATTTAAGTTTTTATTATCTTTTAATTTATTTAAGGTAGAGTATAAGTGAGGTCCCCTCCAGTGGAAGTAGAGGGGGGCGGGGGTCTTCTTGAGGTTATGTTAATTAGGTTATGTGGAGTTTTTGGTGTATGATTTCCTGTGGAGTGTGGTCAATGCCTCTCCGTCCTACTTTTGTGGGATTATTCTCCTACTTTATGTAGCACATATCTTATGACGTCTATTTTTGTTATTATTCCTACTACTCCATTTTTACTCACTACGAGTACCGCTGAATGTTCTAGAAGAAGCTGGACTATGGTATGTAGGCTAGTACTTTCAGTTACTGTAGGTAAGGGGTCATCCATTATTTCTTTCACTTTATAATTTGATGCTTTTTTACCTCCTCTTAATAATGCTTTCATTATTGTTGATTCATATATTGTTCCTATGGGTATATTATTTTCATCGACTACTGGTATTTGTGATATACCCTTCTCCTCCATAACTTTGATTACATCTATGATTCTGGTTTCTGGTTTTGCTGTAATTACTGGTGTATGCATTACGTTTTTTGCTGTATCCTTAGCTGATAATCTTTCGTAAATTACCTTGAGTATTCTCTCAAGTGTTTTTAATCTTGGGTTTATTGTCCCTTTCTCTATCTTTGCTATTAGTGATTGACTTACACCTGCTAATCTAGCTAATTCTCTTTGCGATAATCCTGCCATTTTTCTTAACTTCTTTAATTCTTCTGGATTTGGTATATGAAGTATAGAGGCTACCATGTTCTCTAACAAGTGATGTAATATTAATATACATTTATATATTGTTCTCCACTTACTCATACACGGCTTATACACATATGTACTACGTGTGTAGGTGTTTAAACATGTTAATTGAACTTCGTTTTCATGGTAGAGGGGGTCAAGGAGCGGTAAAAGCAGCTGAGGTACTTGTTGATGCAGCTATACTTGAAGGTAAATATGGCCAAGCATTTCCATTCTTTGGTGCTGAGAGGCGTGGTGCACCTGTTGAAGCATATGCTAGGATATCTGATAAGCCTATTAGAATTCATAGTGGTATTAGGAATCCCGATGTTGTTGTAGTTTTCGATCCTAGCTTATTGAAGCTCGTTAATGTGCTTAGAGGTCTTAAACCGGGGGGTAAAATAATTATCAATACCCCGAAAAAGATCGAAATTGAAGGAGACTATGAGGTTTATAATGTTAATGCTACTAAGATTGCATTAGATTTAAAGCTAGTTGTTGCTGGTTGGGCTATAGTTAATACTGCTATGCTTGGAGCACTTGTAAAGGCAAGTGGTATAGTATCATTAGACTCTGTACTAAAGGCTATAAGGCATACATGGACTGGTGAGCTTGGAGATAAGAATGCTAGGGCTGCTGAAATAGCCTATAATGAGGTTGTAAAGGTGAAGTAAATGGTTCAGGGTGATAAAGTTATTAATCCCACCATACATAATTATGATCGAGGTGTTTGATTAATTGTTGCGCGTTGGATCAAATCTTGTTCCTCTTTCAAAACCTAGTCCTGGTGCTTCAGGAAGTAAGACTGGTAGTTGGAGAATATTTAAGCCGGTAATTAACTATGATAAATGTGTAAGATGCCTATTATGTTGGCTACATTGCCCATACTCTGTTATTGAGAGACCTAAGGATCCTAAGGGATACGTCACTATAGACTATGATTACTGTAAGGGTTGCGGTATTTGTGCATCTGTTTGTCCTACAAAGGCTATATCTATGGTTCCTGAAGGTGAGTAGTCGTGGTTTTAATGGCTCTTACGGGTAATCATGCAGTTGCTTGGGCTGTTAGAAGAGCTAGGGTTAAGGTTATAGCAGCATATCCTATTACACCTCAAACAACTATTGTTGAGAAACTTGCTGAGTTTATTGACAAGGGTGAAATGGATGCTAAGATGATTAGAGTTGAAAGCGAGCATTCAGCTTTAGCTACAGTCTATGGTGCTGCTATTGGTGGAGCTAGAGCGTTCACTGCAACCGCTAGTCATGGATTATTGTATATGCATGAGGTATTATGGTGGGTTGCTGGCTCAAGAGTACCCCTAGTAATGGCTGTCGCCACTAGAGCAATAGGTCCTCCATGGAATATTTGGAGCGATCATAGCGATATTATGGGTCAAAGAGACACTGGTTGGATTATAGCTATGGGTGAAGACAATCAAGAGGTATTCGACTTAACGCTCCAAGCATTCAGGATTACTGAAGACGAGAGAGTTAACCTGCCTATGATTGTAGGGCTCGACGCCTTCATATTAAGCCATACTACTGCACCTGTTGATGTTCCTAGCCAGGAGGAAGTTGATGCATGGTTACCAGAAAGGAAGCAATTATATGTTATTGATCCTAAGCATAAGATTCAGGTAGGCAATCTAGCTTTACCTAAGGACTATGCTGTTCTGAGAAAGAGTATTGAGGAAGCTATGGATAATGCTAGGAAAGTTATAGTAGAAGTCGATGAAGATTATGGTAAAGCTTTTGGTAGAAGGTATGGTGGTCTTGTTGAGAAATATAGATGTGATGACGCTAAGTATATTGTTGTCCTCATGGGTGCTTGGAGTGGTGATGCTAAGGAAGCTGTTGATAAGCTTAGAGGTGAAGGATATCCTATAGGTGTCTTAAGGATAAGGTATGTAAGGCCCTTCCCCATAGAGGAATTAGTTGAAGTTGCTAGAGGTAAGAAGGGTGTATTAGTAGTTGATAGATCTATTTCATTTGGAAATGCTGGCCCACTATTCATCGAGGTTTCATCGGCTTTAACTGAAGTTAATGTTGCGTTAAAGGGTGTTCTTGCTGGTATTGGTGGTGTTGATGTTGGTGTTGATGACTTTGTTGAAATATTTAAGAAGTTTATT
>Ga0190313_1001790_pt1 | contig 11221 bp, 13 predicted proteins | sample 4870071011_MG_FD_169989 | JGI IMG/M metagenome (GOLD analysis project Ga0190313, IMG submission 169989) | Hydrothermal vent sediment bacterial communities from Southern Trench, Guaymas Basin, Mexico - 4870-07-10-11_MG | ecosystem: Environmental > Aquatic > Marine > Hydrothermal vents > Sediment ...
GCCTAAACTCCTTGCAAGCTCTGGCAACTTACTTGCACCGAATAGTAAGAACACTATCACAAGTATTAATAGGAGTTCGTTAGGGCCTATACTGAACATGCTCTCACCTAAGTGAAGTGATTTCAAAAGTATTTAAGGCTTGCTGAGTTTCTTAACCTCTTCAACGCTCTTGATAAAGTCTGAAGTTATAGCCTCCATCTTCTTTCTTGCTATTTCTTCAAGCTTTTCTTTCGTTGGTATTTCGTATCCGTACAGAAGTTCTAGCTCCAGCTGTCTCTTTGCTTTTTTATACTCACCGTATATCTTCCCAAGTGTTCTTGCTAAGTCTGCAAGCTTATCTGGACCGAGGAGTATTATAGCTAACACCAATATTAATGCAAGTTCTTCCCATCCTAGCATCGATAATACTTGTGCTTTCAAAGTATAAAAATGTGGTAGGTTGCATCGAACAAACAAAAAGTAGTAAATACGTTTACTTCAACAATTACTTATATGGAGGTTAAGTTTAAAATTTGGCTTGAGAAGGACTGCAAGCCATTGATTGGAAAGGGTGGTTACGAAATTCTTAAAACTATAGACCAATACGGTTCAATTGCTAAGGCATCTGAAGTTTTGGGAATGTCTTACAAGTTCATTTGGAACTACATTAAAAGACTTGAATCAAATCTTGGTGAGCCTGTCGTCGAAATGAGGAGAGGCGGGAGAGGTAAAGGTGGTACTCGTCTTACACCTGCAGGAAGGATGCTTTTGGAACTTTACGAGACTGTTGAGAACATTATCATGGATGCTCTGATGAGTATTGGATATTTAGCCAAGTCATGTGAGAGTGAAGTTGTGAAGATAGATGGGGAGGTAAGATCACTTCTCACGGGATGTATATAGAATTAATTCATTTATTAAGCTTCTATCTAATTTTAGAAAGTCCTTGAGCATGATTGCAACACCCTTATAAAACTGGGCTTCTGGATGGTTTATAACTCTATCACAGAATTCAAAAGCCCAAGTTTCTAGATCTTTCATAACTCTCTGTTGCTTCTTAAGCTCATCAAAATTACCGTTGAGTAGTTCCTTACAACTTTCCGCCATGAAAGCCATGAAAACACCTATATGATCGGCAGGCTCGTTGTAATTATACTCGTATCCAAGCTCTCTAAACATTTCCTTCACTTCGAGCGTCACTTTACCATACGGGTAGTCTCCCTTGTAATCTGACTTGTAAGGTGAAACGTAATCCTTGAAAGGTCCGACGAAGACAGCTGTGTACTCCTGTCTTATAGCTCTCTCAAAATCTTCAAACGACTTAAACCTCTTTGGGAACTCCCTAACAATCTCAACACCTTTAAGCTTTGGAAATTCTATCTTTCCCTCGTAGAGATCTTTTAACAGCTCTCTTGGTGGTACGTCTATTAGTACCGATGAGAAGAAAGTGTACATACCAATCCTACCTTTAACAACCTCTTCCATCTCAATCACCAAGCTTTCTTCTTCTCATCTCCTCAATGTCCTTCAAAACCTCTTCGTACAAACCTTCCAACAGTACTACTGGTCTACAGTCCTTACAGAACATCAGAGCTTTCTCCATACCCGTTAAAGCTTTAATCTTCTCATAAGCCCTCTTTGAGATGTGTGGCTTTCCGCATCTTGGACATCTTATCATCTCATCTTCGAATACAACCTTCTCACCTAACTCACCAAAGTCGAGCACATTTTCAACTTGAATGGCCTTTTCAGGACAGGCCTTTGAGCAAAGGTTACAGGCTATACAGAGGGCATGTGTAAATATCAATTTCCCATCCTCTTTCCTTATCGCATTCATTGGACAGAAGTTTATACAGGTATTGCAGAGTGTACAACTCTCTCCAACCCTAATTTTTCCAAAGAACTTTGAATCAAATTTCCTCTCCTTAAGTTCATACACCATCAGAGATTCGATAAGGCTTAACCACATCTCTCGCTTGTTCTTACCTTTAAGCTTGAAATCGACCTTTGGAACATCTCTAACACTCAACTTTTCATAGATATCTTTAAAGTTGGCCCAATCTGTCATTTCAAGGCAGTCGAAACCAAATGCTCTGAGTGTTTTCTTAGCGATGTCGAAACATTCAGTCCTGAGATTTTGACAATCGCACTTCACAGCAAGGACTCTAAAACCTTTCAGAACTGCATAGAGGTAATGTACCTCCGAAACCGAATTTATGCATGGTACCAAGATTGGAGCCACATCTGGAAGGTCTTTAAATCTCCTTAAAGATCCAAGCGATTTCTCACAGACAAAGGCTAAGACCTTACAGTCCGTTACCGATGTAACTCTATCTATCTTTTCAATCAGTTTATCTTGAGGTAAAAGTTTATTCTCTATGGCAGATGTAAAGCATATTGATGAGCAGTATCCACAGCCAATACAGGTAGTGTAATCTACAACGATCTTACCATTTTTTAACTTCAAACTTCCAGTTGGACATTGGAGACAGTAATCACAACCTATCAGACCACTCTTAAAAACACCACAAACATCAAGATTTATATTTACAGTTACGAGCTTCATGAAACCGCCCAAGTTTGAAAGTACTTTAAAGGCCCCGTAGTATTCATCCTTATAAATGCCCTCCACATCTCCATCAAACTTTGGATGTATTATCTGTCCAGCCTTAATGACCTCAATCTTAGAACCTCTGACCAAATCGTACCCATCAACGTAAATATTAAAGTTGCCAATACTACCCTCGATCTTCTTCACAACACCCTTAATTACTCTAACATCATAGGGGTAAAGTCTTTCAATAACATCTTCATTCTCAGTTATTACGGTTAAGTTACAGTGAAGTGATAGGTCGTTTATTATCTCCAAATTGTCACCAACGTAAACGACATCTCTACCAACTTCGACTACATCGTACACATATTCAACTTCAACCTCCTCAGCAGATAAGAGAGCTTTAGCAACTCTATTTGGATTTTCAAATGCCTTGAGAACTCTCAAATCGAGAACTCTGTAATCTGTAACTACATCCTTAACCCTATGATAGAGTGCTGGGCATGTGAAAATTGTAAATCCTTCCACATCAAAGCTTTCATCGCAACTCTCAATAACTTTTGCATTCTCAAAGTCAAGACTAAGTTTTTTGCATAAAACAATCATAATTCCACAGGGTTTTTCTTAGGTTAAATCGCTTTTGGTTTGAAATATTTCCAATCATACATATTTTGAATATCGAAAAATATATATTTTAGAGATCATTAAATAGTGGTTGTAGGAGGTGTTCTTATGAAACTAAAAATGACAAGAAGAGACTTCTTAAAGGCTTCAGCGGTTGGCTTGGCTGTTGCTAGTGGGCTCATTAAATATTCGAGAGGAGATATAATCAAGAAGGCTGAAGAGGTTCAGAAGAAAGAGGTTGAGAAGGGCTACAAACTTGTCAAGACTGTTTGTACTTGTTGTGCAGTCGGTTGTGGTTTGTTAGCAGTCGTTAAGGACGATCAGTGGCTCTGGGTGGAACCTTGGATAAACAACCCAATAAACAGGGGTAAGTTGTGCTGTAAGGGAGCATCGGCCAACTACTTCGTCCATTCTCCAAAGAGATTGAAGTATCCAATGATAAAGAGGAATGGAAAGTGGGAAAAGATAAGCTGGGATGAGGCTTTGGAGATAATAGCCAAGAAACTTCACGAAGTTAGACAAAAGTACGGGCCGGATGCTGTATTCTTCGCTGGATCGGCTAAGGTAAGCACCGAGATGGCTTACTTACAGAGAAAGTTCATGGCCTTCTGGGGTAGCAACAACATAGACCATCAAGCCAGAATATGTCACTCTACGACGGTTGCGGGTTTGGGTAACACATGGGGATATGGAGCAATGACTAACAACTTCAACGACATGAGAAATGCAAAATGTATAATATTCTTCTCAAACCCCGCCGAGGCACATCCAGTCAGCTTTTACCACATCTATGAGGCTAAGAGGAGAGGGGCTATTTTAATCTGCTGTGATCCAAGGTTTAGTAGAACGGCTGCGGTAAGTGATCTCCATCTGCAGTTCAGACCTGGAACAGATATTGCCTTAGTTTATGGCATATGCCATGAAATAATAAAGAACGGCTGGTACGATGAAGAGTTCATAAAGCAGAGGACTTACGGTTTCGAGTACTTCAAGGAGGAAGTAATGAAGGATGATTACTCTCCAGAAAATGTTGAGAAGATAACGGGTGTTCCAGCTGAAAAGATAAAGAAGGCAGCTTATCTCTTAGCACACAACAAACCAGCAACTCTGCAATATGCAATGGGAGCTACACAGCACCCCTACGGTTCTCAGAACATAAGGAGCTTTGCAATACTCCAGCTACTGCTGGGTAATGCGGGAAAGCCTGGTGGAGGTGTAAACGCCTTCAGAGGTCATGACAACGTACAGGGAGCTACAGACATGTGTGTTTTGAGCCATTCACTGCCAGCTTACTACGGTTTGAGCGAAGCTGCTTGGAACCACTGGTGCAAGGTTTGGAATGTTGATTACGAGTGGCTGAAGAGTAGGTTTGCTAGCGAAGAGATGATGCACAAGAAAGGTTTCACAATGTCCAGATTTGCTGTTGGAGCTACAGCTGAAAAGTACGGATGGAAGCTAGATCAGCCTTGCCCGATCAAGGTCATAATATGGTGGGGACACTCAACTGCTTCAATAGGTGACATAAAGCTCGTGAAGGAGGCTTTTGAGTCTGTTGAGCTATTAGTTGTTGTAGATCCGTTCGTAGAAACTGCTGCAGCACTACCAGATAGACCAGATGGCATAATAATACTTCCAGCTTGTACGCAGTTCGAAACTGAGGGCTTCGTTACGAACTCTGCGAGACAGATACAGTGGAGGAACAGGGTTGTTTCTCCAAGATGGGATTCAAAGCCTGACATGTGGATACTCTTTAAGCTAGTCGAAAAACTCGACAAGTATGAGCCAGGCTTATATGCTAAGTTCACAGCAAACTTTGGAGGTAAGAAGCCTGAGGAAATCAGGCCAGAGGAGGTGTGGGATAAGGAAATTATGGTTGGATGTATTACAATCGGAATGCTCGGTCAGAAGAGCTGGAGAATTAAGAGACAGCAAGAGTACGACTATACGTTCAGTCCAGAGGACTGTAGAGCTTATGGAGGTCCTTGCGATGGGGAGTATTGGGGACTGCCATGGCCATGCTGGAATGAAAAGCATCCTGGAACACCGATACTCTATAGAAACGACATACCGGTATGGGAGGGTGGTCATGACTTCAGAGTCAAGTGGGGTGCTAAGGCGAAGCCCGATGGTGCTTCGATGCTCAGTGGTATAAACGGACATGATCAGATATTCATAGACGGTGTCAAATGGTGCTTTGCCATAGGTGAGACGTTTGAGGAGTACCTCAATAAGAACATGGTTCCATCTGGAAGAGGTAGGGCTAGGTTCTACGCTTGGAACATGAAGGATCCCGTACCAGTACATAGAGAGCCATTGTATTCACCACGCTTGGACTTAATAGACAAGTATCCAGTGTATGAGGACGAGAAGTACGGTGAGTTCCACTACAGGGTGAAGATAAAGGGAAGGAGTTGGCAGATCGCTTGGAAGAATGCCATGATAACAGACGTCTTCCCGCTCATCTGGACATCTGGTAGACAAGTTGAACACATGGGTGGTGGAGCTGGAACGAGGAGCAACCCGATACTTGCAGAATTACAGCCCGAGATGTACGTGGAGATCAATCCTAAGGATGCAAACGATAGAGGAATTAAGAACGGTGACATAGTTGCTGTGGTATCTCCGAGAAGCTTAGAGTACGATGACACTCCAGCCTACATAATAGTTAAGGCAAAGGTCACGGAAGCTGTTCCACCAGGAGTTGTATTTACACCGTTCCACTGGGCTGGACAGTTCCAGGGTACTCCTTACTTGGACAGATTCCCAGTGACCGAGGACATGGACACACGTCCAATAGTCTGGGGTGATTCGGCAAACATACTCACACCACCAGGCTGGGATCCAGAGACACAGATGCAATCTACTAAATCGGGGATATGCAACGTTGTAAGGGCTGACAAATTGCAGGAATTCCTTGCAACTTATAAAGATAAAATCACCAAGCTTAAGTCGGAGTTGGCTAAGATGAAGGTTATGGGGTGAGGTGATGCTAAATGCCTCTAAAATTTTTGGTTGATACTCACCACAACCTCTGTATAAAGTGTAAGGGATGTGAGGCGATCTGTAAGAACTACAATAAGACTCCAAAGGGAGTTTACAGGATAAGAGTCATAACTATAAACGAGGGTAAACCGGGACAGCTGAACATACCGTTGATGTGCATGCACTGTAGCGATCCGCCATGCATGAAAGTTTGCCCAATGAAGGCTATATACAAGAGAGAAGATGGAATAGTCCTCGTTGACAAGGACAGGTGCATAGGTTGTGGCTACTGTGCATTTGCATGTCCATTTGGTGCTCCACAATTCCCAGAGGGTGGAGCATTTGGCAGTAAGGGTAAGATGGACAAGTGTACATACTGTGTTCTTCCATACGAGCCAGAAAGAGATGAGAAAGGAGACATAATATACAGAGATCCAGTGCCGAGATGCGCTTTAGTATGCCCATGTGAAACCATACTTGCTGGTGAGATGTCCGAAATAACGAAGAAGATGAGAGAGAGGGTTGGAGCTCTAACAGCATCGAAGATAGAGAGCCTATTCCTCATCTAATTTTAGGTGATTAAAATGAGCAAGGCCATTATCTTAATTTCTTTGATAGTAGCAATTGCAGTGACTTATCCGTTTGTTGCAAACATCTCAACGGTTTCAGAGATAGGTAGCGCTTACGTCTTAAAGTGGAGTGAGATACCTTTACCAGTGAGAGCAAATGTCTACGAAAGTGCGATGAAGTTGAGTGAGAAGACGAATACGATCTTAAAGATACTACTCGAATTGGCGGGGATATTTGTGTTTATACTAACAATCATAGAGTATTATAAATACCACAAAATTTATAAGGAGGAGATGTGAATGCTTAAGAGATTTTCGTGGCATCAGAGAATTGCGCACTTCGTCGGTTCAATTTCGGGAATGATACTTTTACTGACTGGTCTACCTATAATGTTCCCAAATCAGCTTAGATGGTTTATGGATGCCCTCGGAGGTTCAGCTGTAACAATGTTCCTTCACAGAGTATTTGCAATAATTCTGATATTCAGCTTTGCTTACTTTGGCACTTACTTCATACTTGAAAGGATTGTAAAGGGGAGAGGTGATTCTAACATAAAGAACTTTGGATTCTCTGCGAGTTTCATAAGCGAAGTTGTCGCTGGAGCTGTGAGGGATATCCTTTGGACTTTGGGTTTAAGAAAAGAGAGACCAAAGTTCGGTAAGTACGACTGGATAATGGTTGGAGACATATATCTTCTACCAACACTTGCCTTCATTGAGATAATAACTGGTACGATAATGTGGTTCCCAAGGAGCTTTCCGTTCATAGTTGAGAATCCTGGATTGTTCTTCGTTATAAGAGCGATTCATGCTGGTGTGGCATTCTTCTTGATACTGTTTGTCCTAGCCCATGCGGGCATTTTACATCTTACTCCAGGAAACTTCCCAATAAACATGAGTATATTCAGTGGTCTAATGTCCAAAAAGAAAGCTCTACATGAGCATCAGAACTGGGTTCCTTTGGCAGAGGAGGTGGGTGTTGAGGAAGAGGAGAAGAGAACTCATCCAATATGCTACCTCTTTGGAGCTATAACGATTGTTAACATTGCACTTTTGGCATACATACCCTTCATGATGTACACAGAGGGCTTTGCGGGTTTGAGAATTGGTGTCGATCCAGTTGCCAGTGTTGGATTGGGATTGGCTGTGATAACACTTATAGTATACATAATTGCTAGCGTAATCGCACTTATAAAAGGTGTAGCTAGGAGAGCCTAAGTCTTTTCAAAAAATTTTTAATGTCGTCTTTTTTAATTTAAGCTGAATGCGTAGAACCGTTAAAGATTTGCTTGTGGATATAAAGAACACGACTGAACTCATTGTAGATTTAGCGTATTCCGCATTGCTTTTCGATATGGAGGATATAGCTGAAGAGGTCTTAGATTTGGAGGAAAAGATTTTAGACCTTTTACAGGAGCTGAGATTTTTAGCTATAGTTTCTACGAGGAACAAAGATGTTGCAAAGCTTTTGTCACCAATACTTCAGATTGGTTCAGCTTCTCAGAGGATAGGAAACGCTGCTGGTGACGTAGCCACACTTGTGTTAAGAGGTTTCAAGCTTCAGAGGGATATGGTAAAGGCTATAATGAACAAGCTTGAGGAAACGATAGTTAAGGCGGTTGTCAGTGAGGAGGGTGATGTTGCAAACAAGACTTTGGGAGATGTGAAGCTTCATACGAGAACTGGTATGAGAGTTATAGCCATAAAAAGGGGATTTGACTGGATATTTAATCCCAATAGAGATACGAAGGTCTTAGTTGGTGATGTTCTCTTTGCAAGGGGAGATGTGAGTGGTATACCAAAGTTCTTCAAGATGGTTACTGGAAAGGATGTGAGGGTTGAAGAGGAAGATGTTGAGATTGAGGTTGAGGATCTTGACAAAGCTGTTGACATCCTTGCAGATATGAAAAACCTGTCTGAATTAGCTGTCGATCTGAGCTATTCATCAATACTCTATTATAATGAGGATATAGCTCAGGAGGTTGCGTATCTTGAGGAGAGAATTGACAATATGAAGTTTGAACTGCAGTACTGGGTTTTGAAGAGTAGCAAGCACTTCAGCGAGATGAAACCTCTCATAGCCCTACTTGAACTTGCTCACTCAAGTGAACAGATTGCAGATTCGGCAAGAGAAATTGCAGAGATCGTTCTTGAAAAGATGGAGGTTCATCCAATACTTCTTCATGCAATGAAAGAGACTGACGAGATAATAACTATGGTTGAAGTCAAAGAAGGCTCAAAGCTTCACGGTAAGACACTTGGAGAGGCAAGGGTTGAAACAAATACGGGAATGCACATTATAGCCATAAAGAGAGGCAATAAGTGGGTAACTAAGCCAAGTGCTGGAACTAAGATATTTGCAGGAGATGTTCTAATAGCTAAGGGGACAAGGGAGAGTGAACAGCTCTTGAAGAAGTTATGCTCTTAAAGCTTCGATTATTTCATCCAGAACTAAATTCATCTCCTCTATCTTCTTCTTAGCTCTGCTGAATGTAGTGTAGCTGTAGCTTTGTCCATTTGCCTTTTGAACAATAGCTTCGAATTCTAAGGGGGTTAGGATTTCTCTCAGGAAATCTTTTAGATCAACAGATGGTATTTCAAATCTTTCAACGAACCTGTAATTTTCGTATAGAAACGCCTCCAACTTCCAGCAAGACTCACATTCTGAAATCATAAGCCAGTTGTCAACCCATCCCTTCTGTGTCATCACTCCTCCACAATCGCAAAATCCACCAAATAAACTGTCAACAGGTTCGAAATCGTAAACCTTACCCTCAAAGAAGATCTTTTGAAGAGGGCTTATTATACAAGCCCTCATACACTGACTACCTTCTTAACCTCTGGAACCCTACTCTTGAGGTGCTGTTCGACAAACGATGTCAGAGTTATTTGAGCCATGGGACAGCCGTAACATGCACCCAAAAGCTTCACCTTAACTATACCCTCTTTCTCATCTACATCAACTACAACGATGTTTCCACCATCCGCAATCAAGTACGGTCGAATCTCTTTATTGACAACCTCTTCAACTTTTTCTCTCAGAGACATAGCTAAGGATTTTCACGAGAATATATAAGCTTTCGCATCAAGTTTTTAAATCAGTGGGAGATTTTGTTTATGATGTACCGAAACACATACCTTGAGAAGATGGGAGAGCTATTGAAACACGTGCTGGATGTCGCAAACGACATAGAGAAGGCTGTGAAGGAGTTAACAGATGATGAAAATATAAAAGAGATGTTTAGGAGTGATGTTGAGTACATAATGGACAAGTTCTATGGTGGAGACATAACTGTTGAAGAAGCATTGAATAACCTTAGCATGCTTAAGATATATGCAATATCACAGCTCGACACGCACTACAAGAGAATAGTTGATGTTTTGGACGACCTTGAAAGGAAAATAAGGAACTTGAAAAAGGAGGTATCTGAGGGGGTTGTTGCTGATATTGTCGAATATATAGTCAAGACGATTGAGAGTGCTGAGATGGAGCTTAAAGGTTAAAGTAGTCCTAAGGATTGTAAAACAGCCTTTAACTTCTCAGTCTTTTCTTGATCAAGTTCAACAAGAGGTAAACGTGGCTTTCCTGCCGGTAACCCCATAAGTTCAAGAGCTTTCTTGACGGGTATCGGATTTGTGTCTATGAAGAGAACTTCGAAGAGCGGTGTAAGTTTATGGTGAAGCTCTCTAGCTTTTTCCAAGTTACCTTCCTTAAAAGCCAAGTACATCTCCTTCATCAGATGTGGAGCTACATTTGCCGCAACACTCACCACTCCCTTTCCCCCTAAGGCGAGGATTGGCAGCGTTAGAAAGTCATCGCCTGAGAGTACTACGAAGTTCTCTGGAGCATTTCTTATTATCTCTGAAACCTGCTTCAAGTTACCACTTGCCTCCTTAATTCCAACGATGTTGTCAAAATCGTTTGCAAGCTTTAAAACGACATCAGGTGTTATGTTACATGCAGTTCTACTGGGAACGTTATATATTATTATTGGAATCGATATCTCCTCAGCAATCTTCTTGTAATGTCTATAAAGTCCTTCCTTATTTGGTTTATTGTAGTAAGGTGTTATGAACATTGCAGCATCTGCTCCAGCCTTTTCAACCTCCTTTCCCAAGAATATAGCTTCCCTCGTAGAGTTTGATCCAGCTCCTGCTATGACTGGAACGTTTGAAACTTCACAGACATACTTTACAACATTTATGTGCTCCTGATAGCTTAATGTTGCGGATTCACCAGTAGTTCCAACTGGAACTACGGCATCAACATGCTTCTCAAGGTAATCGAGGTTCTTAGCAATTCCTTCAAAATCTACCTCAAAGTTTTCCTTAAATGGTGTTACAAGGGCGGGGATTATTCCCTCAAACATTTACCCACCCTCTGTTAACCTTTCTCGTTATATAGCCAGCTACCCTATTCCTGACTCTCTTACTCCTTATATTTGTTAGCTCCTGTACGAGTTTCTTGTTTATGTCAAAGTTGCTAGTCCAAACGTCTGGATACTTTTTTAAC
>Ga0190313_1001791_pt1 | contig 11218 bp, 10 predicted proteins | sample 4870071011_MG_FD_169989 | JGI IMG/M metagenome (GOLD analysis project Ga0190313, IMG submission 169989) | Hydrothermal vent sediment bacterial communities from Southern Trench, Guaymas Basin, Mexico - 4870-07-10-11_MG | ecosystem: Environmental > Aquatic > Marine > Hydrothermal vents > Sediment ...
GATAGTAAGTTTTTCAGGTTCTATATTCATATTTTTTCACCCCCTCTACTTTACTTTAACTAGTTGATATTATGAACTATATGCTTTTCTTAATTCTAGTCTATAAGTTACAAAACCGTCTTGAGTAGATGCTATTTCCCAAGAAATAGCTTTACAATTCTTTAATGTTAATCCTGAAATACCTCTGTTGGGATCAGCTGCAGATGCTAATAGAGTAACATCTACGTAGTTGTTAGTTAATACTGTATCAGGATCTAATCCTTGATCCCACTCTGCATACTCTACTGTAATAGTGATAGCTCTGTTACCTATCTCGATTGCTAAAGGATCCATATAACCACCGCCGTAAAAGTCTACAGGATTACCATCATATCTAACTGTAATTCCAGAGCACTTAGCTATAATTTTGTCTCCTAACTGAATACGTCCTACTGAAAATTTCATCTAATTCACCTCCTTTTAAACAGTATAAACTCCTCCTATATTGAAAACTTTATGATTTCTCGGTAATTACGAACCTAAAAGTAATAGCTAATTCGTAATAATGAATGTCTGTATAATGTGTAAAATCTGTATCTAATTTCTGTATCCAGTAAACAGTATTACTTGAGTTATCTAGTGTGCTACCTTTAAGGTCTAAGAGTTCTAATATTCTATTAGCTATTTGATGTAGTGTTTTAATAGGTTCACTTTCTGTATCTTTAACCAGTACATATATTATAAATTTACCATCTGATGTTTTAGCGTCCTGATCAAAAGGAACTGTTTCTCCTCTATCATAAGATACGTTTATTTGCTTAGAATAAGTATCGTCGAAATTAAAAGTAGTAAATACAGGGCAATCACTAGAGCTAGAGGCCCCTAATAAAGACTGTATTTCTGAATCGTTTCTTAGTTTTGATATAATTAAATCTGTTATCATATTCCTAGATATCTATTTAAACTCATATCTACGTATCGATCAAAGTGCTCTGTTAACCATATTTCTGCGAAGTAAGTAAAATGAAGTCCTCTTTTATGAAATCCTTTAGCTTTCCTAGCATATACTACTTCTCCAGTAGGCGTAGTCCACTTCATAACTTTTTTACGCCTTGGAAATCTTGTAGGGATAGAAGCATCTACATCAGCATAAAAAGAATACCATAAGTCAGACCAAATACGTAAGTGTATTGCAGGACCCTTAATAATTTCAGTTGCTACCCTAAAAGAATCTCTCAAATGAGGTCTTTTTAAATGACTTACAGGTATTATACGTTTTAAACAAAGTTTATAACAGTCATGACCTAGTCTAGATACATCATGTCTTAATTTACCGCATAAAGAAAATATACCTTGAGAAAACATCCATTTTAATCTCTTTAGCTGTTTGTCGTTAACTTTTAAATCTATACGTAACATTATTCTGATTTAACTATGTATATTTTTAAATGATGCTGTCTTCCTCCATCATCTTCTACTGCAACTATTAGATATTGTTCGTTATCTATTTCAATTATATCATCAGGATTTATATCAGTTCTATAATCACAGTAAACTACTTTAGAAACAACATAAGTTTTACCTGCTCTTTTTATTTCTAATGACTCTCTTAAAGGCTGTACAGTGCATGATAAACTGGATATAGACTCACTTAAAGAGAAAGATCTTTCTCCGAACTCATTAACAGAGCCTTTAGATTTAGTGTAAACCTTAGCTGTTTTGTTTAATAATCTGCTACTTAATCCCATTAGTATACCTCAGATACGTTTCCACCTTTTTTAACTAGCATGCATAAGTAATCTGCCCACTCATCTAAAGATTTGAATTTAGATTCTTTAACGTTAGCGTATTTTACTGCGTAATCTCCTATCTTTTCAGATACTATAGTTTGAGACGATATAGCTTTATCAGGTCTTAAAGAGTAATATTGATTAACTGTTAAGACTACTAAAAAGAGCTTGACTATGTTAGTTACTGTTTCAGAAGTCCATCCTATTTTGTAAGTAACTTTTACCGTATAATTTTCTTTTAATTTAGAATCAAATATAATTAAACCTTCATCTTTTATAACACGATACTCATCAGTATCTATAGTTTCTTCAGTAGAATCAGCTGATGCTTTGTATGTTATTGATTCTACACTAGTAATAGGATAAAAATCAAGTCTCAAAGTGTCTGTTTTTTCATAAATAAAGAACTCTTGAGTCTTAGTTTCTTCCTCTAAAAAACCTAACATAGCTTTAGCTTGAGCTTCTGCATAAGGTATTAAGCTATCTAAAGCTGAGTCTGTTAAACCTGTTATATTAGTAATATCAGATAAAGATATTAAACTCATTATTTCCTCCTTGTGTTATTAGTAAACAGCCAGTAAGGTATTAGTTTATAATCTAGTCTGTCTTTAGATATTAGTTCCTTTAAGAAAGAGTTAAAATTATCAGATTTACAGTCTTTAACATCTTTTGATAAGAATATAAATAAACCTGAATCAGCTAAGCGATAATTATCAAAACTTAACTTGTTATTCTTTATAGACCAAGTTTTAGAACCTTTTAACTTCTTTAAAAACACTATACTTTTATCTGCTTTTCTATAAGTATTAAGTAACTCTTTATATGCTGAAGGTGGAAATATCCTTAATCCAAAGCTGACTGCAAATCTATCGAAGACTTCTGCATGTTCTCTTATTTTACTCATAGTATCTTTTATTTCGCACTTTTCATATTGATTATCTTCAAAACGAGTGTATATTTTTACGAAGTCTCCTTTTAAATAATTCGGTAATCTTCGTCCTAAAAGATATGATTTAACGTCTTTTTCGTTTAAAAATACTAGTAAAACCATAAAGCACGCTCCTTAATTTGAAAACTCTAACTTTTAATATAAAATATTCTATGTGTATTTTTTATTTCATTTATATTGGTTATCTTAACGCTTCCAATATAATCAGTGTTTATTGGTTTAAATCCTTCTTTACTAAACTGATAATCCCACCATTCTTTAGGTTTTAGATTGATATGTGTTTTATCAATATCATTATCTGCTTTTGCTATTTGATCTTCATAACCTAATACTAGAAACAGATACAATAAACATCCTTTTTTACACACTCGTTTAAGTTCTTTTATAAGTAATGGTACTAACTCTGTCGGTAAATGTTCTAATACTTGCTGAGAATACACTATATCAAAGCTATTATTAGGAAACATAGATAAATCGTGAATAGAAGATACAAAAATTTGATCTTTTAAACCAAGCTTGTTTATTCCTTCGTCTATAGCATATTTAGATATATCAACACCTACAAAGCGTTTGCCTTTAGTATTCATTAAGTAAATAAAGTAACCACCACCACACCCTAATTCTAAACCTTGTTTGAAGTGAAGTTTAGATATAATATCAGCTAGTGTTCTTTGTATAGAAGTTCTTATTATTGCACTACTATAATTAGATTTGTTCTTTTTAGTCCAATATTCACTGTCAAAATATCTTAATGTGTCTTGTAAAGTTGACTTACCTAGTTTAATTTGCATATGTTTATAAAATACAGATATAAACAAGTTCTTATCTTTAACTAGTTTAGAATTATCTACAGAAGCTATATGAAAATTACACTCTAGAGGACTCTCTAAAAAATCTTTAAAACTGTAGACTTTGAGACCAAGATGTTCTAATATGGTTGATCTACTATCCACTAAGATATGAATAACTGGCCGTTTATATACAGAAGCTAATACAGATCCATGAACTCTAAGTGATATTACTTGATTGGCATGTGAGTAAATCTCTACTAATGATTTTGGATTATTTACACATACGATATTAGGAAAATAACGCTTAAAAATACGATAGTCTGTTAAATCATGAGCTAGATATAAAGTAGGTCTAGTCTTATCTAATTTGACTTGTGCTAATAACTGAAGATTGTTAGCTACTTTATCGTTAATATCTCCTAAATTTCTAACTACAACTAAGTTAACTGAGCTGTTCTTAGGCTTAATATCGTAATAAAAAGGAGAATAACATACTGAGTCATAAAGTAAATAATTTTGTATGTTACATTTATCTAAAACTTGTTTGGTTATGGGACTTCTAGAGACTATCAAATCATAAACACTAAAGTTCTTTTGTATAAAGCTTTTATGACTGTTTATGATAGGGTTAATATTTTTATAGTTCGTGTAATTCTGATTTACTATACCTATCCATAAATTAGCTATTCTTTTATTGTGTTTCTTAGCTAGACGAAGTTTATTGTAAAAAGACTCACTGAACCATGGAGGAATATGATGACTTAATTGAGGAGTACCACATAATATAATGTAATCAATGTCTTCTACAAGCTCTAACCACTTATTATCGTCTAGTTTATATACATTAAAAATATTAGTGTATCGAAATATAGGAAAATTGCAAAGCTCTTTTTCTGCTTGTAGTAATAAATATTCGATGCCTTTGCCTATTAGAATATCACCTGGATTTGGATCGTCATAGCTAGTATCTGTAATCAATAAATATTTTCTAATATTCATAGTTTTTTAAGATATTTAATAACTGTTTTTGGTTTGATAGATCTCATACAAGCATCTTTAATTTTATTACATAAGCATTTATCAGGTGATATGCTTTGCTTATCATCGCATTTGAAACAAGGGACATTAGGTCTAATAGGTATACAATTCTTATAAGTAGAACATCTCCATTCAGGTCTAATAGGTCCGAATAAAGCTATAGTTTTTTTATCAAATGCTCCTGCTATATGTAAAACACTAGTATCCACTGTTATAACGTAATCTGCTTGATTTACTATAGCGAATAATTGTCTTATGTTAGTTCTTTTCTGTAAATTAATGCAGTTATGAAAATCAAATTCTTGTGTTCCTACTACTATAGGAGTATAACCTTCTGATTTTAATAAATTAATAAGACGTTGAGTTAAATCTGGAGGATATGTTCTATTAGAACCTACTGCATACCAACAAACAACTACTGTGTTTTTATAATCTTTTAATAGATTTTTAGCATATTCTTTTTCTTCATCACTAAGAACTATAATTGGTTTTTTAATTAGTAAATCTTTAGGATTTAGACCGCATAAATAAGCTGTTGAATAAATTCTATGTTGTCTATTATAGAACTGTTTATAGTCACTTAAACGATAAGATAATATAACAAAACTATGATATTGATGGATAGGAACATCTTGTCTTAAGTAATAGACCTTATCTATGAAATCTAAATTATCAAAAACACACATTCTATTTTTATCTACTATGTAAGAAACTTTCCAACCTTTCTTATGTAGTGTATATGCAGTAGGTAAAGACATTAAAACATCTCCTAGTCCATCAAAGGTTTCTATTAAAAAGCGTTTGTTTTGTTTTAAGTCTTTTTTAATAGATTGTAATACAGGTAATTCATCTGGAGACTTAATTACTGGTAATACAAAACCCCAGTGAGTAGCAAATAATCTAGCTACTTCTTTAGCCCTTGGTATATCATTACTAAAAACAGCTTTAAAAACGCCTGGGTTCTTAAATAATAAATGAGAAAACCATCTAAAGTCTGTTTCTATGTAGACTATATTATCGTGAACTATATGATTATCAGGAAGTTTAGTACAGACATATATTATTCCTATATTGCGTTTTAAGATGGACTTGATAAACTTAGTATCTAATTTTTTACCATAATGATGAAATCCAAAGCCTACTACATAATAATCGCAGTCTAAAGGTAAAAATACAGAGGTTCCTGTACTGGCATATAAAAATCTGTGATTTGTAATAGACTTATAATAAGTAGTAACTGTGTGCCACTCTGGATTGTGAGCTAGATATAATATAGGAGAAACCATAACACCTTCTACTTTTGAGATCTATTTAAAGTCTCCTTAGTGGAGACTAGATCTCATTATGAATTAGGATTGTACAGAGCAATTATTCCTTCGTAAGTTTCTGCAGAGTTCTTCAAAACAGGTTTGAAGTCTATTTCCTCAGCGATGATAATTCTCTTCTTGAACTCATCTTCTATATCTTTTGTTCTGAAGAACACATTCTTTCTAACTCCGATGATAAATGCATCTTTTCTTACTAATATAGCACAGTTTCCATTGTACTTATCATCAAGATATGTAGTCTCTAATACTTTAATTCCTAAGATGGGAGGTAAGTTACCAGTCTTCAAAACATCAGTATCTACACGATACTGTTGACTGTAGACTTTATCAGTTTTTCTTAAGTTATTAGCAAACTTAGAACCACATATTAACACTAAATCATTAGGATTCTTACCCCAGACTCCTAAGTTTTTCTTAGCATCTGCGATCTTGAATACTAAATCATCAGAATCACTAAAAGTAACTGGAGATTTAGCTGCTGATAGTGTTCCATCTCCTTTAGCTACAGTCCATAATCCGTCAAAAGCTTTATCATATGTCTGATTTCCAGATGCATAAACTCCTTTTAACATTGCGATTTCCTCAGCAGCTGCTAACTGAGTAGTTAAAGTCTGTCTGATGTATTTTGCTAAATCTACAGCTGCTGTCTCTAAGTCGTCTTCTATAACATCAACATAAGCTACTAAAAGTCTAGGTGTAAGAATCACTGATCCAGTGCTAAATGTTTGCTCACTAAGAGCAGATGCTACGTTAGTTCCATATCCTATTGTCTTAACGTTATTGGAGTCATATGTAATTACAGGAATAGTAAGGTTTCTAGCACTCTTAGGTACTTGAATGCTAGGAAACAAACGTCTGATTATGTTCTTCTCAACTATCTCTTCGATAATCTTCTTAGCTATTGGACGAGGAAGATCGTCTCCACCAGGAGTATCTAACTGACCTAAATCATCTGCTTTAATTAAATCTAAAAGTTTCTGATCAAATTCCTTTTTATTCATTATTTACACCTCCTTTCAGAATTACTTTCTCCTTTTTAAGAATTTTAAGAATAGTTCGTCTACGTCCTCTTCACTCTCTTTTTTCTCTTCTTTTTTGATGTCTTCTTTCTTGATAACAGATTTCTTTTCAGCTATAACTTCTATAGTTTTTACTTTTTCTTTGATTAGTTCGATTAACTCATCTAACTTCTTAGAAATTTCTGCGATAGCTTCTCCTAACTTGTCTAATTTTTCGTGTATCTCTTTACCATAATAATAGTAGTAGTAATCATAAGGTTTGTTCTCTTCTTCATCCTTACTTTCCTCTAAAAGATCTTTAATTTCCTCTTCAGAAAACTCTTCTTTTTGCTCTTTTTTCTCTTCTGCTTTAGGTTGCTTTTGTTCTTTCTTTTCTTCTTCTTGTTTTTGCTCTATCTTTTCCTGTTCTAAGTCCTTTCTTTCCTTCATATCTTCACCTCCTTTATATAAATTTTCTAGAGCTTTCACTAGTGATAAAACTTGAGCTTCTGGATTAGCTGGAACTCCTACAAAGGAAACTTCATATAATTCAAGTTTTTTAATTACATGTATTTTATCAAAAGGACAGTTATTATCGACTAAACCTCGTCTAATTGCTTCATCTTTAGAAATAGTTTCATCGTCTACTACTTTTCCACCTATAGAGAACTTGTTTATAATACCTTCTTTAAGTTTAGTTCTTAATTCTTTAGCCCAAGAACTTATATATATTTTAACTTTAAGACCTATATCGTCAACGGATGCTTCTACTATTCTTCCTACTGCATTACTTAAATCATAACTATGTCCATAAAAAACAGTGTTGTTAACATTAACTAGCTCTTTAGCGGCGTCTCTTAAAGCATCTAGTATAATTATATCTCCTTGTCTATCTAAATTACTAGTGGAGGCATAACCCTCTACATAAAAATCTGTATCTTCTGTACCTTCCGACTTTAATATATCAGCATAAAATTTAAATATCTTTTTAGACATAGTACTACACCTCCTAATATTGAAAACTTGGACTATTAGTGAAATTTTAAGACTTTATATAAAACACGATAAATTTCTTCTGCATCTTCTAATAACATTATATCTATATTTTTCTTTTTATTTCCGAAATAATGTTCTTCGTATTCTCTTTGTTTCTTTTCTTTAGGCTTGTAACAAATCCAAATTCTCCTACCTCTTATAGGAGCATACATAAATACTATCCAGCCGTTAAGAAGTTTCCCTTTAAACTTGAACAGTTTAAAATGTCTTCCATGAGGAGAAGTCTGTCTTCCTGCAAACCATTCTCCATAATCATGTCTCCAGAAGAAAGCATATGCATTAACTGTACTGCCTATACTATTAGGCGGAACTACAAATGGTTCTTTTGCACCTATATCTAGCCAACTCGAGGTACCTCTGACCACGGGCTCCTCTATTCGACCACTATACTCACCTACATGAGGTGTCTTAAGCATAAATTGTAAATGTATATGCTCATCTATTCTTAAAAGTTTATTTTCTTTAAATTGATTTCCTGGAGTAGTCCAGTGACCTCCTTCAAAGTAAGGAGCTAGTTTTTTCTTTTTAGGATCTGCATAAGGAACTAATCTTAAATCTTGATGTATACTTACTGGATCTAATAAAGCTATAATGTGTTTGATTTCTTTAGGTAGAGAGTTAAATTTCTCTTTGTCTTTTAGTATTTTATCAATTAATTTAGTTAGTTTTTTAGAGCTTTTACCTTCTTGAGAGGCTTCTTTTACAGCTGATTTCCAAGGAAAGTCATAGTATTTTTTAACTTTTTCTATCTTTTCATTATCTAAAAAGTAATCTCTATCTAAACCAAACTTTTTCATATCAGACTTAGTGAGATAGTCTATTAACTCGACTCTTACACCACGCGTATGACATTGGACACAATACTGACCAGTCATGCCTTCCTCTATAGTCCACTGACCTGTAGCTGGTTTCTTCTTAACGATGTAAATAGTATAATCTTTTTCAGTTTTTACTTCCTTTAGTTTACCTCCACATATAGGACATCTTAAATCTTTAGGTAGTTTTTCATCGCTTTCTATAGTATAACCGCATTCTTCACATCTATAAACATGTTTAGGTTTTTCTTTGGGAGGTTTTAAAGGTTCAGTAGATACAGGCCAGGGTAAAGGATCACCATGAGGAGATGTTATTTGACCTAAATCATCTGCTTTTAATAAAGCTTCATAAAAAGACTGTGCTTTTTCTACACTCATTCTATCTATAACTAAGTAACTGTCAGGTTCTTTTTTAGAGGGTTTTAAGACTATTGCACGTGCCTGAAATAATGTATATTTAATTTTACCTTTTACTCTTTCTTTTTTGTACTCAGTAGCTGCTATGTTTAGTATTTGACCTACTTTTGCCTTAATCTTGGTGTTAAACGTGCGACCTAATACTCCGTACCATTTACCATTTAACTCTTTCACAGGAGTAAACATATCTTTTTTATCTTGAGGTATTCCATAACCTACTGTGTAATTATAAACATTTTTATTTTTGACTTTATGGACTTCTAAGACTATTACGTCTGCTTCTTGTGCCATTTTTAGCTTTAACCAAGTCATAGTCTTTCCATCTAACTCATAGACTCCACTGTAAGCTTTTATCATTAAACCATCTATTCCATTTAATCCTCCTAAACGATAAGCTCCTAAATGATGTTTTAAATAGTTAAATTTCTTTACTAATTGTTCTTTGGTTTTAATATCAAATCCAGGACATAAAATGAAGTGCTTTTTGAATTTTTTAGAGATTTCTTTTAAAACTTTTAATCTTTCTGATAAAGGTTTATTGTGAAGATCGGTTCCATTATAAAAGAGACAATCGAAAACAAACACTCTAACATTCTCATCAGATCCTGGTTTTTTAGCTTGAGACCACTTCATTAAATCGTGTCTAGATAACCACCTATTTTTATTAGGATCCCATTCCATTAATTCTCCATCTAAAATAATACCTGAATCATGCAAAGTTGATAGTTCTTTAACTAGACTAGGTAATCTATTTGATACGTCTTTCATAGCATCTTCAAAGTATATTAGACTCTTTTTGTCACTGTTCTGTTGCATAATACAATTATGATAAGTAATACCAGAACCTACAAATGAATGAGGCTCATCTAAAACTATATCATATAGCTTAGTATCTCCTCTTTTCATACTTTGATAGGTACTATCTGCAGGTGTTAACTTTTTTACGTATTGTATCTTGTAAGCAGCGTATTTGTCATTATAAAAGTAGAATTTGTAATTACCTGTAAATAAATTTAGTTTGTAATAATATTTATCGTTTATTTTATGTCTAACGCAGTAAACTGAATATTTTTTAGCCAGTAATATCATATACAATCGAGCCGCTATCGCTTTTGATTCTGTAGATAAAGGAAACTTTCTGTTAGCTCCATCAGCATCTAAATATCCTTGTAAGAAAGCTTCAAAACTCTTGTTGTCTAAATGAACTAACCACAGAGGGATAGTTTTATGATAGTTCGTTCGACTTCTGTCATGATTATTTAAATTCGAATAATAAGTTTTAAAGTGTTCTGTAAGCCAGTGCAAAAGAGGTTCGTCTAACACATATATACTAGTAACATGTTTCCAGTTAGATCTATGTACTTTAGCCTTGATGGTTTTTGTCATAATTTGAGTGTAAAAATCTATTAAATCTTCATCTTGCTTTCCTTTAGCAATTGCAACTGAGTGAGTATAGTGCTTATTTCCAGTTACATAATTTCCCGTACCATCTCCTACCCAATGACCTACGAAACGCCAAAAGTCTGGTGTCAAGTCTATAGTTTTAGTGTATCCTGAGTCTCTCCATTGTAGAATAAGATTGCCTTTTACTAAAAAATCTGGTTTGGGTATATCATTAAGTTTAGGAATAGGAACAAGAATATAATCATCACAAGTAAGATCTTCTACTTTAATCCAGCCTTTTGTAGTCAATACTAGATGGTCATTTGTAATAATAGTTCTAAAGCCCCCGTAAACTTTTAACTCATACAAACTCTCTTTAGAAGGGTCGAAATATCGTGTAAGTACTTTTTTGACTTTTCTAAACGTACCATCTCCAGCTAAAATAACGTCACCTTCTTTAATATACTGAATCTGAGTAAATCTATCAGCAGTAATTATTTCTGTGCTTCCTCCAAGACAGCGCCAACCGTCCACTTTAAATTCTGCTCTAACTTTACCCTCTTGCTCTACATAGAACTTACAGAAGTACTCCCAAGCTTCTTCTGGATCAAAGTATTCAAGTTCATGATAGGAACTCGCCGTTGCTTTTAAAGGAGGAAATTTCATAAGAGGTT
>Ga0190313_1001792_pt1 | contig 11216 bp, 23 predicted proteins | sample 4870071011_MG_FD_169989 | JGI IMG/M metagenome (GOLD analysis project Ga0190313, IMG submission 169989) | Hydrothermal vent sediment bacterial communities from Southern Trench, Guaymas Basin, Mexico - 4870-07-10-11_MG | ecosystem: Environmental > Aquatic > Marine > Hydrothermal vents > Sediment ...
ACCCAAAACTGTAGTAAATTAAACAACTTTAATTTTTTGTCACATTTCATATAGTGTATATACTACTTTGCAATATTTAAAAATGCCGACTACCCAAATTTTCCACAGTATGTGAAAAACTGATGAAACCATCTCGATGGTTTGCTAACACTTTTTGAAAAAAGCATACCTTTATATAGTGTGTGGACTATTATACCTATATGGCAGAAGTAAAAAAGATTGTAAAAGCTATAATAAAAAATAAGAGCTTAGAAGAAGCTATTAAGCAACTTGATTTAAGCAAAGTTGATATTATTGAAAGCAAAGGAGAAGTATTTTGGGATATCTCCCAAAAAAAGATTCCATACAAATATAGCTATGAGAAATATAAATGCGAAAAATGTGGAAATGATAAGTTTTATTTCTTTGAGGGGGAAGGATATACTGCATTGCTAATTTGCACAAAATGCAAGGATTACATACCTTTAGATTTGCTTTAGAAAAATGAAATGGAAATGTCCAAACTGCAAAAGAGAATATATTTATAAAATAGACCCTTTCCCAAAAATAGAGGTAGAGGGAAACGAAATTAGAGGAACTATAACTTTAGTTGCAATTTGCGTGAAATGTTCAAGAGCTGATATTAAAAAGGCGAAAATCAGAGGCAAGATAATCGAAATTTTTGGAAATGGTTAGGGAAATATTTATTTATGCAAAAATAGCAAGATTTGCACAATTACGTTATGAAATATTACATAACATGCGGAGAAGGCGGATAAAGAAGAAGGGAATTAATTTAATAAATTTTGGTTCTTTTGGGACAAGAAAATATAATTATATCAAAAGAGGAAGTTATATAAGAGCAAAAGATAGAATCTTAAAGAGATTAGATTTTATGATTATCCGCTTTTATATCTAGCTCCAATCAAAAACCCAACCAAAATTAGCATAAAACCAACAAAACCATGACAAGTGTAAAGTTGATAAATATCCCAAGTCGCACCGCTTGTAAGTAAATGCTCAACAAGCATGCCAAAACCAGACAAGATTAAAACATAGCTTGCGTATTTGCGTTTTTGCCTTTTGATTTTAGCTAGATATTTCCTGAAACGAGTAGTGAGCTTTACCATCCTACTTTTTCAACTTCTTCTAGTTTTTTAAGACACTTCTCTGCTTCAGATTTCATTACTTTTGCTTTCTTTAACCTCTCTTTCCACATGTGAAGAGTTTTTCTCATCTCCCAATCTGGCACATTCTTATAAGCATCTGACTTAATTCCATCAACAATATTACTATAATAAGTATCTGCAACTTGCATGGCATCAAAATCTTCATGTCCTAGAGTCTGGTATGCAAAACTATTCTTCCCAACTAGCCACTCGGGAAATTCTTTCTTTAGCTCTTCATATATTTTACATGCTTCATTATAGTCTGCTGGAGGCTTAAAAACTTTAAGATTTTTGCTCTTAGCGTATGCTATTTGTTGGTTGATTGCCTTATAACCTACAAAAGAGTTACCCTCCGTAATTGTGATTAACATTGTATTATGTCCCTCTTTTGGCTCAAAAGCATTCCATGTTACACTTGCTAAATCAATTTCTCCAAATTTTTCGTGTTTAGTTATTTCCCTCTTTAAATCGGGTTGGAGAGGGTCTTCCTCAGTTCCACTTCCTACTACTTCAGCCTCTAAAATACATTTGGCTTGTGGTAATGGTGTTGAGGGCGCTCTGAGCCATGCAGGCAATTGCAGGTGAGAATCTCCCACTTCAAACATTCTTTGACCAAAAGTTCCGCTTGTAAGGTCTGAATCTGTTGCGGATATTTTCGCTGTTGTCATATCTCTTCTAAATGCTTTAATAGAGCTTCCATTACAAGAAAGCTTAATAAGCTCTCCGTTGTTTAGAGTAAGCTCAACTGATTCTTCTCCAAGTTTAGTAGAAGTCCCTCCTACATTTTTAACTACTAGAAATTCACGAGAAGAATTAGTTGTGTCTGTTTTAGCAAGATAAACATCTCCATTTGTTCTTCTTGCATAAATCAGGGAGTGGTCTCTTACTATAATAAAAGCCTCTACTGCTTTATCTGCAAAACTATCTGCGGTCTCTAAGCATGCTCCAGCAGAATAGGAGTTCCAATCTCGTGTATTAGCCTTATTTATAGCAAGTAAATAAACAAGGTTCACATCCTCTGTTGGATATTCAAGCTTATCCCTTGTTATTGTTGGTATTCTTGCTAAATCAAAAACCCCAGATGTTATTTTACTAGCATCTAAATCAGGTATAGTTCCAGCATCGAATACACCATCAACATTGCTATCGTAAGCTTTATTCTTAGCTCCTTCGGTTTCAAGCCATTGCCTTATCCACTTCTTAAGAATAGGTGGTAATGGCATGCTATCACCTCGATGCTGAAATTTCAAACTCTACATCGATATTTGTTGTTGGTGTTCTTACTCTTACATAGCGATGGCTAACCCATGGATACTGCAAAGTATCTTCATCTGCTGCCGATGGCGAAACTGAATCGAGAGGTCTCCATGTAGACCCATCCCTTGAGATTTCAATGTAAATATCAGCAGCATCCCCTACATTGTAATAAACCTCAACAAACGGTCTTCCTCCCTTATCAAGTGAAATCTCAAATCCACTTGTATTATCTGCTGCTGCTACTGAACCACTTGTACTTACAGGTTGGAACTCTGAAAGTAAAGAGTCTATTTTGTTGTATAAATCCGTTAGGGTTCTTGCATCTGCTCCCTTTAGGGCATCCCTCAAGTCTGATAAAGCAATGTCCAGATTGCTTGGATTTGCTACAACTTGAGCATTTACATTTAGGTAGCCGTTTGCATCGAAGTTTAAATCACCCTTCTTGAGAATTCCAATCTTATCTTCGTTTATTGAGATTAAAAGAGCGTTCCCAGATCTATGCAACTTATCGTATGTGCCAGACCCATCATCAAGCTCAATCTCTCTAGGCAATCTGCTCTTCAAATCCGAGTCTAATGAACTTAAAGCGATATCCAAATTATCTGTATTTGTCTTAATAGACGATAAGGTCGTTTCTTTTGCTAATCCAGCGTCATCACCCTTTATCTGAATATTCAATGCATTTCCCGTTCTGTAAATTTTACCATAAGTTCCTGACCCATCATCAAGCTCTAACTCTCTGGGTAATCTGCTTTTCAAATCTGAGTCCAATGTACTTAAAGCAATATCCAAATTACTCTTTACAGGACTTAAAAACTCATCATAAAGGAAATACTCATTCCCTGCACTATCTTTGATTTTATCAATATTAACAAATATATTTTGCTCTAGCTCAGTTTGAAGGTTTCTTATTGCTTTTGCAAGCTCAGTTGGGTTTAAAGCCATCTTCCCCACCTTATATTATTCTTTTAGGCACTATTCCATATTTCTCGAATATCTTCTTATAATCTTCTTTTCTCATGAGGACGCCAACTACACTAAACCCTACTGATTGAGCATTAGACGAATCCTGATTTTCTAAGATTAAAACATAAGAATTAAATACTGCCTTTGTTACAGGTAAAGGCTCAAGTGGATTCTGCCATTCAGCTCCTAGAAGATATCCCCCCTCCCTTCCTCCACCATCGCAGACCGCAGTTAACTTTATTTTGTCATATTCAACATCACCTAACCGCAATCCTACAGGTAAATAAATTTTTCCAGCTGGAGGATTGAAAGTAAGAATGACACTACCAGAAGCTGGTATTGTTGCTCTTACTTGTATTATTGTTATATCTCCTAGTTCTCCGAAAAGAGCCGAGTGTAGCAAGCTCATTTTTCAACCTCCTTTTTTTCTACTAAATTGTTGTCTTTATCTCTGATTTCTACCCTTACTTTGCCTTTAAACTCCCCTTCTATCTTAATCTTTTCCTCAGCCATCAGTCCTTTAGTGCCTTAATAATACTTATAATAAGTATAAGAGGTAAGGCATATTTTAGCATTTCCCATGTTTGTTTTAAGTAATCAACAAGCCCCTTTTCCTTTTCAACTTTCTCAACATCCTCTTCAGACACTTTTTCGGTTAGTGCTTTAACTATTTTGGCATATTCGCTGGCAGTAATTGCACCCTCTTCGAATAATTTATCTGCTGCTTTTAGAAGATGATCTCTGTGTGCTATTTCTACAATTTTTCTTTCTTCCACCTTCCTCAAGTAAGCGTAATAAACTATTATACCTAAAGCCAACAATCCTGTAAAAGCTAACACAACTATATAGGGTAATGGTATTGCGGGACTTCCTACTTTCTCTATTTCTATTATAATCTCATTCTTACCCTCATCTACTCTTTTACCTAAGTATTTCCAGCCTCCTAACTTCTCAAGAACTTTCGTTGTAGTTTTTGCCAATATCTCTGCAGCTCTTTCTGCAGCATTTGCTGGAGCATACCAAAGCTTTTTATAGACAAATACTAATTCATATTTTTCTCCTTTCTTTGGTTCTGGAGGTTTAGGCTCAACTTTGCGTTTTAATGTTACATCTTGCCTTAAATCAGAGATACCAAGAAAAGTAACAGGAATTTCTACAGGCATATAACCACCCTTTTCAACTACTAACTTAAATACTCCACTCCTATCCACTACAAACTCATAATAACCCTTACCATCTGTTGTTGTAATTTTACCATTAAGCCTAACAAAAGCTCCAGCTACAGGTTTTCCTTCTTCGTCTTTTACATAACCGTAGATCTTATATTTCTTAGGCTCTGGAGGTTTGGGTTTAGGAGGCTCTGGTTCGGGTATGGGTTTAGGTATAGGTATAGGTTTAGGTTCAGGAGGTTTGGGTGGAGTGGGAGGCTTCTTTCTCCTTAAAACTACATCTTTTCTGACATCTGAAACCCCTGTAAAAAACACTCTTTCTCTTACAGGCTCATATCCACCTCTTTCCACAATTAGATAGAATACTCCAGAGTGTTCCATCACAAACTCATAATAACCTCTGCTATCTGTTGTTGCAGTATAACCATACCGATCTAGCCTAACAAAAGCTCCAGCTATAGGTTTCCCTTCCTCATCCTTTATATAGCCATAGATCTTATGTTTTCTAGGTTCTGGAGGCTTAGGTTCGGGAGGTTTAGGCTCTGGAGGTTTGGGTGGTAAGTGTAGTATAACCGTTCTTTTTACCTTATCTCCATCATATCTTAAGTAGCTCCCATCTATAGTAACTATTGTGTCTGTAACTTTTTTTCCGTCTTCATAAGCTTCAATCCTAAAGTTTTTCTTTTGATTTGAATAGAGATAACCTGTAGAATGAGCATACCATGTATCCTTATACTCCCTTATAAGGACACCACCTAACCACACCTTTATATCCACTTTCCTTCGTGGCTCTACATAAATATCAAGCACCCAGCTACCTCGGTATACTTTAGGTTTGGGTTCGGGAGGTGTAGGTTTGGGTTCAGGAGGTTCTGGCTTAGGTTTTGGAGGTTCAGCATAACAGCTAAAGGAGATAATTTTCTTTTCATCTTCTTTGGAAAAAGTTACATATTGTGAGCTTTGATAAACTAATCTGCCTCCTAGATATGCCTTTACTTCTATGCGAGAACCGCTTTTAGCTGCTATCCAAATAGTAGAACCTCTGACACCTCTTATAAAATCCACACTAGATCCGTCTTTGTAAATATGCCAATCTAAACTAATTCCCGCTCTATTCTCAACCTTAACTTTAACCCAACCCACTACCATTTTTGATTACTCTTCTTTCTTTTTTCTAAAAAATGAAAAAAAAAGAAAAGCTAAAAGACTTCTTGTTCAGCTCTGATAAGTAGCTTAGTATTGCCCTTAGCTGCAGCTGTTGCACTCTCAAGTGTAATGATCAATACTGATTTTTCCTGTAACCTTACTGAAGTTCTTATCTTATATTGCTTGTTAACATCTGTTAACTCGCTGAAAGCATTAACGGGAGCTTCTGCTATTTTCACTTTCTTAACTCTTGCAGCATCAGCGGCATAGATTCTTACTACACCATCCGTAATTGCGTTTCCGTTAGAATCAGCGAAGCTCAAGTAAACTGCAGCACCTTCTGGGAGTATAATGTTTGTTCTTGAAGGCACTTCTACCACTATGGCTTCGCTTTCCACATTAGCCGTAGTATCCTTCGTGGTTACAAAGCTTGTTTTTTCGTTAATATCTATTGGATATCTGTACATTTTCACCACCTCAGATTACAATTGTTTCAGTATGAACTTTTGGAACTTCAGCTTCTGTTTTACTCATTCCTATTAGCCCTGTAGTAGCTCCCTTTATGAAGTCTCCTACAGCATCGATGAGCATACCTTCACCGACATAGGTTACTAGCTCATGTATTCTGCCTCCGAATCTCTGTAACACATAACCGATTATTGCTTTCCCTATTGTCCCTGAGAGAAGCCCTAGAGGCACAGCTCTCGCTATAAATTCCTGTATTTTATCACCGTATCCTGCACCTACAGCCCTAGCTAAAAGGGCAGTCCAATCCTCTCTGACCTCTTCCCTAACTTCTAACTTTTCGTTTATCCTTTTTAACTCTTCGATAACTTCCTTCATTGTTATCACCTCACAGGGGCGTATTTAGCACACCTTCTTACTTTCTTCCCTAGTTTTGGTGAGTACACTTCTTTCCATGCTACACACTTTCTGAGCCTTCCACCAACCTCTATTTCCTTGAGCTTCATTTTAACCACCTCTTTTTAGGCAAATACTCATGTGTTTTTGATATTTATCAGCATATCTGACTCCTTGCTTCCAAAGCAATACACACTTTTTGAACTTCTCTTGTTGTGGAGTCATTTTATAAAGATAAACACCAGATGTCCTATATAAAGCTAATTCCACACTCTGTAAACTTTTTTCTCAAAGAACTCTAATGTATTGGCTCTTCTTCAACCCAGAGGCAACCATATCGTTTTGCTAATTGAACCGCCTTCAGAGCTATCTCTTCATATTGTTTAGCTAGCTCTGGTTTGTTAGCCTTTAAAGCTGCAGTAACCAAACTTCTTGCCCTCACATAAGCCGCTCTTAATCCATCGCAATCTATTTCTCCCCTTATATTACATATTGGAAAACCAAGATTCTCAGGTCTTAGGAAGCATTTAGATCCGTATTTTTGATAAATTTCCTCCCTTTCCGCTTTAGTTTTAGGTTTCAGTTCTTCCCAATTCCATTGATCCTTTTTAACCCTCATTGTTCATCAAGTGTTTCTCTATTATATTGATTCTATCCTCCAAAGATTTAACTCTTTCGCAAAGACTATTTATTTTCCCTTCAAGGCGACCTATTCTGTATACAAAAGTTACTATAATACCTAAGCCTTCAGCTATTATCGCTAGAATCGAAATCCCATCCATTATTCTCCCCCCAAAATTCATCGATTCCATAAACCTCCTTGACAATCTCTTTTCGTAACTGCCTAACTTCTTGAGCCATTTCCTGTAGATTCTCCTCATGAACTCCCTTCTTTAAAAACTTAGTAACCAAAGCTAGATGCTTATTTGTCAATGCAAGAACTTTCAAAATTAAATCTTTGTATTTCTCAGCGTTATCAAGGCTTAAAGCTTCCTCTGCATAAGCCTCGCATAAAAGATAATGCTTAGCTACACAATCAGCACAAGCCTCTTTAAGCAAGTGATCTTGAATTAGAAGAAGGTTTTTGGCAATTTGTTTAAGGTTATACTCCGCTGTGCTAACTTCAAAACAATCTTCACATAAACAAACTTGCTTACCATGCTCAAAGCATGCGAGCTTCCCCTTATGTAATATACAAATAGTAGCTCTATTACTAGCTCTCAAATCAGCCGATGAGGGTTTCAAACTATGAAAGTGAGTGTGAACCACAATTTTACAATTATCTGGCAAGACTACCCTATTCTTTTCACCAATAATTACCTTTTCTTCACCCTTATCTGTAATACAAAGAGCTACTTCCTTTCCTAGCTTCCTACTCAAGTCTTCTAGGAATATGGATTTTTCCTTTAAAATTGGGCAATTCATATAAAGTATTACATTTCCTACACCAATAAATTCTTTTGCGTTTATCGGTATATATGCAATGAACTTTTACATCACACCATTTACATCTCATATTTGCTAAGCTCTTCTTTCAAAACTTTTAAGATAAATTTTGCTTTTGATTCAGACACATACTCATTATAGAAATGCCTTAAAGCTAATATTTGCTCCATTCTCAAATTAAAGCATGCACTTACTACTCTCTGAATTATTTGCCATAGGGTTTCTTTTGCGTTCATTCTTCCTCAAACACCTTCTTTAATTCTTCAAATTCTTCCTTGCTTAGCATTTTTTTGGCAAACCTCAGAAACATTTTATCCACTAGGCTCTCATAGACCGTTTTTCTTGTTAACCACCTTAAAAACACCTTATCTTTCAGCTTGTCAAGCTCTGATTTTCCTCCTCCTAAGAAAAATTGTAGTAAAGGAGCTAAGCTTTCTAAGTCAAATTGTATTGGCATAGGTTGCGTTTGAGTTTGCGGAATAGGGTTATTTGTCGCAGTAGCTTCTACATTCTCCACATTCTCTACCTTCTCCTTTGCTTGGATTTGCTCAAAGAATTTATTTATATTCTGCAAAGCTTGAAGAGTTTGAACCATTCCCTCCTCCAATGCCTTTATTCTAGCCTCTAGTTCTGCTATTTTATCTGTTGGGTCCGTCTTCTTCATTTCCGTTTGTGGAGAAGGAGAGGAATTATCACTATCAGATTTCTTCTTTACTTTGGCATCTACCTTTTCTTCCTTTTTTTTCTTTTTTTCCTTCATTTTATCTTTTTGAGCAATTTTCTAACTTCCTCCAGCAAAGGCTTAACCTCTTCTTTGTATATTTTCTCCCTGAAAATTGGCATGAGGGCATTCTGACATTCTTTGCACTCTTTGACATGTTGAACTAACTCCTCATCCGAAATAATACCTATCTTTGGCGGAGTTTCTAGCTTCTTATTTATTTCATCAAGCTTTTTCAATATTTCAGAAGCCAAATTCTTCTTCTCCTCGCTCATTTGCTCCTACCTCCTTTTTTTGCTTTCTCCTCTTTACCTTGCGAGGATTGACCAATTTGTTCAAAACTCTTATCAGAGGAGGATTTAATTCTATTTTTCCGCTTTTTAAGGTTTCAATAAGAGCTCGCCTTTCTTCTTCAGTTATCTTTATGTTGCGATATTCTTCGTTTTGCATATTAATGCATCATAGGATAACATAATATAAATAACTTATCATAACCCTCATTTCCCGTGAGCAAAAACATCATATTTTAAACCTTACTTATGTTAAGTATTTGTATGTAAAAAACGAGAAGTTACATAAATGATACTTATTTTGTGTAACCCTTTTATTATAATAATATTATTTACTTTACTTACACCTTAGCACAGAGGATCGTATGATAAAAAAGGATATACATAATAATAGTTACTTTACCGAAAACTTTATATAATAGTTAATTAAACTGTATAATCATAAAGAAAAAGGGAGGTGATAACATGGCGAGATATAGCTTGGTATTAAGGGATGTAACCTATCTGAAGCTCGTAAAAATAGCTAATGAGTTGGGAAAAAGTGTTGGGAAGTTAATAAATGAGATAATAGAAAGTTGGGTGGAGGCTTATGAGGAGAAGGAGAAAGAAAAGGAAGCAAAACAAAAGTAAAATCTCAGAAATTGCAGAGGAAGCTATTGAAGCATTAGAGAAGTATCAACAGCAACCAAAGGTAAAGGAATATTTACCTCTATATATAGGAGAAACCTATGAGCTTTATTTAGCCAAAAGCAAACCAGCAAACTTTTATTTACTGACTGTAAAAGAACTTCCAACTTGCTACTTTTGCAGAAAAACCATAGAGAACGAAGCTTTCTTCCATATAGGGCTAGATAGCGAAGGAAAAGCTAAGCTAGGGATACTAGCATGTGAAGAGTGTACTAGAGAAAGAAACACTAATCCCTTTTTCAGATGGACGGATTTTTTTGATTGTTATGAATTTCATGAGTATCCCGTTAGAATCAAGAAAACATAAGGAGGTGGTTTCATGAAGGGGGCTGCCTTATCTCCACTTATTGCTAAAGCCAAAGCTGTGTATATAGCATATACAACAGGGCAAGGAGACAAGTTCGATTCCAGCAAATATCAAGCAATAGCGGGAGAAAGTGAGCTTTTCTTCATCAACAAAGAGAATGGAAATATACATGTAGTGAACCTCTGTGCTATCAAGAAAATAGTAATCTTGCCAGATAAAGAGAAGAAAAAAGCTAAAGAAGAGCCTCAAGTAGAAGGAGAAGAAATCAACGAGATTCGCATCTAATTTCTTTTTTTATTTTATTATTTTTTGTCTTCTGAGCCACCTTTCGGCTTCTTGCACTAATTTATTGACTTTGTAAACCGTGCTTTTGGGAAATTTCAAATTCTTAACTAGAAAAGAGGGCTTGAAGCCTCTGATAAGTAAAATTGCAATTGCATATTTCTTAACCTTATATTTGAAATATTTGTCTTCTTCCTCCATTCTTATATACTATAAACTACTTGCTCATATTTAAAAATGGAGGTATGTCAAAGTTTCCATACTGTAGGAAAATTTCAACAAACCATCGAGATGGTTTGCTAACACTTTTTGAAAAAAGCATACCTTTATATAGTGTGTGGACTACATTATTAATATGACAGATAAAAAATCTTATGTAGTCAAACTTAAAACAAAAAAGCTTGAAGAAGCTTTGAAAGAGCTTGACTTAGATAAAGTTGATATAATTGAGGAAGCTCCAAAAAAAGAATGGTTTCATATACCTCCTTTTTCGGAGAAGCTGATCGAAACTGAGGGAAACAGGTGGGAAAAAGAAAGGTGCGAAAACTGCGGAAATGATAAGTTTTATTTCTTTTTAGGTAAATGGCATCAAGCAATACTTATTTGCACAAAATGCAAGGAGTGCATACCTTTAGATTTACTTTAGAAAAATGAAATGGAAATGTCCTCAATGCGGGAAAGAATACTCGTATGAGATAGATCCCTTTCCAAAGCTAGAAATTATAGGAGATGAAATAATAGGATTCCTAACGCTAGTAGCAAATTGCTATAAATGCGGGAGAAGAGATATTAAAAAAGCAAGAATTAAAGGGAAAATCGTGGAAATTTTTGAAAATGGTTAGGGAAATATTTATTTATGCAAAAATAGCAAGATTTGCACAATTACGTTATGAAATATTACATAACATGCGGAGAAGGCGGATAAAGAAGAAGGGA
>Ga0190313_1001793_pt1 | contig 11212 bp, 8 predicted proteins | sample 4870071011_MG_FD_169989 | JGI IMG/M metagenome (GOLD analysis project Ga0190313, IMG submission 169989) | Hydrothermal vent sediment bacterial communities from Southern Trench, Guaymas Basin, Mexico - 4870-07-10-11_MG | ecosystem: Environmental > Aquatic > Marine > Hydrothermal vents > Sediment ...
GGGAGCATATCATTGGTCTCGCCCCCTTTCAGGGTAACCCCACTCCCCTCTCGGGGGAGGAAAACCCCACATCCTTAGCCCGAGCCCGTCACATCCCCCACGGCCTTAGGCCGTGGGGTTTCGGCGCTTTAGTCGCGGGCTGGATTATATTTTAGGAGTGGGATAATAAATGTGTTGTGGTTGTAGGTTGTCCATCAATGTCTATGAAAATCGTTACTGCTCCACAAGGCTTATAATGCTATATATGGTCCTAGCTCTGAACGCGTTGAAGAATTAAACTTAATGGTCTCTCGTCGGTTTAACATGAAAAGATTAATAAATGGTAATTATCATTACGGTAATTATGATTACCATAACACGGTTTACTGACATAGCACGGTTAAGGCGTTTACATCCACCGATAATATTTTATGGAAGAAGAAAAACTGGAAAAACATTCCTTGTAAAGAATTATTACAAAGATGCAGAGTACTTTTTCGTCAGAAGGGATCGATCAGTCTTTTGGGAAAACAAGGGCGAAGTTCTTAACTACGATGAGTTCATTCGTATAATTGAGACTTTGAACGAAAGGACAATTATCGTAGATGAGTTTCAGAGGCTTCCTGAGGGCTTCTTAGATTACCTCCACGTAAGACAGTTTAAGGACATAGTGCTCATTACGTCAACGCTCTTTTTAGCGGAGAGCCTGATCTCTAAGAGATCTCCTATCCTCGGACTCTTCTTGGAGTATAGGGTGGACACTATCGACGAGAGGGACATCCTCCTAAACCTTAGTGAGCATTTTCATGGAAGAGAGCTCGTTGAAAAATCCGTGTTCCTAAGAGAGCCCATACTTCTTCAGTGGGCTGATCTCGATGTTTTTGAGATCATAAAAAGGCTTAGGATCACTGTTCCTGCTCTCATCGGAGAGGTTTTCTTGGAAGAACATAGAACCCTTACTGAGAGATATGAGGGCATTCTCAGGGCCGTATCATCTGGGAAACAGAGTATAGACGAAATCACGAAATACTTGTACAAGATGAAACTTATAGATGCTCAGAACCCATCCCTTGTTAAACCTTATGTGGACAACCTAAGGAGGATGGGGCTCTTAAAGAGATATAAGGAGTTTTATGGGAACAAGTATTATTATTTTGTTAGCTCTCCTATGATAGACGTTTACTTCTACTTAGACGAGAAATACAATTTCTCCGAGTCAGAGCTCGATAGAAGATATTTTCTAGAAAAAATACCCTTTTACGTAGAGGACTTCTTTAGAAGTCTTCTTGCAAAACTTTTCAATCACAGGATATTCGTGATAAAAAGACCTGAGTTTGATATAGACATTGTCCTTGGGGATTTCCAGAAACTGAGCCTTTTAGGCGAGGTTAAATGGAAAAAATTCGTGGAAAAAGCTGAAATAAGGGAAATCGAAGAGAGACTAAACGCTTTTGACGTACAAAAAAGGGTGCTCATAGTTCCCGAGAAAGAGGCGTTAGAGTGTGAGCCCAAAAAACTCGAGGTCTGGGATGTTAACGACGTGCTGAGTTTCATAAGATCACGTGGAAAATTTAAAACTGAAGAAACATACTATTGAGTTCTAGAGACTGCGTTTTCGGTGAAGTTAGAATGTACGATATCGGTAACAAGCTCTTTGTTATAACATTCAGGTATAACTAATCACACGCCATAAGAAGTCTAATGCTTCATAACAAACTTTCAGAGGGATCTAGTGTTGTTTGTTGTTCCTAGAGGAGGGGCAAAAAACGAGCGGACGAAGGGAGCGCTTAGGACTATAGAAAACTTCATAAAATATTCTACTACGAGCAGAGATCTTTATGAGCTCTGAGACGCTGTGCAGCTTACTCTTATCGTGGACTACACCTTAAGATACCATGTATTTGTGTTCTATGTTCTGACAGAAGAGGCAATCTAAGTTGCATCCTGCGAAGAATACTACAAGGTTATAGTATCTGTAGTGCTTTCTTTCAGGATACACGGGACTCGCGACGCAGTTCGTGAGAAGAGGATCGTAATGCTAGTGAAGATATGCTACGTCAAAGCTATCAGTTATTGGGACAAGCCTGTCGTTTGCGCTCCTGATCATGTCATAATAACCAACAAGCCCTCACGATGTTTCACACTCGTTGACACAAAGTGTGCACTTAACAGAGCCACCTCTTGGAAGCTCTTTGGGAAGGCTTATGTATTCTCCCCACTTTTCTCTGACAGTTTTAACGTGTTTCAAGCCTTATTTGGATCTCTTCTCAGACAGTTAACACAAACCCTATCGAGGAACTAATCTCTTCCGAGTAGAGCCCAGATAGTGTACAACGTGACATTTTGATCAACATCCCATGAACACATAATTTTTAACATGTCAATTCCTCACCCACAATTTATTATCCAGTGGTTGATAATCACTTATGTTTACACATCCCAAGCGCCCTCTCAAAACTTTTTCATATGCTAGAAATAAGCTCGAGTCTTCCAGAGCTTCTTGCTCTCCATGTGGCAGTTCTATACATGACGTAAGAGAGGACGAGGAAGACTACAGCCGTTATAAGAAATCTCACCATGAGAGCTTCTTCTTGAAGCGTGGAGAGTATGGGATCCGTGTCGAAGCCTAGAATAGATCTCCTAAGGAGGGAGTACCAGTACGTCACAGGTATAACGAAGGATAGCCTCTGAGCCCAGTTGGGCAGAACCGTTATAGGGTACACTGCGCCTGAAAACACGTAGAATATTGCCTGAAGGCTTCTGCTTATGACCCTTCCCCCTCTGGGCATCACGAATATAATAGATGCTAACGTCATACCGAGCGCTATCGATGCTATTATGCCAAGGACTAAGGAACATAAGTAGAGACATGGATCAAAGGACATGGGGAGCTTAAGAGCGTAGAACATTACGAACGCATACACAACTCCTATAAGTGCGAGCACCATATGTGAGATTGTCCTTCCGACCATTATGAGGTAGTAGGAGTATGGTGTTATGAACATGTACTTCAGCGTCTTGTAGTGCTCCCTATCGTCTTCTACGATCCATGAAGCTGTTGCTATGACGTCTGTGAGTATATACGCATGTGTCTGGCCCACGATTGCGTGAGCAATTCTCTCTGGCGTGTAATAACCTACCGCCCAGTACATGAAGATTATGAGGAACACAGAAGCTATTGGAAGGACAAGACTGTACGTGACGTACACGAGGGGATTCCTCGCCCAGTTAAGAGTGATCTTGAACCCAAGCCACATAGATGTATAGAAGCACTTCACGTGGTACTTCATGGACATCATTGCCACCTCAACGTGAGTTTACCCTCAACTTTCGCGAGGTATTCCATTTTTCTCAGTGCGTATCTCGCGAGAAGTATGTAGAACACCCCATAAACTGCCAGAAAGAGCTCTTCGTACGGCAGGGGTAAAAGGCCCCATGTGGAGCCGAACATGGCCTGTCTTACAGCATCCAGGCCAAACGTTAGAGGGATTATGCTTGCAACGAACGCGAAGGAATATCCTAAGCTCTTTATGGGGAAATACGATCCTGAGATCGTGTACACGGGCTCCGTTAATATATCTGCAACAGCCCATACCTGCCTCCCCCACATGAGGAACAGGGATGCAAATGCCATTCCTACCCCATATAAAGCTACTAAAGCCAAGAAAAATGCGAACATTAGATGAAATGGATTCTGAACAACTACTGGAGCTTTGAATAGGAGTATCCCAACGATGAATATCATTATTGCCCTAACGGAGGTCATTGTCATTCCGCCCAGAGCCATTCCTGTAAGGAGGGCCATCCTGTTCATCGGCGCTATCATGTAAAGCTCTAGAAGTCCGTCCTCCTTGTCCCAATACAGCTGCATTGCCATGCTCCATATGACGTTGTCCCAGTACGAGAGGAGGGAGCTTCCCAGTATTGCAAAGCTGTAATACTCTGGAGGTGCATTTATGGACTTATAGATGAGAACTAGGGCTGCCATATAAAACAGGGAGACTATAGTACCTCCTATAGTCCATCTGGCAGCCCTTACAATAGATATGACCCTTGGATATGCCCTTGCTTTCACTACCTTCCAAAAGACTTCCTCCCTCATTCCTCGATGCCCCTTCCTACGAGTGATATGAACACGTCTTCAAGGGAGGGTTTCTGAAGCCTGAAGAACTTGAGCTTCCCTCCAGCCTTTATTATAGCCTCAACGTATTCTATGATATCGTTTTCATCCATACCCACGATTTTCCCCCTGAAGTGTCCTGGAGATATCTCCCTTAAGTCCGTTCCCTTTATCCCTAGAATCCCCTCTGGAGGCCTAGTGCCATAGAACTCTATGGTAGCACTTATGTAGTTTCCGGCAAGTCTTCTCAGGTCATCTACAGTCCCTATGGCAACTATCTTTCCTCTGTCTATGATCGCTATCCTATCACAGAGCTCCTCTGCCTCGAGCATGTAATGCGTCGTCAGAAGCACTGTCCTGTCAGGATTTTCTCGGAGCCATGACTTTATGAAGCTCCTTATGATCCTCGCAGTGGGAACATCCAGCCCTAGAGTTGGCTCATCTAGGAATATCACAAGGGGGTCACTGAGAAAGCCCCTAATTATGTTCATCTTCTGCCTTTCCCCAAGTGAAAGCTCTCTTACGAATGACCTTAGCTTGTCCTCAAAGTTTATCTTTTCAGCAAGCTCTCTGATTCTTCTTTTCGCCTCCTTTGTAGGAATTCCATAGAACTGAGAGAACATCCAAAGGTTCTCTTCAACGCGTAGTAAACCGTACCCTCCAAACTCCCCACCAGAGACAAGGTTTATTATTGGTCTTATCTTGTGTTCTTCTCCGTTCACGCTATATCCATGAACATATGCCTCTCCACGCGTTGGCAACAGGAGCGTCGTGAGTATCCTTATCAATGTTGTCTTCCCCGCCCCATTAGGCCCTAAAACGCCAAATAGCTCTCCTCTTTTGACCTTTATGTTCACATCCCTGAGTGCAGTAACTTCCCTTTCTCGATCCTTGTATACTCTCCAGAGATCTATAGTCTCTATTGCGTAGTCTCCTGGCATCTCCGCTCACCAGTGCTCCCTTAGTTCTATTTAGAACTTGGCGTCCTATAGATAAGACTAGCTCCATTATTTAAAGCTTTGTGTATTTTACTTGGAGATTGCAGTTATTAGAGTTGCTTATGAGTATATAGTAATGCTTAGGATAAATGTGGGTGATCGTATAGAGAAGTTATATCATCGTAAAAGAGGTTGGAAATACTTGGTACCATCGGGAGCCGTGGAAAAATAACCCTCTATGCTACATGCCCTTAACTTTTATTTTTCATTAAGCTTTGAGCTTTAGTAATACGAACATCTCCTGCAAGATAGAAAACACCTCAAGAATAAAGCTCACTCGTAATTTCTTATATATGGCTCTTGAGCAATTTGTAACCTCAAGGAGATTATAGGAGACTAATGATCCTTTTGATCTCATAAAGAGATTAAAAAGATGTACAGTGATAAAAATAGACCGCACAATCGGCTTAAGTACAAAATCTCTTAGTATCTTTTGCTTTCGGCATTTTTGAGATCTTCGAGGATTCCTTAACATCTTCCTGCCTAGAAACTGCAAGGAAACGTTCTCTCCTGCGCAAATGAAATAAGTGCTCCTAAGCTTAACACTTTCCAATCTCTTTTTGAGATTCTGATAAGCATGTGCTATGCTTTCGCCACTTATTGCTCTTTCCAATCTCTTTATGAGATTCCCCTGAGGTGTTTTGGTTTCTTTGGTGTTTTTCGTCTCCTCTGGAGTATCCTCCCCTACGAGCTCCCCTGGATTATAAAATGCTTAAAACTTATTTATAAAAATTTCGCAAGAACCATGACAAGACGTGAGGTAGTATTGCCTATGTAGGCTTTTTGGTATGCCTGATATATTGTTTGCGCGTTTGTTTTGAATGTTACTTGTATTTATATTCAAGTTTTTAGTATTTCTGTGTTTACTAGGATTCTTTTCCTGCAATGACTACAAAATATTATATTATGGATCCTTAGTCATTATTGTTTGTTCCTGTGTGAGTTTAATTTTGATTATAGGAAAAATTTAAAAGTGGCTTTTGATGCAGTCCTTGTTTGGTTATTAACTTTTTCTTGTTTGATATGTTCCTTAGTTATGTTTAACCAGTTCTAGATGCTTATTTCAATTTTTTATTTCGTTATATTGGTTTTCATTGAATATTCTTTTTTATATGATTTTTAATAGCTAAAAAATTGCAAAAATGACTTTTACTAACTTTAAATCTGTTATTCCTGACAGAAAGAATTTTTGTAACTTTATAACCCATAAGCCTCTGTACCTTAAGTATACTCTCATGAGTTATCCTTAGAACCTTCATAGATGACAAAAATAAGGCAAGCCTCGCCCTTCAGGGCGGGGAGGGGGGGTCAGTATTCACTTACTGAAACTCTATCAGTACAAAGAAAAGCATGCATTCTCTGTTGTTCTTAAAGACTTAGCGCGGCCGAGAAGGGTTCAGGAATGTCGAAAGTACAGGGGTTCTCACAGCAGTGTGCACGCCTCTTTCCATGAGTTTTTTAGCTAGCACAATGATATCCTCATGGCAATACCTTTGGTTATCTCCATTATAATATTGAAGGACGTATACGTAGTTCTCCTTGTTTAGGCAATCAGAGAGCTCTTTGATGGCATTTCCAATGTGAATTACATCCCTTGGCTCCAAGTCCGGTATTAGAGTAGTTCTTATTTCTACATCTATACGAGACTTGAACAGCGCTTCCAAGCTTTCCTTCACGTTAAAAACGTCTTCTACATTGCCAGATGTCACCCTTACATAGAGGTCAACGTTATCTAATGGAGCTTTCACGTCCATAGCAACATGATCCAGAAGTCCACTGTTAATGAGTTCCTTTATTACCCATGGTCTGGTGCCGTTCGTGTTCAACGAGGTCTTAAGTCCTAAATCTCGTGCTATAGTAAAGATTTCCCTCAGTGTCTTTTCATGGAGTGTTGGTTCCCCACCACTCACTTGAACATACTCACAGAGGAGACTGCTCTCACTTAGAAGTACCTTTAGCTCTTCTTCAGTAAGAAATCTTAAGACATTACCTTTCACTAAGTCTTTATTTTGGCACCAGTAGCATTTGAGATTACAAAATGGTAGAAAAATGACTGAGGAAGTGTGTCCTAAGACATCGACAGTTGATAAGGAAACATAAGAAGCTATTACATAACCTTTACGCCCCACTCAGGATCAACTCCTTAGACGTGTACTTCTTTCTTCGCATGAAATCTGCAACTCTTCCCTTATTCCACCTGCTTATGGGCCTATAATAGCCTACGATGCGAGACCAGACTTCAGTTTTTGAACCACATCTTGGACATTCCCAGTATGTGCCTACAGCACTCCATCCACAGTGTGGACAAACGCTTTGAGTAGGCGTTATGCTGAAGTACACAATCTCAGTAGTCCTCGTGATTCTATACACAAGGTTCTTCAAGGCTTTTGGCTCTGGAGGCTCATTAAGGAATATGTGCATCATGACGCCTCCAGTAAACATCTTCTGAATGCTTGCCTCAATCTTTATCCTCCTAGCTATGGGAATATCCACGTAATATGGTACTATTGAGTTGCTGTAAAATGGAGTGCCATCTGTAATTGGTATGTAAAACTCTCGTCTTTCAACATGTTCCTTGAATTTGTCAAAGTCTAACATTGCAAATCTCACTCCGGCACTCTCCGCTGGAGTCTCCTCAACGTTATATGGAATTCCATCCTCTTCCTCGTATTCCTTTAACACTTTCCTTATGAATCCCAGCACCCTTTCGTATATTTTAATAGCATCGTGTACTTTTGAGGGGGTGACATCATCCCAAAAGGACATGTCCCTTGTGAAGTTTGCTATGAACTCTGGAAGGCCTGTTAGACCTATAGTGCTGAAGTGATTATTATAATGCCCCAAATAATTCCTTGTTATGGTAAGATCAAGGAGCCCATTTCTGAGTATTTTTTCCAGCCTTTTTCTCTTATTTATCAGATGTCTTCTAGCAATTTGTAGTAGCTTGTAAAGCATCTCGTAAAGCTTCTCTTCTTCTCCCTTAGAGAGAAATCCTAACCTGGGCATGTTTATAGTAACAACCCCTATAGAGCCCGTTTCCTCTGGAAGAGCCCATATGCCATAGGCCTTATGACTATGACCTTCATCGGTCATGAACTTGAGCTTCAAGATCTCTTTCTTATCTATGGTTAACCTACAACACATTGCAAACGCGCTTTCTGGATCCACTCCATTTATACCATTGAGGAAGTACCATGACCCTCTTCTTGCAGCAACATCCCATATGATCTCGGATACCTCTCCCCAACGTGTCCCGTTCCAGTCGAAGTCTCTGGTTATCATAAGCGTTGGTATAGGAAACGTAAAAGGTTGTCCTATAGCATCTCCTACTAAAAGAACCTCCGAAAGAGCCTTGAAGACCATGAAAGATTCCTCCACATAGTCCTCTAAAGTACCAACAGCTTTTCCACCAACAATTGCAGGGTTTTCTAATACACCTTTCACGGAATCAAGTACAAGTGTAAAGTTCGTGAAGGGCGTTTGAGACCCTATTCTGCTTGGGAAGTTAAGGTTATAAACTAATCTTTGCACCTGTTGTCTCACGTTTTCGTAGGTCACTCTCTCATGTGCAACAAATGGAGACAAGTACAAGTCAACATAGCTGAATGCCTGGGCGCCTGCCCATTCATGCTGTGCTGTTATGAGGAAGTTCGCTATATGATCAACAGCTGAATCAAGATGCTTTGCTGGATTTGCTACTATAGTACTTGTTCGAAGACCTCTCTCTAGAAGTTTTCTAAGGGACCAACCCACACAGTACCCTATAAAAGGTGCATAGGGAAGGTCATGTATGTGTATGTCTCCCGATATATGATAACGACCCTCCTCTGGATAAACCTCTCTTAGCGCGTATTCCTTGAACATCTTAAGAACAGCATAGTGCACTAAACCTGTGAACGTTTTTGACGTGTTTGCGTTCTCTCTTGTGTCCCATTCGGCTTCTCTTAGGTATCTCTTTACTATGCTCCCAACTTTTCTGCCGGTCATTGGAGACCCCGTAGGGGTTGGACATATGATCCAACATTTAAGCTTTTCGGAGAAGCCCTCTTTTAAACACTTAAGATCTCTCTGACAAGACCTTATATTGGCTGTATCCCTGTCGATCTAAAGGATGCAAAGGAAGCATCCGAAGGTCACAAGAAAAATATGAGCTACCTGTGGTTGCCATCGACATGAGGCTTGCTCAGGAGTGGATACTCACGAGCAATAACTCCTTAGATCCCGGTCTTAGGACAAGCGTGCTTCAAAACCTCCTCGACATTGTTATAAACAAGTACGCTCAGGCACTGTATAATATAGCAAACGGAGCGGTTATAAAATAGCCGAGATGGTAACAGACATTGCTTCGGGACTCAACGAGGAGAGGGCTTAAGAAATTGACAGAGCAAGCAAAGAAGGGCACGTTCGACGTCCTCGTCGTCACATACCCCGATAGACTCACGTGATTCGGACTCAAATACCTCGAGGAACTCTTCTCCGCTTACGGAGTAAGAGTAGAGACAGTTTTCATGGCAGAGAGCTCATTGAGGACATGACTGCGATATCTATACCATAAACGAAGTAAGAAGGAGGTGCAAAAGGACCATAAGCTTGTGAGGGAAATAAAAGAGCACAGAATACTGTTGGCTGGAGATAAGAGAATACTAAAGGAGTTCTAGCAAATGATCCTAGGACCACTTTTGTCCTCTGTGTGCCTTAACAGATTTAATGAAAACGCAAGGCTTCTAGGGAGCACTTGTATCTATACGTTTTGAAATGCAATCATAGCCGATGATAAGAGCTTCCGTAAGGCTCCCACATGATCTCGCTCAATTTCGCCTCCTATGACGGTTTGCATCCTATTCATTCCCACTACAGTCAAGAGCGATGATAATTACTACACCGCATTTATTATTTATAAACTTGCTTATTTATTAATAATAAATAAACTTACGCACCAAAGAGCATCGCACTACTAATCTTATTTTAAAACAGCACTACACACTAGGGAGGGAAACAAAAATGATCGAAGAAATAGTAAAGAGCACATTCAGAGCAGTGCACAAAGCGACAGAACCACCCGTGTCGATTATAATGCCATACAACCTTGAAAGGATGCCATACCCAATTTTCATGTGCGAAAACGATGAGGGAATGATTGTTTTAGGTGGGAAAAGCATAGGACACGCGAGGGTTGCTGGCGCGAAGAAGGCAAAGAATGAATGGCTAGTCTTCGTTGATAGCGACGCAATATACCCGCCAAACTACATACTAGAAGTAAAGGAATACATAAGGAAACAAGGGGACAAAACGCCTATAATGGTAGCGAAAAGACTAGGGGGACTGTTCCCGAACCCACCGCCACATAGACGCTATGTATACGAACATGGGCTCATTGTAAGAAAAGACGTCTTCTTTGAAAAAGTTAAAGAATACCCAGAAGACGCGAAAGGACGCAGGGATATCGGACCTTACTTTAGGGACGCCGTACCCATACCCGTAGAATACTATCACGGACTAACACATGGAGAGAAAACCGTACTACTAACGTTGTTAACGATGTTAAGTCTAAACACAGTGCTAATTGCGTTAGCAAAATAAAACTAAATTATTTAATTCTAAACCTCAGACAGACTGTTTCTCTCTGTCACTCACTTTGTATAGCGGACACAATTTCCCGACTAGCGCATACTATTTAGTTTTTCTTAAAGGGAGACCATGACGTGTGGATCTATACCACAGAGCTGTCGTTTCCATACTATTTAGTTTTTCTTAAAGGCTGTGGCCCGTACGCTAGGACTGCCCCAACAAGGAGTTTCCATACTATTTAGTTTTTCTTAAAGATAATACCATCCCTATTATTCCTATTTTTTTATTTAGTTTCCATACTATTTAGTTTTTCTTAAAGGATTGCCAAGGGGATCTATGGCCTTCCCAGAAACAGGTTTCCATACTATTTAGTTTTTCTTAAAGTCGTGTAGTTGAAGTAGGCCGCGCTCTCGTTCTCCCAGGAAAGAGGTTTCCATACTATTTAGTTTTTCTTAAAGAAAGTATCACTCTCCAGCAAGATATCTTTGGGATCATCCGTTTCCATACTATTTAGTTTTTCTTAAAGGCTGTCTTGTTTTTTATTATT
>Ga0190313_1001794_pt1 | contig 11210 bp, 14 predicted proteins | sample 4870071011_MG_FD_169989 | JGI IMG/M metagenome (GOLD analysis project Ga0190313, IMG submission 169989) | Hydrothermal vent sediment bacterial communities from Southern Trench, Guaymas Basin, Mexico - 4870-07-10-11_MG | ecosystem: Environmental > Aquatic > Marine > Hydrothermal vents > Sediment ...
CTTCCAGCAGATATATCATCTAATACAAAAACTACATTCACCTTGCCTTGATGGAACGTTCCAAGATATATCGCTTCAATGTTTACTCCTTCCTTTGCAAGAGCATCTGCAACCTCTGCCAATGCATTGGGCTTATCATCAAATGCTTTTACTAATACCTCTCCTTCAGTGTAAAGAAAGTCCCCATCCTCAAGAACCTTCTTAGTTTTTTCTTCATTATCTACCAAGATTCTGATGTAGCCCTGTTTTCCTATTCTCTCAGTTGTTATTGCTTTTATGTTTATTCCTTCTTTTCCAAGGGTTCTTGCCACCTTAGCTAGCTGCCCAGGAGTATTCTCGACCTCAATAACGAATTCTGTTGCAATCATTTACTCACCTCCAATAATAACAACCCCTGTTTCAGGGGAATAGTATCTTATCGGCCTACACTCTGGATCAACTTCTACAAACGAATCTGCTGTTTTTCCATATTCTGAGCATTGATTAGCTGGGTCGTTATCTACTTCTTGCCTTGGCCAATGGGCGACGTCACATACCCAACCTTTTTCTAATGAATTGGATAAGCAAGGCCCGTTGGACAGATCTATTTTGGCTGATTTACATAGCTCAACGCATTTTTCCACAACGTCAGGATAGGCCTTTTTACTGTTAATGCACCCAGTACTTAGTATCAGAACACTTAAAGTTAGAAATAACGCCGGCGCCAGTATGAATCGTTTCATAATTACCACTACAAACTTGGCGATATGAATAGGACGTTATCTCCTCTGACTACTAAGGTTCCAAGTCTTCTTACCACTTGGTCATTCTCTAGCTCCTCTGCCCCGTCAAGCACTAGATTCATATGTACATCAAAGGCCTTTAGTGTCCCTCTGAATTCTCTCTGCCCCTTGACTTTCACTAAAACAGTCTTCCCTATCGCATCACTCAGAAAATCAAATGGTCTTGCTCCATTTGTCATTTTGTTCCCTCCTTCTTTCCAATTATTGGTAATTTAGTGAATATATTCTTGATAGCTTCTATAATCCCAACCTTTTTCTCTATCTTTACAACCTTTGACACGCCAGTCAGCTTGGATGCAAGTGACATTATCACCAATGAAGATGGCGCATCTGGATATTTTATCACAACAGGAACACCTTCAATTGAAGATTTCCTCAGTAGTGGATCTTCAGGTATAGTCGCTAGCAAAGGAAGCTGTATAAGCTTAGTAATCTCCCTTTCTTTCATCTCTTGCTTTATTCCTTTGTACATGTTTACAACAACACCTGTCATGTCCATGCTTAGTCTTCTTTCTGCAAACATGGCTAGTTTCATTGCATCTGCAACGGACACAGGCTCTGCCATTGTTATTAACAGCATTTCATTTGCAGCATGGAATGCAGCCAACGCATCTGGTCCTACACCTGGTGGACAGTCTATTAACACAAAGTCATGCCCCTCTGATAGTTCAGCTACTACTTCGCCTAATTTTTCTTCGTCAACTCTGAGCATTTTCTCCAACGAGAGACCTGACGGAACGAATTCAACATTTTCTCTAACATTATAGACAGCATCAATTGGTTTTACGGTTCCCATTAGTGCATCTTGTAAAGTTACTGGTCTTTGTTCCATCCCTAGCATTAGCCCCAAATTTGCCATTTGTATGTCCGCGTCAATTAGCAAAACTTTCTTTCCAAGCATACCAAGAGCAATTCCTAGATTAGCAGTAATTGCAGTCTTGCCAACCCCTCCCTTTCCTGAGGCAATTGCTATTATCCTTGGTTTACTCACCGTACCCTTCCCTCCTAAACTTTTTTGATAGTAGTTTCATTTCCAGTGGTGATACATATCCTTTTGCTTTTGCTATGTAAATATACTCACCATCACTATAAATAACTCTCGTTCCATTCTCAACACGAACCAAGACGTAGTCCGCATCCGGCAGTTCACTTCGGATATACTCAAACAATGCGGAGCCCTTTACACTTTCTATTCTTGATCCTCCATTACCTATGACTACCCCGTCTGGTTTGGATATAACTATTGAATCTAGGGTAAAGTCATTTAGTAATCTGTGAAGCTTGTCATCTGGATTTGTTAATCCTCTTTTAACGGCTAGTAATTTCCTAAACCTTTCCTCTTCTAGAGTCTCTCTTCCAGAGAGTCTTCTGGCTAGATTTCTTATGTGCCAAAAGATTGTCATTTCTTATTCTCCTTTAGAGCTATTTTTTTGAACTTTTCAATACCATGGCCCACTGGATAGTCTTCTCCAGATACTGGTGGTTTTTCCATTGTAGGTGGCTTTCCTGAGGCTTTTAGATATTCCTCAATCATGCTTTCTAATTGTTTGTGTTCTGATATGGCAGCTTTCTTTATATCTTCTGCCATTTCCTCCTCTATCGGTTTCTCTCTTCCCTTTATGTCCGTGATCTTGTATTTTTCCATTACGTCTTCCTTTGACTCTTCCTTTTCAAGGAATTCTTCTAGATCCTTTGTTTCATAGTCTTTGAATTCAGCCAGAAGGGCAGATAGCTTTACAACAGTTATTGGTTCCAAAAGTAAGCAGTCTTCATTGAATACCTTAAACAACTCCACTTGTTGTGTCTTCCATTTGTATATGCTATACAATCCTTTCTTTGAATTCAAATAACTCATAAATCTTGTTAATGCATTGGATGCGTTGATTCTCTTGCCAAATCTTATGTAGTAAAAGCTTGAACCGATTATTGCTCCATTCTCAATTATTACGAGACCCTCCACCATTGTATGATTTGCTTCAGCTATATAGACAAAATATCCATTTTCTCTCTTGTTCATGAAGTCTCTAAGGTCAGAAATAGCTTTTTCTACCGCAAGCTTTTCCATTCTTTTTACAGGCTCTCCAATTGGGATGTTCATCTAATCACTCCTTATCAATCATTATCACAACATCCGCAGTATTCTTCAATGCAGATGAAAACCCTGGTTCGACGCCAATTACTATTGTTTCCTTTCCTCTTGCCTTTGCCTTTAATATCACTGGTTGGTAATCTGCATCTCTTGTCATCAATGCTATTATATCTATGGCCGGATTGTATATCTGCTCCATAGCATCAACTGCCATCCATACGTCCACGTCAGTGGATGTTATCACAGGTTCAAACCCCTGGTTTGATACTGCTTCTATTAACTTGTCAGATGCATATTGATCAAGGAACACCTTAGCTATTTTTACGTTACCGTGCTTATTTAGCTTTTTCTTTACCTTGTCCAAGTCTATCTTGAATTCTTTCCTTAATATGTTTGGCCCGTCAACTAGTAATGCTATATTCTTTTTCTTTTTCACTAATCCAAGTTTGTATTTGAATTCCTCAAACATTTATATCAAACACCTTTTCAACGTTTTTGCATATTTGATTACTAACTTCTTCCACGTCTAACTCCTTTATCCCAGCTATTGTATAAATGCTTTTTTCAACATTCCATGGAACATTTGCTTTCTTGTCTGGGGACAGGTATGGAGCGTCTGTTTCTGTGAGTATATATTCTAGGGGAACATTCTTTATTAATTTTGTGTAGTCTTTCTTGAACCTGACTATAGCTGTGGACAAAGACACAAACCCACCCAAGTCAATTATCTGTTTAGCCCTTGCCCATTTGTACTTGAATGAGTGTATGAAGAATTGCTTGGGAGTATTCCTTTCTAGAATTTTAACAGTATCATCAAACGCGTCTCTAGTATGTATAACCAAAGGCATTCTCAATTCCTCAGCTAGTCCTATGCTCTTGGCGAAAAACTCCTTTTGCAACTCTCTTTTTGTGGGAATTTTTTCCCAATAGTAATCTAGACCCACTTCACCTATTCCAAGAATGCTATCCTTGTTTTCAATTACAAATCTTTCAAATTCATCCCATGATCTTGCCTTGACATTGACAGGACTGAATCCTAGAGTGACTTCTATTTTTTCACTTCTACTGGCTATTTCCAGGCTTTTTCTACCATCGTTTATGTCTATCCCAGATGTTACCACTAATTTCATTTTGTTTTCAATTTCCTTGATAGTCCTCTCTTTCCCTTTGACTAGCGTTAGATGGCAATGCACGTCTATTAGATCCATGCATGAGTTTATGGTTGTAGGAAATAAAAGCCTTTTAGCGATAATCAATCTTTTAAATATCTTTTTGGTAATATCAGTGTGAAAGTTAAATCTAGGAAATCCGGTGGGATATCTAAGCGAAAGGCTTTATTCTCAGCTATTGGAATAGCCATCGTTTTATTGATCTTGCTAGTTGTCTGGTTAGGTCCACAGAATATTTTAGAAAGGTTAGAAAAGGCAGACTTATTCTTTATAGGTTTGGCTTTGGTAGTTGAGATAATCAATTTGTTTATTCTAGCCTTTAGATGGCATATATTCATAAACTCTGTTTCAAAGGTTGATTTCAAGACAACATTCATGATAACCCTTGCAGGATCAGCCACGAGTAACATAACTCCAAGTGGGAGGGTTGGAGGGGAGCCACTTAGGGTCTATCTCCTCAGAAAACTTAAAGGAGTCAGGTATGGGACCGGATTTGCAACCATTATAGTAGAGCGGATCGCAGACATGCTAGCCTTCCTAGTCTTAGCATTTGTGGCAGTTGTATATTCTGTATTCTTTATCCGATTGCCGCCTCATGTTATTTTGCTGATGATCTTGTCTCTTTGCTCTACAGCCTCACTCATAATCGGGTTATGGTATGTGACATTTAGGAAGGAAATAAAATCCACCACAATAGAAGCTTGGTTGTCCAGACATGAATGGATAACTAAAAAGATACCTGTGCTTAACTATTACAAATCTCAGCTGGAGGAATCTGTAAGTAATTACTATAAACAGATTTCAAATATAATGCAGAAAAGGACATGGTTTTATTCTGGTTTTATTATTTCCTTTGTTTACTGGACGCTTGAGATAATGAGGGCTTACTTTCTCTTCTTAGCCTTTGGTGAGGTAGCTCATTTACCAGTGATTGCATTAGCTTATATCCTTTCAGCGATCATTGGTTCGTTGCCGTTTGGGATTGGAGGGATCGGCCTAACAGAGGGTACAATGATAATTATATATTCAACGTCCAACATTAACACAGTCGTAGCAGGAATTGTTACCGTGTTTGATAGACTGTTCTCCTATTGGTTGGTGATCCTTCTTGGATTGCCACTAGCGGGTTACTTAGGTATAGAATCTTTGGAGGTAGGTAAATATGCCAGATTACATGATAGCAACAGTAAAGGATCTAAAAAAGGGTAAGTATGTCATCATAGATGGAATCCCATGCAAGGTTGTGGATATCCAAGTATCTAAACCAGGAAAACATGGTTCAGCCAAGGCAAGGGTTACTGCCATAGGTATATTCAATGGAGAAAAAAAGCAGTTGCTAAAGCCAGTGGACGCGGAAGTTCATATTCCAATAGTTGAAAAGAGAGTTGGACAAGTGGTTGCAGACATGGGAGACAAATATCAGCTTATGGATATGGAGACATATGAGACCTTTGAGATAGATAAGAATCCAGATGTTTCTGCCAATGTAGGGGATGAGGTTGAGTATATTAAGGCGTTGGGTCAAATGCAAGTAGTGAGGAAGAGATGACTGATTGGAGATTCCTAGTCAGGCAGACCAGTCTAATCTGGGAGAACACTATGGATCTTAGTGAAGCCGAAAAGGTGATTATCGGAATACCATTCGATTCCACTGCGACTGGTCTGTCTGGGGCTAAACTTGGGCCAGATAGGATAAGAGAAGAGTTTAGGTTATGGGCTCCCAGCTATGATTCTAGCCTAGGTTCCTTAGAAAACGTAAAGGTGTACGATGTTGGGAATGTTGAAACTATCCCTGGCGACCCAAAGGAGACCAGTAGACGCATATACTCTGTTGTTTCTGGCATTCTTGGGGAGAATCCTAATGTAAAGATAATTATCCTTGGCGGTGAGCATAGCATAACTTATCCTGTGGTTAAAGCCTTAGCCGATAGTGGGAAAGGATTTGACTATCTTTGTTTCGATGCTCACTTGGATCTGCTTGATTCTTATCTTGGCTTAAAGGAGAGCCACGCTTCTGTAAATAGAAGAGTGTCTGAGATTGTCGGACCAGATCACATGGAAATAAGAGGAGCTAGGATAGGTGAGAAGGAGGAATGGGAGCTTGCCAGGAAGCTAGGTAGTGCGAAGGACCCAGTTTATCTTAGCATAGATCTAGATGTCCTTGAAGGCGTGCCTACAGGCACGCCTGTTCCAGACGGATGGACATTTACTAGACTGTGGAATGAGATAAAAGATAGAGAATGGGTTGCAGTGGACATTGTTGAGTACAATCCCATGCTTGGTGTGTCGCCAGTTCCTAGTGAGCTACTGAGGAGGTTTTTACTCCATTAATGTATCTTTGCTCCTGGAGCTATTGGCTTTTCTGGAACCAGTAGGACTACATCGTCTCCTTGTTCTGCTGCTAGTAACATTCCTTGTGATTCTAGACCCATCATCTTTTTTGGTTGCAGGTTGGCTAGTATTATTATTAGCTTCCCTTCTAAATCTTTGGGCTTATACCATTTCTTTAGCCCGGCTACTATTTGTCTTTTACCTAGTTCTCCCACATCCAGCTCTAGCCTTATCAGCTTTTTTGATCCTTCCACGTCTTCGGCCTTTACTACCTTTGCTACTCTGATATCTAGCTTTGCAAATTCATCATATGGTATTTCGTTTACCATCTTTATTCCCTCCAGCTCTTTCCCTCTTTTTCCTCCGAATTTTTCTTTCCATTTTTCTATCTCTTCTTCTGTTATCTTCTTAACAAGTATCTTTGGATTGCCTAGCTTTGTCCCAGGTTTAAGGTTCAGTTCCCCAGCTGTGTTCCAGTCTGCGGCTTCTACACCTAGTAGCTTTAATGCTTCTCCAGCTATGTCTGGGATGAAAGGCATTAGTAGTATGGATGATGTCTTTACTGCATTTAGGGCCAGGTACAGAACAGTATTTCTCCTGTCTGCGTTTTCCTTTTTCCATGGTTCCTCTGCATTGAGATAAGCGTTCGCTTCCCTAGCTATGTCCAACGCTTTTTTCAATGCTTCTCTGAACTTTGGAATTTCAAGTTCTTTTCCAACTTCATTTGGAGCTTTCTCTAAAATGTTAATTAGCCTTTTGTCTGACTCATTGAATTCTCCAGGTTCTGGTACAACAGAGTCAGAGAATTTCTTTGACAGAACCAGGACCCTGTTTACTAGGTTACCGTAGGCGTCTGCCAGTTCATTTACAGCTTTGGCAAACTCTTCCCATGTGAAATCTGTATCTCCTGTTTCTGGCATGACCATGGTTAGGGCCATCCTCCAATAGTCTGGAGGATAGGGCAGCTCTCTTACGTCTTTGAGGAACACTCCAATTCCTTTGCTTTTTGAGAACTTCATTCCTTCGTAATTTAGGAATTCCATTGCAGGGACATTGTATGGCAGAATGAATCCCTCATTTGTTCCCATTAGTGTAGCTGGAAATATTATTGTATGGAATGGGATGTTATCCTTTCCTATGAAGTGTATTAGCCTAGTCTCTTTGTCCTTCCACCATTCTTCCCAGTTTTCCCCAGCTTGGTCTGCCCAGTTCTTTGTTATGCTTATGTAGCCGATAGGCGCGTCAAACCATACGTAAAAGACCTTGTCCTCATAGCCTTTTAGAGGTACGGGTACTCCCCACTTTAAATCTCGCGTGATTGGCCTAGGTTTTAGTTCGGGTATTAGTGACAATGCCCAGTTCCTGACATTTGGTTTCCAGTGTTTGTTGCCTTCCAGCCATTTTTTCAGAGGTTCTTTGAACTTTGGAAGGTCCAAATACAAATGCTTTGTTTTCTTGATTGTTGGCCTATTTCCACAGACTGCGCACTTGGGCTCTAGTAGCTCCTTAGGCTCCAGCAGCCTTCCACAACCTTCGCATTGGCCGGAATGCGTTTCCGTCCCGCAGTATGGACATTTTCCGATTATGTATCTGTCAGGAAGAAACATTTTACAATGCTCACAGTACAGTTGCTCTGTTTCCTTTTCTAGTATGTATCCGTTTTCCCATAGTTTGAGGAATATGTGTTGGGTCGTCTCATGGTTTGTCTTTGAGCTGGTCCTTCCAAATCTAGTGAATGCAATATTGAACCATTCGTAATCCTTCTTATGTTCCTCATGCATTTTTTCTACCCATTCTTCTACTGACACTCCTGCTTCCCTAGCAGCCATTTCACTGGCTGTCCCGTGTTCGTCTGTTCCACATATGTATATCGCGTTTTCTCCCCTTAGCTTTAGGAACCTAGTGTATATGTCACCAGGCAGGATGCAGCCTACCAAGTGCCCTAGGTGAGGTCTGTTATTTACATAGGGCAACGCGGATGTAATTAGCCAGCGCTTTGGCTTTCGGCTTTCGGCTGCGTCCTTGTCGGTCATGGGTTTATTTTAGATATATGAAATTTAAAAAGAGTTTGTATCCGTTGCAATCGTTAGTGTTTTTGCTGATCTTTTAGTCGTTTTCGTTTAATGGCCTACTCAAACAAGTTTACCGAGTCTTCTGTGAATTCAGATAAAAGCCTGTCTAGAGCTTTTTCTATGTTCCTTTCTTTTTCCAAGTATTCCTTAAGCTTTTCTACATTCTTTACCACGAATATCCTCTTTTCCAGTGGCAGTTTTGTTTTGTAGAGGTGTCCATACAGATATCTTACAGCAGATTTTGTGTCATCACTGTTCAGCTTTTCCTCTGCTGTTTTAAGAAGGCCATTGTTCTGTATAAAAAATTTGAAGTTCTTGTCATAGGCTGTGTCAAAGTCTTCACCACTCATAGCTTCATTTAGAGTATGGATCGCTACTATTTCTCCTAGAACACGCTTTCCTGCCTCGCTTATGTCCTCTTCAATTTCTTGTATCGCGTGTTGGGTTAGCTCCTCTTTTGCTAGATTTATGGCTTGAATGCTTGACTTGAGTGCATCATTTACAAGTCTTCTGTACCAGTTTTTTTCTTTAGGGTCTGTCTCTGCTTTATGCTTTTCATATAACCTGTCTGCATCTTCCCTAGCTGTTAGGTAATCCTTCAGATAACTCTTTGCTAATTTGTAATGTTTTGTTTCTTTCTTTGGATATCTTGGCATGTTTAGATTTAGGTGTTGCCAATTTAAATGTATTTTTTGTTTGCTTATTAGTCTGACACGATATGGCGGACCAACTAATGATAGTGAAAAACCCTAAACAGCTAGACGTAAAAACCCTCTAGACAAGGCAAGGAAGAAATGGGAGAACTAGCCTCTTAAAAAATCTCCCTTTAGGGGGAAATATTTTTAAATTATTTCCCCCTAAAGGAAACTATGAAACTAGAGCAATACTTGCTGGATAAAAAAGAAGAGATATCTGAAGCCGAGGTCATACCTAGGGACTACAAAGTGCGCCTAAGTAAAGAATATGTAAACGTTCTAGTTGGACCTAGAAGGGCTGGAAAAAGCTTTCTCTTATTTGACATAATAAAAAACAAGATGAAGATACCTGAGGAAGATTACGTTTACTTGAACTTTGAGGATCCAGAAATTAGTGTTGAGAGAAGCATCCTAAAAGAGTGCATAAATGCCCACATATCAATATACGGAAAGAAACCAAGTTATATCTTTTTGGACGAGATACAGTTTCTTTCGAACTGGGAGAGGCAACTTTCATCATTGCACCTAGGAAAAAGATACAAGATTGTAGTTACTGGGTCAAACTCCAGAGTAACCAGCAAGGAGATTGCAACATCAATGCGGGGGAGAAGTCTATCGCATTTGATCCTTCCTCTTTCATTTCCAGAATTTCTGAGATTTAGGTATAGGGAGAAGTTAGATGAGTTCATGTCTTCTTATACCGAGGCGAAGATGAAGAGGAGGGTAAAGGAGTTTATGGAAATAGGTGGCTTTCCTCAGGTGGTTCTGGATCCCAAGTCCAAATCGCAGTTTTATAGAGACTACAGAAATGTTGTAGTATATAGAGATATTGTGGAAAGATACAACATAAGGGACTTGAAGCTCTTGATGTATCTTATGAGTACAATTGAATCTAGTGTTGGAAGGCCATTCTCAGTTCATAAAGTATTCAATGAAATCAAGTCAATGGGTATTAAAGTCAGCAAAAAGACTGTCTACAACTACTATGCATACATAATGAACTCTATGTTTTTCTTTGAGCTGAAAAAATACTATCCCTCTATGAGGGAGAGAGAAAAAGCTCTTCCAAAGGTATATTTGTGTGATCATGGTTTCTTGGAAGATGATGGAAAAAGGTTTGAAAACATGGTCTTCTTGGAGTTAGCTAGGCAGTTGAATATGGAGGATATGTTCTACCTTTCTAGCCCGGCGTCCGAGTTGGATGTGTATATCCCTAAGGGGATGATCGGGATTCAGATAACCCTAAATCCAAAGAGCGCTGTTGATAGGGAACTAAAGGGATTTTCCATAAAAAAGCTGAGGAGAAAATACATCATCTCTCTTGAGAAATTCGAGTCCATGGACAGTTCGATACGCTCTCTTAGTTTTTTAGATTTGGTTTCCCATAGGGGGAAATATTTTTAAATTATTTCCCCCTAGAGATAGCCAAGAAAAACAAGATTTAGCTAGCTCACACTAGATTTTTAATATCTTCTGTTTTAATTGAATAGTCATTGAAAAGGAGATTAGCGTCTAGTGGCAAAGGTGAGTCTATGTTGGAAGTAGTTCCGATGAAATTGGAGCATCTAGAAGAGATAAAAAAATTATTTGCCAGCGAGGGATGGCATCCCGAGGAGCTGCATTCCGGAAATACTATTGTTCTAGTAAATGAGCATGGCAAAGTGTTTGGAGGCATCCACTTTGAGGTTTTGCCGAATGGTATGGGGGAAATAAAATTCATCAAGGTTTCTGAACGCGGAGAAAGACATGGAGATAAGCTAGTGCAAGAGGCTTTGAAGGAATTATTCAAGCATGTAAATATGGTTGTTGCCACACCAAAAGGGCTAAGCCCAAGGATAAAGCGATTTTTTGAAAGGAATGGCTTCAGGGAGGCTCTAGGTGGAAAAATGGCAATAAAAAAAGGTGAGTGGAGGGCAAGGAGGAGGGCCTAGTCTGAACCCAATCCCAATTATCCTCTATCCTTTGGATGGATCAACCATCTTGCCCATGAATAATATTAGGCCTGTCCTGTTGTCCTTTATCAAGAATATAAATGGATGATCTGCCTTGAATATGTGAGTAGGCCTTACGGC